>NPIE01004141.1_pt2 | contig 33787 bp, 22 predicted proteins | sample 8637661 | NCBI WGS metagenome assembly NPIE01 (sample SAMN07420842, study PRJNA396082) | bioreactor metagenome | isolation source: sample BA12 brine-fed electro-methanogenic bioreactor BA | place: Japan: Kochi | collected 2016-12-09 | reverse complement strand
GGCCGTTGCTGCAGGCCTTGTACAGGTAAGGGGAGGCCGCGTCGAAGGCCTTGAGGAACACCAGAGGCTCGTGCTTGCGGGTCCCGGTCAGAGCTCCGGTGTCGCTGTCGGTGGGGATGCGCAGTTCGTGTTTGAAGCCGAGCACCTCGACGCTTCCCTCGCGGTCCTGGATAGCGATGGGGCCTTCGATGGAGTTGCCCTGGTCGTCCTTGATCCACATATAAGCCGGAATTGCCATTTCAACGTTCTCCTTTTTTCATCGTTTTGATAACTGCAGTGGTTAAATGCCTGGTTTTTCGGGGGCTGGTATCAATAGCAGGGCCACCCGACATCAAAACTTCACAAAGACGGATCGTACCAAAACTCCCGCGGGCCCTCCTTTCATGGAATTTTGCCGCCCGGACCGAAAGGTTACCGATCCGGGCGATAAGCAGGCCTCAACCTTCCGCCCGGGGCATCTGGGCCACCAGGTTGAGCCGGACATCCACCCCTTCGATCTGGAAATGGGGCACCACGTACAGGCTGACGCTGAAGTAGCCGGGATTTTCCGGGATTTCCCGGACGATCACCTGGCCGTCTTTGAGCGGATGGGTGGCGATCAGGTCCGGTTCCGGATCCTTCATCTTGGTGACCAGGGTCTGCAGCCAGTCGTTGAGCTCGTTTTCGAGAACCTGACGGCTCTTGGTGGTGCCGATGCTTTCGCGCTGCAGGACCTTGAGGTAGTGGGCAATCCGCGAAACCAGGAAGATGTAGGGGAGCCGGGCGTTGATGCGGCTGTTGGCGCTCGCCTCGGGGCTGGAATATGCGGCCGGCTTCTGTACCGAGTTGGCCGAGAAGAAGCAGGCGAAATCGCTGTTCTTGTAATAGCTCAGGGGAATGAAACCGAGATTGGCGAGCTCCAGTTCGCGGGTTTCCGAGATGATCATCTCGGTCGGGATCTTGGTCTGCAGCCCCTTGCCGGCATCGTACTGGTGCAGGGGCAGGTTTTCCACCCTGCCGCCGGCCTCGGGCCCCCGGATGTTCACCGCCCAGCCGTGCTTGGCAAAACTGCCGGCGATATTGGCCGCGAAGGCGAAAACCGGATTGCCGAACAGGTAGTTTTCATGCCCTTCGGCGTCGACGCGCTCCTCGTAGTTGAAGGTGCGCACCGGGTTGCTGTCGGTGCCGTAGGGCAAACGCAGCAGAAATCGGGGGGTGAGCAGGCCGACATAGCGGGAGTCCTCGGACTCGCGGAAGCTTCTCCAGCGGGCGAATTCGGCCTTTTCCATGTAGTTGGCCAAATCGTTGATCCGGGGCAGGTCGTCGACCTTTTCCTTGCCGAAGAAGCGCGAGCCGACCGCGCCCAGAAAGGGGCAATGGGCACTGGCCGAAACCCTCGAGATCTCGCTGAGCAGGGCGGTGTCCAGGGCCGAATTGTCGAATTCGTAGTTGGCGACGATGGCCGAAATCGGCTGGCCGCCCGGGGTGTCGTATTCGTTGACGTAGACATGCTTGTAGAGGCCGGTCTGGACCGTCTCCGGGGCCTCTTCGAAATCCTCCTGGAGGTCCTCCTTGCTGCAATCAAGCATTTCCACCCGGATGTTGGAGCGGAAATCGCAGCGATCGACCAGAAACTGCAGGCCGCGCCAGGCCGACTCGATCTGCTGAAACGTTTCGTGATGCAGCACCCTGTCGAGCTGGGCGCTGATCATGATGTCGATCTGGGCGATGAAGCTGTCGAGCAGGGTCTTGTCGATCCGTTCGATGCCGGCCTGGCTGCGGGTGGCCAGATCGATGAAGACCTGGATGCCGGCGGTCAGCCGCTTGTCGAGGGAGATGTCCGCCATCTTGCCGGCGTCGGCGAAGGTGGTGAGTTCGATGTTTTCACTCAAGGGGCTGATTTCCATCAGGCTGCACAGCCGCTCGTAGGTGCTGTGGGTTTCGGTCGGTTCGACGGTGACCGGTTTTGCGCTCATATGTTCCTGAATTGCCATATCGATTTCTCCAACAGCGAATAGGTGCGGATCAGTCCGGACCGGACCGATCAGGACTCGGAAGAGCTTTCGGCGACGAGCACTTTCTCCAGCTCCTGGCGCAGCCCTTCAAGTTCAGGCTGGCTGGTGACAATCTTCTCGAGTTCCTTGCGGAACCTGGCGTTGTCGAGGAGGTTGGACTTGAGATCCTTGAGCAGGTTGCGCATGGCCATCATGCTGTGCAGCTCGGGGATCTGGTTGGCCACCTGTTCGGGATGAAAGGATTTCATCGAATCGAACTGCAGATCGACCTGCAGATCACTGCCATCGTTCTTGAGCAGGTTGGGCACGGCGTAGCCGGCCCTGGGCGCCAGGTCCTGGAGGACCGATTCGAAATTGTTCTTGTTGATGTCGATCCGTTCGCGATCAGCCACCCGGCCGCGGGTCCGGCCGTTGCTGAAATCGCCCATCACCAGCATCCGCAGGGGAAGTTCGAGTTTTTTCTTGGCACCGCCGGTCTCCACGTCGAGCGAGATGTTGATGCGCGCCTTGGGAATCTCTTTCTGAAAACTGTCTGCCATGGTCTTCTCCTTTGCTCATGCCTGCGCACAGGCGATCTGTCAGGGATCCAAAACAAGCGCCTCCGGCCGCCCTCCCCCGGGACCGGCGGGAGGCGATCTCAAATCAGCCGGGCGGCGGCCTCGAGGTCGGTGCGGCAGATCCGGGCCTGCAGCTCGGCCAGCTTTTCGCCCAGCACGTCCTTCTCCTTGCCGCCGGTTCGCGCCATGTGGTCCCACAGCGCCTCCAGCCGCAGCGTCCAGACCTCCATGGCCACCCCCCGGTCCCAGAGGTGCAGGGCGTTGCGCTCGGCGGTGGCGTCCAGCTCCTCGAGAACCGGTATGGCGATCTCCGATCGCCCGGCTTCCAGGCACAATCGGGCCATGGCCAGGCGAAGCTGCAGACGCTGCCGCTCATCGCGAACCGGATATTCCTTAAGGAGCGCCAGGGCGGCGGCCAGCTGGTTACTCGCGAGCAGCGCCCGGGCCTCGGCAATCCGTCCGGCGAGCTCCTTTTGCCGATCCTCCTCAACCACCGATTCCGCCTCTTCGGTTTCGCCGACCGGGCCCCGCAAGCGGCCTTCGATCCAGGCCCGGGTCGCCGGCTCGGCAAAAGGCTGGCCGCTTTCGAAGCTCAGCCCCGGCAGCTTCGGCAGGCGTTGCACCAGGGCGGCGGTCTGTGCGGCAATGAATTCAGTCACCTCCGCCCAGCCCAGGGCGCGGGCGGAGGTGCAACCGTGCAGCTGAAGATCGAGGCAGAGCTGGCCCCCCGGTTCGAGAAACAGGTTTTCGCACAGCCGGAAGGCGGCCAGATGCTCGCCGCCCTTCAGAAGCTGTCGCAGTTCGTTGAACCCGGCCTGGCGGGGGGCGGGAACCCGGGTTCGGCCCTGGTCGTCGGGCGGCAGCCCCAGCGAACCCCAGCGCAGGGCCCGGGAGAAACCGACCGCCCGCAGATACTCCTGGTTCTGCAGCAAGTAGTCGCGGATTCCCCGAGTGGCGGCCACCAGCTCCCGCTCCGAGGCGATGCCTGCGGCCATCTCCCCGAACGCCGGCCGGGGTGCCGGTTGGACGGATCGGACCGGAAGCGCGGCGGATTCATCGGCCCTGGCCGGCGAGGTTTTTTCGCTTCGCGCCAACTGGCCGGCGAGCCATTTGTCGAGCACCGTCCATTGCGGCGCCTGGTCACCGAGGGCCGCGACCAGGGCCCGGTTGAGGCCATCGATCCCCTGGCGCAGCTCCTTCAGCCGCTGCGGTTCGCCGATGTCGCCATGCCGGCGAAGAAAGCTCTCCAGTTTGCCGTGATTGAGCCAGGCCAGGGCCGCGGCCCGGGCACGGTCCTTTTTCGGCTGGCAGTCGGCCCAGAAGCTCTCGACGATTATCCGGTAGCCTGCGACCGCTTCGAGCAGCCCCGCCAGGCCCTCGACATAGCTGGCGGCCAGCAGCAGGTAGCCGGCCACCCGCAGATCCTTGCCGCGCTCGGCCAGCAGCGTCCGGCAGCGCTCGAGCACCTGGGGGTAATCGCACCCCTGGAGCTTGTCGATCTCCTGTTTGATGAACAGAAAATCCTCCGCGTAGCGCAGATCCTCCCCGCCGCGATCTTCCGGCAGGGGCCGGTTCAGCGCCTGCAGCCAGGGCGGGGATTCGTCCGCCGCTGTCGGGGCGGCGATGCCGATCATTGCAGCACCTCGCGCCGGCCGACCTTGTAGAGGACCTCAAGCATCGGCGCATCGGCGCTGGCCAGCAGTTTTTTCAGGTCGGGATTGGGGCGGCTCTCCGTCGGACTCGTCATCTGCCGCAGCAGTTCGACAATCGAACCATCCTCGACGGCCGGATTGAGCAGTTGCGGCAGGCAGGAACCGGGCAGCGGCCGGAAGAAGACGGTCAAGCTGGCGGGAAAAGCGGTCCCGGTCCGGTTCCAGAAGTAATGGGCCCGCCAGTTGCGCTCTTCGAGGATAGCCTCGATCAGCTGAATCCAGAACACCACGAAGGGCATCTGGTTGTCGCCGCCGGGAATCGGCAGCCGGAGACCCCAGCTGGTACGGTTTGGCCCCCGTCGCACTACGGTCCTGAGAGCGCCGAACAGCGCGCCGAAAAGCCGCACTCTGGCTGCAGGGTCACCCTCGGGCAGGGCTCCGTGCCAGAACCGCCCCATGGGGATGTCCCTGAACAGGCCGATCTCGGCTTCGAGCGCCTGCCGGCGGGTCAGACCGGTATCCCGCCGGGTCAGGCCGTCGACCCGCCCGGCCAGCAGGGACAACGGCTCGCTGGTCCAGTTTTCGTTGCAGATGGTTTCGCAGCCGTGGAGAAACTCCCCGAAAGCGTAGGGGGCGGCGGCCTGCATTTGGCGAAACAGCAGATCGTCGGTGGCGACGAAAATGGCGAAGGGGTAGTTGCGGCCGCTGCGGTCGCGGCTGGCCACCAGCGTCCCGGCCAGGGTCCGTTCCTGCTCGCCGCCGGTCTGCACGAAATGGAGGCGGGAAAAATTCCGGTAGGGCTCGGGCCAGCCCCCGGGGTGCTTGCGGGTAATCAGGCCGACGCCTTCCTGGATCCATTTTTCGAAGGCGGCCACGTCCCGGGCCTGCACATTGTGACGGATAAAATCGTTATGAATCGGCATCTTACCGAAAAATCCGACCTGGTCCGGCAGCCGGCGCAGCGGCTGGGCTTTGTTGGTTCTGGCGAAAATTCCGAACATAGCGGGGCAGGAAACTCCCTTTGGTAGCTGGCTAGAAAATGCTTTCGGGAACGGCGAAGTTCTCGAACAGGTCGTTGCCGAGGGCATTGTTTTCCCGATCGGCCTTGATCTTGAACTGAACCTTGATCGGCTGACCGTCGGTTCCTTCGAGCTCCCAGACGCTCAGGTATTGGGTGCCGCTCTCCCTTTCCACCCTGGCCCGGTTGAGCAGGTGGAAAATCCCCCAGATCCCGTCGTACTGCAGTTCGCCACGGGAGGTGCCGCGCCCGGCGACGCCGTGGATTCTGGCCCCCAGTTTTTCCTGGGTTCCCGGCCAGTGAAACAGCCGCCACTCCTGGGGCTCATTGCGGTAGCGGTACCTCTGGCCGTTGGCTTCGAAGGACATTTCGCTCAGCCCCCGAGTCGGCATCGGATAGACCGAAAAGCGGATATCGGGTTCGTCCTGGCCGCGCCGGAACAGGCCCGCGCTGATCCCCCGGGCCCGGGAAAGGGCGCCGAGCAGTTCGCCGTTAAAACCGGCCCCGGAGTCGAGCCAGGCTTTCTGTTTCCAGGTGCTGCGCCCTTCGGTGAGAAAGGGCGCGAGCTGGTTGCGGACGAACGACCAGAATATCCCGTCGTCCGGGCGGAAAAAGTCGGCCATGTCCCCCAAGGCGGCATCGGAGCCGCCGGCAGCCAGCGGGAAACGACCACGCAGCTTGCTGTTGTAGTTGGCCAGCACCGAGGTGCGCCATTCGCGCTGCAGGTCTTTGCGGGCTTCGGTCAGAATAATCCGCCAGACGTTACGGATCGGCGCGATCAGCATCTGGCTGGCGACCTTGCGGGTGCGCGCTTCGATGCCGTTGAGCAGGCTGGAGGTGGAGACCCAGCTTTTGTAGAGTTCGGAACTGGCCCCGCCGCCGGTGAGAATATTGGCCGAATAAAGTTTGGCCTCACGCTGCACGTCCACCGCGGCGGCCAGCCGCTCGATTTCGCCCTGCACCGTGGAGATGGCCAGCAAGTACTGATTAATCAGCAGGCTCACCGTCATCTTGTCCGCCGGATCGGTGAACTTGCGCAGGTCGCGCAGCGGCGCTTCGAGCTCCTCCACCGGGTGAATCGCCGGCAGCGATCCGGCTCCCCCGGAGGCATGGGGAAGGGCCAGCGAGGCGACCTCGACTGGCTCGGCCAGGTTGATGTTTTTCGAAACCACCCGCAGCAGTTCCCCCACCGGTCCGTCGCCGCGGGCGATCAGAAGCATCTTCTTGGCGGCATCCTCCAGCGAGCTGAACCGGCTGATCCGAACCGATTCGAGCAGTGCGAACCAGGCGTTGGCGTAGTCGGAAAAATACAGCTGACGGATTTCCCGCTCCAGGCGCAGGGCCAGTTCGCTGTTGATGGTCCCTTCCTCGGCTTCTTCTTCGGCTGGGGCGGCCTTCGGCGTCCCGGGCCGGCTCTCACCGCCGGGGCCTGCTTGGCGAGGCGGCGGTTCGCCGCGGTAGTAGCCGATGACCCAGTCGCCCCGGCTGGCTGCGGCCACCACCTTCTCGAGTTCCGGCTGGATGAGCTCGCGCCAGCCCTTTTCGGTATAGGCTCCCGCAAGGGCATGGTCGCTGGCCAGAACCCCGAGGGCAAAGCCTTTGATCAGGTCTTCGAGGCTGCGCGCCTTGAGCGAGAGCTTGGCCTTGTTGAGGATCTGGGCATAAAGCCGTTCGGCATTGGGCGGGGTGCGCAGCTGCTCCCGGGCCCGCTCGACCACCTCCCCGCGCGGGCGCCAGGCGGCCACGGCCATCGAATCGCCGGCGGGCAGCCGCATGTGATCCAGATAAAGGCGCACCAAGGCCTGAAAATGCCGCTCCTCCCCAGCGGAAAAAATCTTTTCCGGATCGCTGCGCTGGATGAGCTCTTTCCAGAGGTTCACCAGCACCGGCACCGCCACCTCGTCCTGAAGCCGCTTCGGTGCCGAAAGCATCAGGTAGGCCTTGAGGGCCTGGTAATAGGCGTCGCGGATCTTTTCCTGGCCACGCTCGCCGGAGGCCGCCCACTGCCGGGCGAAATTCTCCAGGCGATACTCCAGGGAGGTTTCCGCGGAGCGGAAATAGGTCTGCTCCAGGGTCCGCAACAGCGCGGAAAGCGTCGGCGCAATCTGCTTGTCGCCCTGGTAGACGCCCAGCATCAGGTGCCAGGGTAGACGCTGCTCGTTGGCCAGCAGAACCTGGTAGTAATCGTAGACCTCGGCCAGGGCGGCAAAGGTCCGGGGATGGGACGGCTCTTCGGCGGTGGCCGCCTCGCGCAGCCCTTCAACCACGCTCGAGCCCCTGTTGATCAGCAGGGAGTTACTGGTCAAAGAGGCGCTCAGCACCAGCACGCTGCCGCCAACCAGCGCCAGGCAGCTCATGATCCAGGCGCTTTTCAGCCAGCGGTGCAGCACCTCGCGGCGCCGGTTCTTGCTGACGCCCTGGGCGTTGGGGAAGATGACGTCCTGGAACAGCTTCTTGATGAAATAGCTTTGGGGGGCAGGGCGCTCGGCGGGCGCCTCGTCCTCCACATAGCCGAAGGCCTGGCGCAGGTTGCCGACGATGCGCTGGATCGGGGTTCCATCCTGGGTGGCGCTGGTGAAATAGATTCCGCAAAAGCGCGGAGTTTCCTGGTAGGGATTCGGGCGGACCAGCAGATTGACGAACTCCGTCAGCCTGTCGGCAGTCGCCTTGAACTGGGCCGAAAAATCGAAGATCTGGTGCTTGGTTTCGAACTTGCGCTGCATGGAGAGCTTGCGCAGGCGCAGGTCGCTGAGCCGCTGGGAGAGTTCCTGCATCTTGGCCTCGAAGCCCGCGGCGGCATCCTGGCCATCGGTCTGTCCGGCCAGCCAGGCCCCCCAGACCTGGTTGCGGTCGTTTTCGCTGAGGTCTTCAAAATAGGCCGTGAAGCCGTGCAGAAGGTCGCATTTGGTCAAAACGATGTAGATGGGAAAGACGCAGCCAAGCCGGTTGGTCAACTCGTCGATCCGGTCGCGGATGATTTTCACGTGCCACTCGAGGCCGCCCTCGTCGGCGGTCAGCAGATCGGCCAGGCTCACCGCCACCAGCACCCCGTTGAGGGGAATCCGCGAGCGGTACTTTTTGAGCATGGCGAGAAAGGCGCTCCACTCCTCGTGGTCGTCCTCCTCGGTGGTGTAGCGCCCGGCGGTATCGAGCAGCACCGCCTCGTTGGAGAACCACCAGTCGCAGTTGCGGGTGCCGCCGAATCCCTTGATGTCGATATCGCTGCCCTGGGCATAAGGGAAATGCAGCCCCGAATTGCGCAGCAGGGTGGTCTTGCCGGCCGCCGAGGGGCCGAGGATCATGAACCAGGGCAGGGCATAGAGGGCGGCGTTGCCGCGATAGCCGACCCCCAGTTCCGAGGACTTGAGCGAGGCGATCGCCTCGTCCATTTTTTTTCGCAGCTCCTCGATCTCCATTTCGCGGCCGGCCCCGCTCTCGCCCTGGGCCTGCAGTTCGGACTTGAAGCGGGCCGCGCGCCGGCGCACCAGCAGCAGCCTGAACAGCCAGACACTCAGAGCAAACAGCAGAATGCCGCCCATCGCCGCCAGGCGCAGTCTCTCCTGCTCGAGTCCAGCGTAGGGACCGGCCCACCAGACCAGGGAAAGGAGCAGCAGCAGCCCGACCACCCGGCTGCCGGAGCGACCGAGCAGATACGCTTGAAGAAAAATCAGTACATTGTTCATTTGGACAACCCGGTTTCCGTGGCCTGCGTGGCATCGGTCGGCGCTGCGGCGCCGGGGGCCGCAACGGCTCGTGAATAGCTGAGAATCGCGTCTTTGCCGGCGTGAATCGCGGCAACGCTGCGGTCGGCCAGCTTGGTGACCGTCATCGAGTAGCCGAGGTAGGTGAAAAAGATCACCGATACGGTCACCACCCCGATCACCCAGTAGGGAACCTCCCGGCGCATCCGCGCCATCAGGGCCACCGCCGGGGCTCCCTCGGGCGAGAGCCTGGGATCGACCACCCCGCGATAGCCTTCGATCTGGCTGCGCAGATCGACCTGCAGCGCCATCAGCTGCTCGAGCCCGCGGATCTTGTAGACCCCTTCAAAACCGAGCTGCAGACAGACGTAGAACAACTCGAGCAGATCGGCATTGGCCTCGCCTCCCTGACGCAGCAGGGTCAAGCGTTCGAAAAAGCCCTCGCCGGCCAGGTGGTCGCCGAACAGCTCCAATTGCAGGGGCCGGCTCATCCACCGACTCCGGCCCGGCCAGGCCGAGCTGAGCACCGCTTCATCGATGGCCGCGGCCAGAGCGTACTTGGCGTCCTTGAGAATCACCATACCGATCTGCCGCTCGAAGGCCATCCGTTCCATGACGTCGAAGCCAGAAAGCATTTTCTCCCGGTAGTCGAGATCGAGGGATGCGCCGCGGTCGCCTTGTTTGAAGACCGAAATCAGTGAAAAGATCGTTTCGCTGCATTCGAGCAGCGGATTGGTCCTGCCCTTGGTTGTTTCCGAATCCATCGCGGTTATTCCTGTACGGTGACCAGTTCGACGGTGGCACCGGCGAAATGCTGAGGCATGAACAAGGCGAGGCTGCCTTCCTCGAGAACCTTGGCCCAGAAGTCTCCCCGCGGTTCCAGCCGGAAGTATTCATAACCGCTTCTGGTCGAGAGCTTGCTGGGCGGCCGCTGGGCATGGACCATCCGAACCCCCGGCAGGGCCGAGGCGACGGTCTGTTCGATGGTGTCCCGCGAGGCGACCTTGACCTGGCGGGCGAAATCGGTGATCCAGACCGGGTCCTCGGCCTCGAACAACACCCCCAGGAACAGGTGCGAATGCTGTAGGGTCGCCCGGGCGATCCCCGCCGCCGAAAGAAGGGATTCGGTCTCCCGGGTCAAGGACAGCGAAGCGGTGCGGGATGTGATGGGGAGGTTGATCAGGGCACCGAGCAGCCGCTCGAATCCCTGAAAGACCCCGGCCAGGTCGGTATGCTGATAGCAGGGCGGGGCCGCGGCCTCCGGTTCCGGGCCGAAGGCCCCTAGCCCGCCGACGGCTTGGCCGAGGGCTCGGTACAGATATTCGGGATGCAGGTCGGGCTGCTGCTGAAAGTGCAGCAGCAGCGCCTGCAGGCCTCCCAGGCTCTGCAGCATCAGGAACTGGGCCGGGTCGGTGCGGGCGAATTCGCTGGGTCCGCCGCTGAAATTCGCCCGACGCTCGTTGAGGGTGCGCAGTTTCGCGCCGACGCCCTCGATCATCCGGCCGAGCAGCGCCTTGAGGCAGGCCGACGCGCCGATCCGCACCAGCGGCGGAATGTATTGCGGCAGCTGGCGGTAGCCGCCATCGCCCCCGTTGACCAGCTCGGCGATCTTGAACGAGACGAAGTGCTCGCGGGACTCCCCACTGGCCAGCAGCCTGAGATTCGGCCGGGCCAGCAGGACTTCCCGCTCGCGGTTGGGGTCATAGGCATCGCCCACCTGGTGGTAGTCGGCCTGCCAGGCGCAGAGCTGCCCCCGGCGCGGATAGCCGGAAATCCCTTCGACCCGGTGATTGGCCGGCAGGCACAGATAGACCTCAAGGGACTGTCCGCCGCTGGCGCTCAGCTCGCAGACCAGTGGCGCCCCTTCGGCGGCATCGTAGTGAACCAGCCGGCCGTCGGGAAAGATCGCGCTGCATTCAAGCAGTTGAAAGCGCCTGTTTTCCAAAGCTTTTTCGTCGACGTTGGCCGAAAGCAGCCCCCAGGCGAAAGGGTGCAGGGCCCGGTCGCGCAGCTGCTGGCTGCCCTCGAGATAGCGATCCCATGCCTGGAAATGCTGCTGACCGAGAAAAACCCCCTCGGCCCAGATCACCTTGTTCAAACCTTTCATGCTTCCACCTGTCCCCGCCCGCCGGCTCAGTCGCTGATTTCGACGGTATTGCCCTTGAGCGTTACGGTCACGTTGCTGGAGAACTTCTTCTTGAAAAACCCGTCGGCGACCGGCTGCACATCCCGCCAGGCCACTTTTTCCGGCTGCCTGAAAACCGCCATGACCCCGATATACCGGGCCTGGGCATGGCGCGGATAGACCAGCCGCTCCTGCGATGCGGGATTGGTGGTCAGGCTCTCCTTGGTCAGCAGGCTGTCGCCGAGAGTGACCAGGTCCCTCTTCCAGAGCTCGTTGAAGCTCGCCTCCGCGAAAGCCTTGTCATCGGAAAGCTGGTAGATGTTGACTATGACCGGCAACGGCTCGTCAAACTCGTTCAGATTGAGGTTGGCGGTAGAGGACATGTTGATTCTGACCTCTGGATTGGCACATCCCCCAGCCAGAACAACCAGAAACCCTGCCAATAAAATCCCGCCGGTACGCAGCACATTCATCTTTCTTCCTGACCTCCTCCGTTTCGGAAAATAATGGTTGCCCTGAAAAGTCAGGACGATTTTTCAGACTTCTTGCGCGCCCTGACATAGCCGTTGACGAAGCCGCCCAGAACCAGCTTCTGGTGGCGCAAAACGGGATTTTCCACAAACCCCCGATGCAGGTTGCGATAGGAGCGCCAGACCCAAGGGCGGATGCCTAGCACGCCGGGCGTCGCTTTCTTCACCAGTTCCGGGCTGAGCTGGCGAACGGCTTCGCTGGCTATGCCGTCGAGGGCACCTACCAGGGCCAGCTGATGCTGGAGCAGATCCTCCAGGAGCAGCCCCAGTTGCCGAGCCCCAGCCTCCCCTCCGGTCAGCCAGTCACGAAGGACCTCCTCGACCCGGCGGTTCTTGAACGAATCGAATTCGTCCCGGAAGACCCGACCGTACCCCAGGCCGAATTCATCGGCAAAGCAGCGCTGTCCCTCAACCAGCCGCGCCAGGCCCCGCACCAGAACCTGAGAAGTTTGTGGCGCCACCTTTCGCGCCGCGGAGGGCGAAACCTGCCCCGCTCCGGCCGACAATCCGTTCGGGGGGATCGGCGATGGATCGACCTGAGCATCTTCTGTGTTGCGCGATTTGCATTTCTTGGCCATTGGCGTATTTGGTCCCGAAATTCCCGGCGATATTCACCGGGAGCAATTCGACATCCCCAGACGGTTCCTGACCGCAAGAATAACGGCGGCAAGACGAGCCCCGGCATACCGCAACCGGAAGCACGTCGAATGGATCAGAATGGTTTTGTGGGCCGAGGGATTGTTTGTCAGCCCCCTCCTGCTGACAAACCAAAACTGGCTGGGAAATGACCTGCGAAGGTCCTCTTAATGGCGTGGCAAACCGATAAGCTTGGTCCGGATCCCCCAAAAACAATCTTAATAAATGTAAAATTATATAGCGCAGGTTAATAACATGGGGCCAATTTTTGAGTCAACCGAAAATAAATTAAAACAAAGAGGCACAATTACCACATCTAGAACAAGACGGATGGTCCCGGGCCGGGGCATGATTCGATTTAGAATAGTCTGTATATTCGCTACCCTGGGGATTTTTGGCGGGATTTTCCGCGGATCGCGAGCCTGCCGCAGTCCTTGTGCACCACGCTTACGCCTGCCTCCCGAAGGCTGTCTTCAATTTTCCACCGGAAGGAAGGGCGGCCCTAACGTCCAGGTTCGGCGGTGCGGCTTTGGCAAGAGGACTCAAGAAAACCCTTTCCAAGACCCGAGCAAACTGATAAGATTCCGCTAATTCAGCACCTTGCCAGCTGTCTACGACCTTACCGGAAAGGCTCAGGGACCGGCCACAGGCCCCCTCAAGTCTTTCTCCGTTGGACCGAGGTTCATCGCTTCCCGGAAGAGATTCAGCCGCAACAGGACGCTGACGCCGTGGCAGGGCGGCATGGAATCTGCCGTGATTTTCCAGGGGGGGATCGACCATGGGTCGTTTCCGGGATGCTTGCCTAAAAACGAAGCTTACCGCGCTGATGATGCTGATCAGCGGTCTGGTCCTGGTGCTCACCTCGGCCGCTTTTATTACCACTGAAATTCTGACCTTCCGTCAGACCTTGCTGGACAAGGTCTCCAGCCTCGCCGACATCCTTGCGGCCAACAGCCGGATTTCCCTGGTTTTTAAGGACAAGATCGCAGCCGAAGAGACCCTTTCCTCCCTGGCATCCGAACCCCACATCCAGGCGGCCTACCTGTTCGACCGCAACAACGCCCCCTTTGCCCAGTACCTGAATCTGCAGAACGCCCCAACCGCCTCCCGCCACACCTATGCCGAGGCCCTCTGCCAGAAACTGCCCGAATCCGTTGCCGCGGGCCAGTTTCAGTTCTGCTTCACCGAGGATCACCTGGCCCTTTACCGGCCGATCACCCTGATGGGTGGCAATATCGGCATGGTTTTTCTGCAAAGCGACCTCCGGGCGCTGGAGGAGCGGCTGATCTGGTTCGGTGGGGGGGTTTTGGCCGTATTCGGTTGTTCCGTGCTCCTGGCCTATCTCTTATCGTCCAGGCTGCAAGGGGTGGTATCGGGGCCGATTCTGGACCTGGCGCAGCGAATGAACCAGGTGTCGCAGGACAAGGTCTTTTCGGTACGGGCGGAGAAACTGGCCGATGATGAAGTCGGCTCGCTGATCGATGGTTTCAATCACATGCTGAGCGAAATCGAACTGCGCGACAGGCAGCTCGAGCAGCATCGGCAGGAGCTCGAAAACAAGGTCAAGTCCCGCACCGCAGAGCTACGCGACACCAACGGCAAGCTCCGCCGGACCGTCGCCGAGCTGGAACAGGCCAAGCGGGCTGCCGAAGCGGCCAGCCAGGCCAAATCCCAGTTCCTGGCCAACATGAGCCATGAAATCCGCACCCCGATGATCGGGGTGCTGGGCATGACCGACCTGCTGCTGCAGACCCCCCTCAACCCAAAGCAGCAGGAACTGGCCGAAACCGCGCATGGCTCGGGAGAAACCCTGCTCACGATCCTGAACGACATCCTCGATTTTTCCAAGATTGAAGCCGGCAAACTGTCATTGGAACAGGTCGATTTCGATCCGTGGACCACGGTGGAAGAGGCCGTGGAGCTGCTGGCGCCCGAAGCCTCGGCAAAGGGGGTGGAACTGGTCTGCCATATCGCCCCCGATCTCCCCCGGGGCCTGGTGGGGGATCCCGGGCGGCTGCGGCAGATCTTGCTGAATCTGCTCGGCAATGCGATCAAGTTCACCGAACGCGGCGAGGTGATTGTGCGGCTGCGGGGACAGGAGACAACGGATGAGCCGATGCAGCTGCAGATCGAGGTGGCCGATACCGGCATCGGTATCGACCAGAAGGCGCAGCAGAGCATTTTCGAGTCCTTTTCCCAGGCCGATAATTCCACCACCCGCCGTTTTGGCGGATCGGGCCTCGGTCTGGCCATTGTCCGGCAGCTTGTCGAGATGATGCAGGGAGAGATCGGTCTTACCAGTGAAGTGGGCCACGGCTCGGTCTTCCGAATTACCCTGCCCATGGCTCTCAGGGCTTCCCGGCCGCAGCCGCCGGCAGCCCTGAGGGCCGACTTCGCGCAATCGCGGATCCTGGTGGTTGACGACCATCCGCCGACCCGCCTCATGCTGGTCGAATCCATGGCCGCCCTGGGATTGCGCGTCGATCAGGCGGCAAGCGGAACCCAAGCCCTCGAGCGGCTGCGCCTGGCCAGCCGGGAAGAGGATCCCGTCGCCTTGGTACTGCTCGACCGCACCCTGCCCGGCGAAGCTCTGCTGCAACTGGCCGGAACGATCGCCCGGTCCCCCGAAATCGGCCAATGCCGGCTGGTGCAGCTGTGCCCGGCCAGCCAGTGTGCCAGCGAAACCGAGCTGACCGGCAGCCCCATCGTCGGCAGCCTTTCCAAGCCGGTACGCGCTTCTCAACTTGCCGTGCACCTGAACCGGTTGCTGAGCATCCAGCCGAAGAGGCACGCCGACTCCGGCCAGCTGCAGGCGGTAGCCCAAACCAGCGATTCCGCTCCTGCCCGGCCGCCCCGGTCCGGCCGGGTTCTGCTGGCCGAAGACAATCCGACCACCCAACGGCTGATCCGGATTATCCTCGAAACCGGCGGCTACCAGGTGGAGGTGGTTTCCACCGGGCAACAGGCGGTCGAGGCGGTGGCCAGCAACAGCTACCATCTGGTGTTCATGGATTGCCAGATGCCGGTCATGGACGGTTACCAGGCGACCCGCGCGATTCGGGCTGCAGGCGGCTCCGTCCCGATCATCGCCCTCACTGCCCGCGCCCAGCGCGAGGACGCCCAGCGCTGCCTGGCCACGGGCATGGACGATTACCTGCGCAAACCGTTCAAGCAGAAGGATCTGCTCGCCAAACTGGACAAGTGGCTGCACCAACAGCGGTCGCCGTCCCCAACAGAGGCTTGGCGATAATTCCGGTCACCTGCCGCGACGATTAACGATTCTTCGCACTTTCCACTCCCGCACTCGGGGCGCTCAGGAGCTCAGTTGGTCATCAGAGAAAAACGCAGGGGCTTCGCCCTGGTCATAAGCCTGGCCCTGATGGTGACCGCCTTCGGCTTGCTGCTGGCCAAAGGGGCTGAACCTCCCACCATTCCCCTCCGAGTGGAGCGAATGGCGCCGGAACGGGGCCAAGTCGGCCAACCGCTACGGGTCTTCCTTGAAGGCGCCGGGTTCGACGACCGCCTGGAGGCCGCCCTCTTCCCGGATCTTGGCAACCAACAGGCGATCATCGGCTCCTTACCCTCCTGGGCCCCCCTGCAGGACCTGGCAGTGAGCGGCGGCCATGCCTTTCTGGCCAACAGCTACCGGGGACTGCAGGTGGTCGACCTGACCGACCCCCAACGGCCCAGGATCGTTGGCAGCCTGAACCTGCCGCACAACGCTTGGGCGGTGGCGGTTGACGGCGAACGAGCCCTGGTCGCAACGCCCAAAAGCGGGTTGCAGATCATCGATATCCGCATTCCGGATCAGCCCCGCCTGCTTGGATCGGCGGCCACGCCGGGTAACGCCGTGGGGGTGACCACTGCCGCAGGCCTCACCTATATTGCCGACGGCCGCCGGGGGGTGCGCATCCTGGAGATTGCCGACCCCCGGAAACCGCGGCTGGTTGGGGCGATCGACACGCAGGGGTTCGCCTGGCAGGTCGCCGTCTCCGGTCACCTCGCGTGCGTCGCCGATGGCTTCGCCGGACTTCAGGTCATCGACATCGCCGCCCCCGAGAGCCCTCGGCTTGTCGCCTCTCTGGAGACGCCCGGTAACGCCACCGGTATTGCCATGGCCGGAACCCTGGTCTACCTTGCCGACAACCGCGGGGGACTGCAGGTCATCGATCTGAGCGAACCGGCCACCCCCCGCCTGATTGACACCCTGGAGGTCCCTGGCACCCCGTGGAAGGTTTTCGTCTCAGCCGACCGGCTCTATGTAGCGGCCCGGGACTGCGGCCTGCTCGCCTTCGATATCGGCGAGCCATCCCTTCCGCGTCTGCTCGGAATGGTCAAGACTCCCGGTTCGGTTCGGGGCCTGTTCGCCTCGTCCGGTCTGGTTTTCCTGGCCGACATCGCCGGGGGATTTCAGGTGGTCGACCCGGGCGCCATTGACCGTTCCGCGATGACCGGCATCATTAAACCGCCGGGCCGGACCGAGACCCTCGACAGCGCCGAAGGGCTGATCTTCGCCGGTTTCGAATCCGGCGGTTTTCAAATCCTCGATCCCCGCGATACCCTCCCGCTTAAGGTTCTCGGCTCTCTCACCGCTTTGTCTGGCGTGAACAGCATCCGGGTGGACGGCAAGCTTGGCTACGCGGCCGCCGGGCGCAAAGGCCTGCAGATTCTCGACCTGTCCGACCCCCGACGGCTGGCGCTCCTGGGCAGCCTTCCGACCACAGGTTTGGCCTGGGACATCGCGGTGCAGGGGGATCGAGCCTATGTCGCCGAGGGCCACCAGGGACTGCAGATTGTGGATATCGCAAACCCGCACGAGCCCCGGGTGCTGGGCCGGCTCGACACTCCCGGAAACGCCTTGGGAGTGGCGGTGCGCGATGGCATCGCCTACCTGGCCGATTCGTACCGGGGCCTCCAGCTCATCGATACCACCGACCCGACCCGGCCACGGACCATCGACGCCGTGCCCCTGCCCGGCGAGGCACAGCAAGTGACCCTGGCCGGCGACCTGGCCTATGTCGCGACCCTCGGGGGCGGGCTGCAGGTGGTCGAAATCGGTGCCGGCCGCCCCCCCCGCAAGATCGGTTCGCTGCAGATCGCAGGTGGGGTAAAAAGGGTCGCCGTCGACGGCCCCGTAGCCTATCTTGCCGGGCCGAAATCGGGCCTGACGACGGTCGAGGTCAGCGATCCGCAGCGGCCGAAAATCCTCGCCAGGGTTCCCTCCCCCACTGCCGTCAGCAGCCTGGAAGCGGCATCGGGAACGGTGTACCTGGGCCATTCAAATGGAAAGGTGCTGGTCATCGACGCCCGGGATCCGGGCCGGCCGCGCCTGGTGAAAACCCTCGAAGCCGGGACTGACGTAGCCAACCTGGCGCTGGCCGAAAATCGACTGTACCTTGCCTGCGCCGAGGGGGTTCTGCGGGTGGACCTCCAGTCCCCCGAAGCCCCCTGGCTGGTCGGCAGCGATGAGGCCCTTGGCACCCAGGTCAACGACCTGGAAGTGGCAGGCAACCTGGCCTTTGTGGCCGAACAGACCAAGGGCTTGCGAATCATTGATCTTCGCGACAAACGCAAACCGGCCCTGCTGGCGACCTTGCGGACTGGGGAAAAAACCGCTGGCTTGACGGTAGCGGGGAACCGGGTCTATCTGGCAACGGGAAAAGACGGTTTGCTGATCGTCGATGTCGGCGATCCGGCCGCGCCCGCCCTGCTGGGCCGGGTGGACACCCCCGGCCACGCTCGGGATGTGACCGTGGTCGGCGCTACTGCCTTCGTGGCCGACGGCAAGGGCGGGTTGCAGGTTGTCGACGTGAGCAACGGGGAACATCCGCGGATCGTCGCCTCGCTGAGCCTGCCCTGGCCGATGCAAGACTTTTCGTCGACGGAAGAATTATTCGCCAGGGGGGATCTGCTGTTTGCCGCCTGCGGGCCGGGCGGCCTGCAAATTATCGACATCGGCGACCCGCTGCGGCCCCGATTGATCGAAGCTCTCGATCTGCCGGGTCATGCCAAGCGAGTTGTGGTGGTGGATGAGCGAGCCTACGTCGCCGCCCTCGAAGGCGGCATCCAGGTCATCGACATTCACCGTCCCGACCAGCCGCGGCTGATCGGCGCCATCGCTACCCCAGGTAGGGCATATGATATCGGCATCATCGGCGAGCGCCTCTATGCGGCGATCGGCAACGCCGGGATCCTGATGGCGCCCCTGCCCCTGATGGGGGGGAAGATCCGCACGGACAAAGAAGGGTCAAGGGCGACTCTGGAGTTTCCTGCCGCCGGCATGCCGGGGCGCTACTCGCTCTGGCTGGTTAACGGCGACCACCGGGCACAATCCCCCGGCGCTCTCACCTTTGCCGAAGAACGCCGGTAAAGCGCCCCGGGGGTTCAGAAGCGGTACTCCGCCTCGGCCCAGAACTGCCGGCCGACCAGGAAGGTATCCCGGCCGGTTCCCGCCCTGGCCTTCTCGTCGAACACGTTGTTTACCTCCAGGCTCAGCAGCAGCTCCTGCCCCCCCCAGAGAGCCAGGGTCCAGCCGAGCTTCCAGTCGAAAATCAGGGCAGCCTCGTGTTTAGCCTCCTGGTAAACCTCGAGGGACTCGAAGATTTCTTCGCCGGTCAGAACATCGATGCGCCTCTTGCCGCCGGGAATGGCCCGCAGGACCCCGGTCGGCTCGAGGGATCGAAAGCTGCTGCGATACCGGGTGAGGTTGGTGAAGGTGAACCCATGGGGGATCTGGGCGATCCAGGTCAGATTGACGCTCCAGGGTCGGTTGTAGTCGCCGCGGGGCAGGTCGGTTTTGAGGATGATCTCGTCACCGAACCAGATCCGGTCCTCCAGTTCATCGGCCTCCAGGGTGGTGTCGTAGTCCTCGTTGCTGGTGGTGGTCTCCTGGTAGGTGGCGTTGAGCGAAGCGAAGTGCCCCGCCCAGCTGCGCTCCCAGGAAAGCCGGTAGCTGTCGTGGCGGCTGGTGCCATGGTTGTTGAGGGTGTAGTAGCGCAGTCCGTCCGGCTGCACCTCGCCGTAGCTGCGGGCGTATTCGTCCTGCCCTTCCCGGTGGACGTATTTCAGGCTCAGCCGGCCGCCCAGCAGGGCCTGGTCGAGGCCGAAGGCAAGCTCGTCGGAAAAGGGGGTGTCCAGGCGGGAGAAACGGGTCCGGTTGCGGCCCTGGAAGGCCGCCGGCTCCCAGTCGGTCAGGCGGTTTTGAAAGGAGGTGCGGGTTTCGCTTCGAAACGGCGACCGGGCCTCGCGCAGTTTGTAGGTGAGCAGGGTCTTGCCGTAATAGCGGTTGATCCCGGCGATCAGCACGGTGCGTTCGTCGCCGAACAGGTCGAAGGTCGCGGTGAACCGCGGCGCCAGGTTGAGATTCTCCAGGAAATCGTCGTAGGAGAGGCGCACCCCGGGCCGCAGGCTCAGCCGGCGGTAGCGCAGCAGATCCTCGGCGAAGAGGTGGTAGCTGTTGATGGTCGCCTCCACCGAGCTTGGATCGTAGACCTGGCGCAGAGTGAAGAACTGCTCCTCCTCTTCGCAGGCGAAGGTGTCGTCGCCACAGACGATGTCCGGGGAAAGGCGCGCGCCCTTGAAGACGAAGGTCGTCTCCGGGCGGTCGAAGGTTCCCCGCACCCATTGGTACTCGAAGCCGCCCTTCAGGCGATGGCCGAGCGGTCCGGTCGGCTGCTCCTGCCACAAGAGAATCCCCTTCAGGCTGAGGTCCCGCTGGTCCTTGTCGAGGTTCCCGAACCCGCCCTCCCGGCTGCTGTCGGAACCGGAGCTGCGTCCCCAATCCTTGCTGTCGGTGGCCGCCCAGTTGCGAAAATGGCGGGGGGCCTTCCGGCTGTTTTCGCTCTCCCGGAAGGCGGCCGCCAGCTCCAGCTCGGCCAGCGGGAAAAAGTGCCGATAACCGGCGATGACCGCATACCCGCCCCCCTCGACGGCAAAGTCGCTGTCTCTGACGTCGGCGAAAAAACGCTCCTCGCGGTACGGCACGTAGCTGGCCGAGAGGTCGAGCGAGGCGGCGCTCGATAGCTCCCAGGAGGATTTGAGAAAATAGTTTTCCAGGCGGCGGTGCTCCTCTTTGCTCCCCCCCAGGTGGGGTTGGGGAAGGTCCGACTGAATCCGGCGGTAGGCCCCCAGCAGGGCACCCGCCGGCCCCAGGGGGAGATTGAGATCGAGCCCGAAGTGATGTTTCTCGAAACGTGGCCGCAGGGTGTCACCGGCGACCGCCTGGGCCCCATCCGCCGGTCCGCCGTCGAGGTGGAACCGGGTCCAGCCGTCGCGGGTGGTCCGGTAAAACACCCTGCCGCCGGGCCGGGGCTCGGGATAGCGGCTGGTCACCGCCACCACTCCCCCGGTAAATCCTCCGAACTCAACGGGAACGTTGCTGTCGTAAACGGTGATCTCCTCCAGCAGATCGGCATCCAGAAAACGCTCCTGGGGATGGCCGGGGACGTCGCTGACCAGGTCCTGGGTCTCGGTCTTGGCCCCGGGATCGAGCAGGCTGTTGTTGCCGATACCGTCGATCAGAAAGTTGTTCTCGAAGGCTTTGCCGCCGCTGATGGAGAGGGTGGGAGGAAGAATCTCCCCGGCGGTCTCGTTGGTGTTGAAGTCTTCGCTGAGCTGGACGTCGGGGAGCACCTTGAGCAGTTCGTTGATGCTGGCGTTGCCCCGGGGCAGGTCCCGGATGACCTCGCCGCGGATGGTCGATTTGCCGGTGGCCGGGTTTTCGATGGTCGCGGTGACGGTGACCGGAGCCAGCACGGGAAGCTCCGCGGACTGCTGCGCGGCGGCATACCTGATGCCGGGGCACAGGGACCACCCGGCAAGAACCACCAGCACAGCCAGGGTTGATCGGAAACAAATCGCCAAGAAAATTCCTTGGAAAAAGAGTCGCAGCCTCAGGCCATCGCGGTCCATGGCCGGGTTCGGCCCAGGGAACTAATCCCGATAGAGGGGGCGGAAATCGTCGCGATCGGGGAGGCCGTCGCCGTCGCTGTCGTCATCGAGGAGTGTGCCTTCGGCCAACAGCCCGGAGTTCTCGATCTCCGCCGGGGTCGCCAGGGGGTGGATGAAATCGGGCCGGCCGTCGTGGTCGGTATCGACGCTGGCCACCCAGGTGTCCGGAAAATCGTCCCGCAGGGCGAAGGCCTCGGCAACGGCCTGGATCGCCCGGTTGCGGTCATTGACGTAGGGAAGCGCGGTGGCCAGATCAAGCGCCGCAGCGAAGTCCCGGGCCTGGGCATAGCCGCCGGCCACCGCCACCAGCTTGTCCATGCGCTCGGCGGTCACGAAGATCTGGCCGGCGGTCTCCCGCGCCACGGCCAGCACCCCCACCGCCTCATCCGCCGCGCCGGTGGCCGCGAGAAAGCCGGCGGCCAACAGCAGGTGCCTGACCTCTGTTTTCGCCTGTTTTTCGCGGTCGGCCTCCGGCGTCAAGGGCGTCAAAATCCTGGCGGCCTGCGCCCCGTACTCAACCGCGAGCTCATAGGCCCGGGCCTGGTTGCCCAGGTCCAGAAACGCCTCGATGATCTCCCGGTAATCCGCGATGGCGATGCTCTGGCCGATCTGGGAGAGCAGGGCGGCCATCCTTTCATAATCGCCCAGGCTCATCCAGGCATCGGCCACGGCCACCACCGCCTTGTTGCGAACATTGGGGTCGACCAGCGCGGGGATGATACCCTCGGCCGTCTCGAGCAGGTCGGCGGCGATCGCAAAATCGCCGAGCTCTTTATACAGGCCGGCCATCTTGGCGTACCCATGGGTGACTTTCGAGCTGCCGAGATAGGGCTTTTCCTGGTTGTCGTCCAGGGACTCAACCAGCACCAGGGCCCTCTCCAGGGCGGCCCGCGCCTCCGCGGCCCGCCCGGCGTCGATCAGCGACTTGGCGATGAAGGCGTTGGTCTTGTTGTAATAGGTCAGGGCTTCGATCTGCGACTCGGCAATGATCGTATTGAAGCGATCGGCAATCATCTTGTAGCGGACCATATCCAGAGCGCTGAATCCGGCGAAACCGCCGGGCTCCTGGCTGTGCTCCACCCCCAGCCCGTTATCCAGGGCCATCTGGGTGGCGAGCTTTTTCAAAGCCATCGAGCGGTCGAGCTCGGTCGGTCCGGCCGGCAGCGAGTTCACCAACGCGAAGGCCTCCTCGTGGAAACCGGCCCGGTACAGGACCAGAGCCATCTCATCCATGTAAATGATGGTATCGGATCCGCTGCGGTTGGCCGGCAGTCCGTCATTGGTCCGCAGGGCCTGAATCTTCAGCCAAATCTCCCACACCCGCCCCGGTTCGCCCAGGCCGGCGTAACGCTCGGCGGTTTCCACCCAGTTCAACACCCGGTATCGGTGGGTTTCGCTGCCGCCGACAATATGGGGCGGGGTCGCATCGGCCATCTCGGCCATCAGGTCGATGACCGGCGCAGCCGCGACGAGATCCCCCTCTGCGAGGTAGGCATCGGCTACTTCCATGGCGGCGCTGAAGGTCCGGCCGTAGACGATGGCCGAACTCTGGTAGGGGGCGATCTGGTCGGCCAGGTACCGCGCCACCGCCAGGGCCGCCGCCGGTTCGCCGGCCCGATAGTAGGCCCTGGCGAGGTTCTTGAAATTATCGCTATCGCTATTGGCGAAACTCTGCTCGCCCTTGGCCGCGACCACCCGCCGATAAAGCTCCTCCGCCTTGCCCAGGACAACCAGCGCGTCTTCGCCCCGGCCGTAAGCCGTCAAACTCTGACCGAGCTCGCGGTAGCCGTGGGCCCGGTATTCCGACTGGAACATCTGGGTCTCGACCATGGCCCGGGCCTCATCGAGCAGGCCGCTCTGCGCTTTGCCTCTAACCACCTGAAGCATGACCTGATCGTTGACCATATCATCGAACACGGTCCCGATCAGCTTTTCGGCCCGGTACAGGTGGGAGGCGTCGGAATTGTAATAATATGCCAGGCGCTTCAGGTTGTCGTCGCCGGGGATTTCGCCCTGCAGCAGGGGCAGGGCGGTCACGAGGGGGGCGGTGATCGCCGCCAACTCGGCGACATAGCTATCGTTTCGCAACGGCAGGCCGCTCTCCTCGTGCACCAGGAGCGCGGCGAACGTTTCGCGGTCCGCCGTAAATGCCGCCCAGTCCCAGGGGCCATCGGGCCCGTAGTAATTGAGCACGTAGCGGGCCACCCGCTGGGGAATCAGGCCGCCAAGGGGAATCGTTCCGCCGGCGGCGGCCAGGGCCTGATCGGCCAGCAGGTCGAGATTGCGCTGAAACGCCTCGTTGTCGGGTTCGAAAGAGTCGCCGTCCTGAAGCATCCGCGCAAAAAAGGCCGATACCGCCTCGGCCACCTCGGTCCGCTTGAAGGTTGCGATCAGGCCTCGCGAGTCGCTCTGGCGCAGCGCAGCGTAAAGCCGGTCGATCGATTTTCGAACCGGATCGTCGAAACCGAGGTAGGCCAGGGTGCCGGGGTTCAAATCACCCGAATCGTCGAGCAGGTAGCTGGACCCCATCTGCCCGGCCAGGGCGGCAAAAGGATCGGCCTCGCCCTGCTTTTTCTTCTCCATGGCCAGTTTGGTCAAAAGCAGGGTGCGCCGGAGCAGGTCCAGGCTCTGCCCGGGCCGAGCACTCAAGGGGATGGCGCTATCCAGCCCGAGCCAGGAGCGCACCTGGTCTTCGGCCTGCTCCAGGGTAAGGTATTGAGCCAGCCGGTGGGCGCAAAGCGTGGTGATCGGGTTGACCGAGACCACCTGCGGGGCGTCTGGAAACAGGGCCAGCGGGGCCCGCATCTCCATGCTGCCGAACTCCATCCCGGTTTCACTATCCGATCCGCCGAGAGCCACCACAACCAGGTCGGCCAGGGAGGCGCCCTCATTGACGTCGAAAGAGAACCTTCCCTGGTCATCGGTGATCGTTTCACAGCGCCCGCTGCCCCGCGGCCCGCAAAAACGGACCACGTCGTTGCCGATTTTACTGTACAGAAAGACCCTCGCACCGGCTATCGGGCCATCTTCCACCACCCCGGCCACCGATCGAGTGGGGCTGAGGGTGGCTTCACTATCGCTGTTTGCACCGCAACCAGACAACCACAGGGCCCCTGCCGAAACCAGAAGCACCTGAACAACCACCTTGCCGGCACCAGCTACCCTGACCATCAATTCCGAAAGACCAAACATACAATCATTTGCCCCCATAAAAATCCGCCCACGATCAACGCGCCATCAAAATATTGACAAACTACCAGTGAACATTCGCCAAATCAACCATTTGAGAAAATCATAACGATTTTCAACATTAGAAATTCCCTAAACAGCCGGTCGTTCATCGCTGTGAACGCTATAATGAGCTGAAGATATTGATCAGACCAACCATTCCAAATCCGGTTCGGGTATTTTGGTCTCGACAAAACACCGGCAGATCCTGTTGTTATATACACATTGGTTAATGACGCGGGTTCTTGACGGGTCGCTTCTGCCTGGCGTATATATGCGTATCCATGTTTGTTCAGGCGATCTCCTCACGTGGAAGATCTTTTCAGGCCACCGGAGGATTGCTTCCATGCGCCGAAAAACCCTCATCCCCTGGGTTCTGGTTTCCCTGATCGTCCACCTGGCCTTGCTGTCCAAGCCTTCGTCGTCGCCTGCCCCCTCAGGTTCAGGGCCACGGGTGCTGGATGTCGGCTTGGTGCCTCTGCCACCGGCGGTCCCCTCCGGGGCAAAGCCGGCGTTGGCGAATCCCAAGGAGGTTATGGCGCCGGCGTCGCGATCTCCAAAAGCCGAGCCGGTTGCCACATCCGCGCCCCTCTCCCGGGAGAAATCCGCTCCGCCGCCGGCCAAGCCGGTCAACCCGGAAACGGCCGAGGAGAAACCGCCGCTGGTTTCCGAACCCGCGCCGCGGCGACCGAAACCGGCCGAACCAGGTTCTGTCCCGGAAGCGGATTCGAACTCTTCCCGCCAACCGGCGAAAACCGCGAGCCTGCCTGCAACCCTCCCGCCCTTGAACGTCGATTCGCCGGGTTTCTCTGGGCCGGGGTCTGATTCGCCATCGATGGCCAATCCCGGTCCTGAGGCTCGGCCCGCCCAGGCCACAGCAGCGACCCCGCCGGCCTACCTGCGAACTCCCCAGCCGCCGTACCCCCGCCTTGCCAGGACCCGCCGTTGGGAGGGCGAGGTGCTGGTCCGGGTCGAAGTCGGAAGCTCCGGACGGGTACAGCGGGTTCTTCTGGAGCGCAGCTCGGGCTACGAGGTGCTGGATCGCTCGGCCCTGGAAGGGATCCGCGCCTGGACCTTTCGGCCGGCCCGGCGCAATGGGGTTGCGATTGAGGGGGAGGTGGTGGTGCCGATACGCTTCGAACTGCAACGCTTCTGAGCTTGCCCAAAACCAACGGAAACGCCCGCCGCGCTTGGGCACGGCGGGCGTTTCCGTAAGAGGAAAACCTTGCTGGGTCGGTCAGGCCAGAGCCAGGTCCTTGCGGCTCTCCCAGAGTCCGTGGAGGTTGCAGTACTCCCGGGCCACCAGGGTGACCGGCTTGTCGAGGATCAGGAAGAACGTCGCCTTGGCCACGCTGAGGCCGGGATGGAACTCGGCCCGACCGGCCGGCTCGTTGCCGGCCAGCAGTTCGACGTACTGGATATAATGGGATGGGCCCATGGGATGGGCGATTTCGCCGACCTTCAGGGTCACGGCGAAGGGCTCGCCCGCCTTGACCTGATCCGGCGCCTCGATCACCGGCGCATGCTTCTTTTCGAGGGGGGTTTTTTCTGCCGGATTGGCCACCCGGTTGATCCCCTTGAACAGGTCCTGGTCCACCTCGGCATAGCCGGTCATTTTTCCGGTTCCGGCCGAAGCCGCCCCGACTCCAAGCATCAACCCGCCGGCAGCCAAGGCCGAGGTGGTGAGAAATTCCCGCCGCTTCATGCCATTGTTCATGCTCCCTTTCCTCCCGATAAAATTGCTGCTCGCTAGACGTTGAGAGGACTATAACGCGGGTTTTCCGAGAGTCAAGGCCAGCCCGCGGACCCGCCGAGCCAGAATAACCCTTGCACACGACCATCGCCTCGATATATATTGAATTTCATATTTATGGAGGTCGACATGGAAATACTCGGCATTTTGGGCGTATTTGCCGTCTGGTACATCCTCAACCGCTGGATTCTCCCCAGGCTGGGTGTCCAGACCTGACTTTCAGACAGTTGCAGCCTTCCCGGCGGGAAGGCCAAACCCGAGGCGGAGGAAAAACCCGCCGACGAGTAAGCCAAGAGCGGTCCCCGGTGGGCCGCTCTCGGTTTTCATGCCGGGTTACAGATAGGGGGAGAAGAGCTTGGCGAAGGCGTCGCGCAGCTTGACCGGCAGGGAGCGATGATCCATCTGCGCCAACGATACCCCTCGCGAACGTTCCCGGACCGCATCGAAATGGCTGGCCAGCTCTTGGTTCAGCCGCCGGTCGTAGACCTCGAGATTGAATTCGAAATTGAGCCGCAGGCTGCGCGGATCGAGGTTGGCCGAACCGATCAGGACATAATGGTCATCGATCAGCAGCAGCTTGCTGTGAACAAAAGGCGGGGGCTGGTAGTAAATGGCGACTCCGGTGAGCAGAAACTCCCAGAGGTAGGCCCGGCAGGCCCAGTCCACGTAGGGCAGGTTGTTTTTTTCGGGCAGGATGATCTCCACCCTCACCCCCCGCAGGGCCGCAGCCGTGATGGCGGAGATCAGGGCCCGGTCGGGGATGAAGTAGGGGGTCATGATCCGCACCCGCCGCCGGGCACAGTCAAGCGCTCCGGTCAGAATCCAGAAGAGTTTTTCAAAATCTTCGTTGGGGCCGGCGCTGATGCCGCGGCAAAAGGCCTCGGCGGCTTCGATGATCGGTGGGGACTTGATTCGTTCAAAGGTTTCGCCGGTGGCGAAATGCCAGTCCTCGAGAAAGGCTTCCCGCATCTGGCCGACCACCGGCCCCTCGATACGAAAATGAATGTCCACCACCCGCCGGGGGTTGCCGGTTTCGGCCAGGTGGCGATCGCCGATGTTCATTCCGCCGGCAAACCCGATGGCCCCGTCCACCACCAGCAGCTTGCGGTGGTTGCGCAGGTTGAGGTGGAGCCCGCGGCCGGAGGGGGAGGGGGGGAGAAACCGTGCCACCCGAACCCCGCCGGAGCGCAACAGGCGGCGGGCCGGAGGGAACGAATAGCGTTCGCCGAGCCCATCGACCAGCATCCGGACGTCAAGCCCCCGTTGGGCAGCTTTTTTCAAAGCTTCGACGAACCGCCTGCCGGTCTGGTCCGAATCGAAAATGTACGTGGAGAGGTAGACCGATTTGTCGGCGGCGGCGATCGCCTCGAGCATGGCGGGGTAGGCCTGCTCGCCGTTGTGCAGGGGCGAGACCCGGTTGCCCGGCAGCAGGGGACGGCGGGTGACGGCGTCGGAGAGGTTGAGCAGGGTGGCATAGTTTTCGGCACGAAAGGGTAAATTCTGTTCCAGCTCCGACGACCAGGGGCACAGATTCGGTTCGAGCCAGAACATTCCCCGGCCCCGGCTCTGCCAGTAGCGGGCCCGGCTGCGGATGCGGTTCACCCCAAGCAGCCAGTAAAGTCCCATGCCCACGCCCGGCACCGCCAGGCACAGCACGATCCAGCCCAGGGCGGCGCGCGGGTCGCGCTTGCGAAGCAGGGCATGGCCGGCTGAAAGCAGGGCCGCCAGGGTGAAGACAATCCAGATGATCCAGTCCAGCACGGCTCCCCCCTTGGAGACGATTTCCCGACAAACCGCAATCTACTTCGTGTCCATCCGGAAACTCCGGATGGACACGCGCTGGTTTCTGATTTGGAAACGGGCATTTTTTCGTGAGATCGAGGAAAAGGGCCGTTTCCGGACAGAAATTACTTCATTAGAGGAAAAGTTTAACAGAAGCCTGGCCGTCGTCCATCCGGTTCGCCGGAACCGTGGAAACATGGGGGGAACTTGGTGGTTCCGATACGACGGCAGGGGGTGCCGCCGCATCGAAAAGTGGCCGGAAGAGCAGGGAAGCGGCCCCCTAGCGCAAGCTGGTGGCGCAGCGCGGGCAGGTCAGCATGCTGGTCGAGGGGACCTTGTGGCCACAGGTGGGGCAGTTGAACCAGTACCGGCAATGCCGGCACTGGGGTTCGGACAGCCCCTGCTTTTTCTTGCACTTGGGGCATTGACGATACATTTTTCGGTTAGCCATGTAATCTTCGAACAACAACCCGCAACTGGGGCAGGCCTCCGCCCCGCGCTTGCGGATTTCGGCACCGCAGTTCTGATGGGGACAGACGAAAACCGTCCTGCAGGCGCTGCACCAGAACTTGCCTTTTTTGATTTCCTTGCATACCGGACATTTTTCCATGACCCACCTCGCTCGGTCGGATTAAAAAAACGGGGAAAACGGGTGTCGGCCACCGCAGAGGTGCCCGCCGGGCATTGCGCCGAAAAAAAGCCGGTCCCTGGAGGCCCGGCTTTTTGCTTCCTCGGGTCAGGGGAGGGTCAGTCGACCTTGAAGAATGCGGTTTTGGCCGCCTGGCAGATCTCGCAGGGGCCGCCGGGCTCGCCCTCGACGGTGTTGCCGCAGACCTTGCAGACGTAATAGTCCACGGCTTCGTTGCTCCCCAGGCGGTTCAGGGCCTTCTGGTAGAGTTCGGCATGCACCTTCTCCACTTCGTTGGCGAAGGTGAAGCTGCGCAGGGCCACCTCGAAACCTTCGTTTCTGGCGTTTTCGATCATCTGGGGGTACATCTTGGTGAATTCATGGGTCTCTCCGCTGACCGCCTCCTGGAGATTGTCCCTGGTGGCCCCGATCCCCCCCAGGGCCCGCAGATGAGCGTGGGCATGGACGGTTTCCGCGGCGGCGGCGGCGCGAAACAGCTTGGCCGCCTGGGTGAAACCCTCCTGGTCGGCTTTCTGGGCAAAGGCCAGATATTTGCGGTTGGCCTGGGATTCCCCGGCGAACGCTTCCTTGAGATCCCTCTCGGTCCTGCTCCCTTTCAGTTCAGCCATCGATTCCACTCCTTGGGGATAAGTAAAAAATTTCTCTCAATTCTATTGATTCTGGTCCGCATGTCAACCGCCGACCGCGGTGAAAACGGCGCCCCGGGAAATCCCCGGCCCCTTCCGCCTCCCCGGGACGGGACCTATTTCCTGCAGGCGCGGTCGATGTCTTCAGATTTGCCGATCATCACCAGGATATCGCTGTCCTTGATCACCTGGGAAGCCGGCGGCAGGGCGATGAACTGGTCGGTGAGCACGTCCTTGATGCCGATGACGGTCACGTTGTACTTGCGCCGCAGATCGAGTTCGACCAGGCTCCTGCCGACCATATGTTTGGGGGGGGCGACTTCGGTGATGGAAAAATTCTCGGCGATGGGGATGTATTCCAGGATATTGGGGGTGGTGAGATTGCGTGCGGCCTTGATCGCCATGTCCTTTTCCGGATAGATGACGTCGGTGGCCCCCACCTTCTCGAGGATGCGCCCGTGGTCCTCATCCAGCGCCTTGACCACGATCCGGGGGACCTTCAGCTCCTTGAGATAGAGGGTGATCAGGGTCGAGAGATGGGAGCGCTCGCCGGTGGAGACCACCACCGCCTGCATCTCGTCGATCCCCTGCCCCCTGAGAAACTCCTTGCTCGCCGCATCGCCGAGAATGGCGTAGGAGCAATGGTCCTTGATCCGCTGGACCTTTTCCCGATCCAGGTCGACGGCAATCACCTCGTGCCCTTCGGCATAGAGGGTGCTGGCCACGTGATAGCCGAAATTTCCCAGGCCGATAACGCAAAATCGCTTCATGGCATAACTCGCTTCAGGTTTCGATCAGCCGATCATGATGTTTTCTTCCGCATAGCGAACCGCCCCCTCCCGGCTGCGCCGGACAAAGGTGAAGGTCACCGTGAGCAGGCCCACCCTGCCGACGAACATCAGCAGGATGATGATCAGTTTCCCCGCCGGTACCAGCTTGGCGGTCGCGCCCAGGGAGAGCCCGACGGTGGCGAAGGCGGAGACCGCCTCGAACGTGTAGTCCATGAACTCCCCTCGGCTTTCGCCGAAGGCTTCCCCCGGCAGCTGCACCGCCAGCAAGGCGAAGGTGGCGGCGCAGACGAACAGGGCGGCGAGCATCACCAGGGTCAGGGTCTTGGTCGCCGCTTCGTCGGGAATGGTGCGGCGCAGAACGTTGGCGTGGGGGGTTCCCTGCAGGCGGCTGCGGAGAATCACCGCGAACAGGGCCAGGCTGGTGGTTTTGATCCCGCCGCCGCAGGAGCCGGGCGAGGCGCCGATAAACATCAGAAAGATGATGAAAAACAGGGTCGGGATCTCGAACCGGTTCAGATCGATGGTGTTGAAGCCGGCGGTGCGGGCGGTCACCGACTGGAACAGGGCGGTCCACGCGGCCTCGCCCCCCCCCATGGCGACCAGGGCCGAGGGTTGCTCGAGAATGGCAATGAGCAGGGCGCCCCCCAGGAGCAGAATCCCGGTGGTCCAGAACACCAGGCTCGAATGCAGGGAAAGGCGCCGCCGGCGCCCCGGCCTCGGTTTCAGCAGGTCGATCACCTCCCTCATCACCAGAAAGCCGATGCCGCCGAGGATAATCAGGGCCATGATGGTGAGATTGACCAGGGGATCGCTGCGGTAGCCGACCAGGCTGTCCGGGAACAGGGAGAAGCCGGCGTTGCAGAAAGCCGAGACGGAATGGAACAGGGCGTAATACATACCTTGGGCCAGTCCCATCTGCGGCACGAAAGCAAAGCAAAGCAGCACCGCCCCCGCCCCCTCGATGGCCAGGGTCAGAGCAAAGATGCTGCCGATGAGATCCCGCATCGACTCCACCGGGGTGTGCAGCAGGGTTTCGTGGATGATCCAGCGCCCGCGCATCCCCACTCCCACCCGCAGGTAAAAGAAGAGATAGACGGAAAAGGTCATGATCCCCAGACCGCCGATCTGGATCAGCAGCAGGATCACCAACTGGCCGAACAAGGTGAAGTGGCTGCCGGTGTCGACCACCGCGAGGCCGGTGACGCACTGGGCCGAGGTCGCGGTGAACAGGGCGTCCAGAAACGGCAGCGGCTCTCCCCGAGAGGCGGCCGGGAGCGACAGGGCGCAGGCCCCGAGCAAGATGGCCAGCGAGTAGTAGAGAATCAGCGCCTGGTTGGGGGTCATATCCGCCAGGCGCCTGGTGATGCGTTGCATGGCAATTCTCCGGAAATGTTGTCCGATGCTATACCCGCGAAATGCGCCTTGGCAAGAGGAAATCCCGGCGCCGGGGCGCTTGCAGGGTCGGGAGGATCTTGCCGAACGGCTCGCCCCGCTTCATCTTCCGCCGAGCCAGGTGGAAAATGCCGCGGCAGAACCTCCCTGGCAGGATGAATTCTTGCGTCTGCAGGCAAAAGGGATTACCCTTTGGTGGCATGGAAAATTCCTGTACCGGGGAGGGCGTTTGATGAATGAATATCGTGTGGATAAGCGGGAGCATCCGGTAGTCCTCTTTCTGGCCGACGGCCTGGTCCTGGAGGGGGTGGTCTTTCTCAGCGCCTATGCCTCCACCCATACCGGGGCCCAGACCATGCTCGATCTGCTGCGCGAGGACGGCACCTTCCTGCCCTTCCGCAGCCACGACGGCAACTTCACCCTGGTCAGCAAAAACGCCATCACCCACCTGCGCTACCCGTCCCAAGGGGCGACCGACGCCGCTTTCGGCGATCAGGTCAAGGTCCGCCTCACCTTTTTCGGCGGCGAGACCCTTCAGGGAACCATCGTCATCGACATGCCCCAGGGCAAAAACCGCCTCATCGACTATGTCAACGCCTCACCCGGCTTCTTTAATCTGCAAGGGGACGAGGCCTGCTACATCGCCAACGGCAACCTGGTCCGGGAGATTTCGCTCGACTGAGAGGCCCTCTCGCAGACGCGCAGCCGTCTCGGGGTAAAAAACCGAAAGCCGCATTCCCGACCGGGATGCGGCTTTCTTGTTGGCGCGCCGGACCACGGGGCTAAAGCTCGAGGTAGGGGCGCAGATAGCGGCCGGTGACCGAGCGCGAACTGCGGGCCACCTCTTCGGGGGTGCCGCAGGCCACCAGTTCGCCGCCGCGGCTGCCCCCTTCGGGGCCAAGGTCGATGAGGTGGTCGGCGGTCTTGATCACATCGAGGTTGTGTTCGATGATGACCACCGTGTTGCCGGTTTCGACCAGCCGGTGCAGCACGTCGAGCAGCTTCTGGATGTCGGCGAAATGCAGGCCGGTAGTCGGCTCGTCGAGGATGTAGATGGTGCGGCCGGTAGCGCGCTTGCCGAGCTCCTTGGCCAGCTTGACCCGCTGCGCCTCGCCGCCGGACAGGGTGGTGGCGCTCTGACCTAGCTTGATGTAGCCGAGGCCGACGTCGCGCAGCATCTCCAGCTTGCCGCGAATGCGCGGAATGTTCTCGAAAAACTGCAGGGCCTGGTTGACGGTCATGTCCAGGACCTCGGCGATATTCTGCCCCTTGTAACGCACCTCGAGGGTCTCGCGGTTGTAGCGGGCTCCCTTGCACACCTCGCACTGGACGTAGACATCGGGCAGAAAGTACATCTCGATCTTGAGGATGCCCTCCCCCTGGCAGGCCTCGCAGCGGCCGCCCTTGACGTTGAAGGAGAAGCGCCCCGGCTTGTAGCCGCGCATTTTGGCCTCGGGCAGCTGGGCGAACAGGTCGCGCACGTCGGTGAATACACCGGTGTAGGTGGCCGGGTTGGAGCGCGGGGTGCGGCCGATGGGCGACTGATCGATGTCGATGACCTTGTCGAGGGCATCGAGGCCGAGGATGTCATCGACCTTGCCGGCCTTGTCTTTCGAGCGATAGAGGCGCTGGGACAGGGCCCTGAACAGGGTATCGATGACCAGGGTGCTCTTGCCGGAGCCGGAAACGCCGGTAACGCAGGTCATCACCCCCAGCGGGATCGCCACGTCGATCCCCCGCAGGTTGTTCTCCCTGGCCCCCTTGATGGTCAGAAACCGCTCGGCGCTGCGCCGCTTCTTGGGCAGAGGAATGGTCAGCTCGCCGGAGAGGTAGCGGCCGGTGAGCGAGGCCGGGTTGTCGAGGATCTCCCGCGGGGTGCCCTTGGCCACCACCTGGCCGCCGTTCACCCCCGCACCCGGTCCCATGTCGAGAAGGTAGTCGGCCTCGAGGATCGTCTCCTCGTCGTGCTCCACGACGATGAGGGTGTTGCCCAGGTCCCGCAGCTCCTTCAGCGTCTCGATCAGCCGGCCGTTGTCCCTCTGGTGGAGGCCGATGGAAGGCTCGTCGAGGACGTAGAGGACTCCCATCAGGTTCGAGCCGATCTGCGTGGCGAGCCTGATCCTCTGGGCCTCCCCCCCCGAGAGGGTCCCGGCGCTGCGGGAGAGGGTGAGGTAAGAGAGGCCGACTCGCTCGAGAAATCCGAGCCGGGCGCGGATCTCCTTCAGAACCTGCCGGCCGATCTCCGCCTCCTTCTCGGTGAGGGATAGCCCCTCGAAGAGGTCCAGGGCCTCGGATACCGATAGATCGGCGACCTCGGAGATGGACATCCCGGCGACCTTCACCGCCAGGACCTTCTCTTTGAGCCTCCTTCCCCCGCACCGCGGGCAGGGGAGGACCTTCATGA
>NPIE01000189.1_pt1 | contig 33850 bp, 25 predicted proteins | sample 8637661 | NCBI WGS metagenome assembly NPIE01 (sample SAMN07420842, study PRJNA396082) | bioreactor metagenome | isolation source: sample BA12 brine-fed electro-methanogenic bioreactor BA | place: Japan: Kochi | collected 2016-12-09 | reverse complement strand
TAATGGATTTCAAATTCAAAGGGCAACTATTGACACTACAAGCGGTCTGAGAGGGGAGTTTCAATCCTTGGTTTAATGGATTTCAAATTCAAAGCTTTCACGAGGCTGAGGGAAAACCTTATGCGTTGGTGTTTCAATCCTTGGTTTAATGGATTTCAAATTCAAAGCGCTGTGGTAGATTCTGCCGTTGCCGTTAATTCTTGGTTTCAATCCTTGGTTTAATGGATTTCAAATTCAAAGATTGGCTCATATTGAGGAAAATACAAATCTGCATTTGTTTCAATCCTTGGTTTAATGGATTTCAAATTCAAAGACAATTTTACTATTCATTTCACCTGTAAGCATACCAGTTTCAATCCTTGGTTTAATGGATTTCAAATTCAAAGTTTCACGAGGCTGAGGGAAAACCTTATGCGTTGGTGTTTCAATCCTTGGTTTAATGGATTTCAAATTCAAAGGTGATGCGGGTTTGCGGGGATGTAAAAAAAAATCAAGTTTCAATCCTTGGTTTAATGGATTTCAAATTCAAAGAATCAATAAAGTTCTTGACGGGTAATACGCCTGTGGGTTTCAATCCTTGGTTTAATGGATTTCAAATTCAAAGGCGCTTTTTTTGTAACCTCATTAAAAATAAATTAGATAAAAATTACAAAACAGGCTTGGATTTGCAATGAATCAAATCCAAAATTCGTAATTTCAGCCAAAATCAGCGTCTCAGACTTCTGTGAACACCTCTATTTTTCTGTCAAAGATCAATTTATACAAAAAAAGTCAATAATTTTGTCTCAGACGATCTTCTATCAAGGCTGTTATTTTGGTATATATTGAGTTTTTAAATGAAATATTCAGATAGTTTTCAATATTATTAATCAAGCCATTAAGATCAAGATCATTTTTATCCAATTCCTCATTAATATTATCAAGCGAAACACCTTCAAAACCATGTGCAGCAATGGATTTATTCCTAAGTTTTGAGATAGCAATAAGCGGCTGGGAAATTTGCAAAACGTCATCATTCATATCTTTAAATTTGATCAATCCTTCATAAAGAGGAATGCCCGATCTTTTTAAATCTGGCTTGTCGATATTTCCAATTATCAGTTTATTTTCAATATCTGGATTATCCTTTAAGATTTGTTTGGAAGCATAGCTTTTCCACCAATTCTCGAAGTTATTAACCATATTATATTCCAGATTATAAAGATTACACACTCTTTGTATAAGAAGATTATCAGTGAAGCTGTATAATCTCAGCAATGCGTCGATAAATTGATTTTGTTTTATTTTTATGACTGCTGTGAAAAATATTTCTTTGATCTTTTCCTGAAAAGAATTTCGGATATCGGTGATCGATTCACTCATAAAAGCGAGATTCTCATTGGGAAATTCCATGATCATGTCATCAGCTATGATCTTGGCTTTCACCATGTTAAATGAGAGCCTGTTGTAGGCATAATCAGCGATCATTCTAATAAATTTATCTGAGCAAATATCTCTGATCGAAGCAAAAAAGTAGCTGTCCAAAGCTGATTTAATCCTTTCATTTTCTATTTCTTTCAGCAGTTTTTTGCCAAAGGGAACCGGCAGGCAATTACTGTGTTTCTCATCCACATAGAACTGATATACTTTATCTTGGAATTTAAGAATAGAAGCCATTATGAGTGGAGTATTTATATTCGGGATACCTCCAACCGGAAGTAAAAAGATTTTTTCAATGTTTTCTTTTGGAAATTTTTCCAGACTATCTTGGAAATATTTGTAGTTATAAATAAAATCATTTATGTTTTTCTGCAAAGTTATAACAGACACTTTTCTATCGTACCTTTCCAGATTGTTCTTCACAATTTTAGCATAATAAAATGTATCCTTCTTTCTATATTGTTCATCTTCCTTTTCAGATTGATTTGTCGCGATAATGAAAAATTCATCTAATTTGATTGAACGGTCTATAATATAATTTAGAAAAGGCTGAATTATAGGGAATTCCAGTTTATCTTTTAGTTTGGAAAAGTTTTCCAAGATATATTCGCCTTTACTACGACAGTCTTTCGCGAATGAAGGGAATTCTTCATCTTTTTTTAAGATAATATCCCTATTACCAATTGTTATAATTGCTATATTCATTTTTCCTCCATTTTCAACCACCCCATGCCTGCTTGCCAGCCATTATTGGCAGGAAAAACAATTCTTGTAACCGGTAATTTAAGGGGCAGCATACCCTTTCCTTTTACAAATATCCAGCCGAAATTTTGAGAAGTCTTTGTTTCCTTCATTTTATTTCTCAGATTATGAAGTTGATTTCTTTCCAAAGCCAGCAGCATGGTTTTTTCCAGGATAGTTGTACCTTTCCCAATACAAAAATAGCAACTTTTATTGTTCGAGTTTTTGATATCATCCAGAATTTTTTTGTACCATAGTAGTGTTTGCTGTAGATCATTGATACCTTTAAGTTCCTCTAATTCTCGCTCAATAAACCTAATTGATAATGAATTGAGAGCTGCAAAAATTTCTGATATAGAAAGATGTTTTCTCCAGAATTCTTTGTCTTCTATCTGAAGAATTCGATATGGAATATTTTCTTTTATCTTGATACGTAATTCCGTCTTAGAATCTGGTTTGATGCATTCGTAATTGATTGGTATTGTCAGGCTCTTGTTTTTCAGATGGAATGTTTTGCAGCAAAAAACGGAGCATGAATTTTCAGATAAGGCTACTGAATCGGATATCTGCAGGAATTTCAGAATATCATTGAAGGGATCTTTTCCAAAGATCTGTTTGTCTTCATAAAATTGTGGTTTTGATCGTGGCTTATAATAATTATTGGCGATTTTATCTAATAGAGCATGATGTTCTTTCAGATAAACATAAGCTAGGGCATTTCTTATCGCACCTTTAATTGTGGTACCCGGCAGATATTTTTTGCCATTTTCGGAAATAAAGGGATGGATCTCTTTGGCAGAAAAGTTTCCTATAATAGGAATAGTTTCACCGCTGGTAACTTCATTTACTTTAATCTTATATTTTTTCAAAAAGCTTGCAAGATCATAATTTTTTCCGGCATTCTTATTCACTTCTTTTATGTAATCTTCCATAAATTGTGGATTTTCTGAAAACACATTTTCCAGTTTCTTATGATCGATAAACTTGATATGATCTTTTTCTACGATAAAATCAGAGAATGACGACATTATTTTTGTGTCATTATCTCCGATATGAATTGGTGATGAAGTCATTATTTTCATGTTACCCATTTGAACCTCCCAAAGGAAAAAGAAATGCTTTACCGTAACGATAGACTTTTTTATCCAAATATGTTTGCGGGATGATTTTTCCCTTAATTTCCGCTTTCATAACAGAACCTTCTTTCAGATAATAAACGGCATCTTTTTTAAAACTGGAAGCATAACCGAATGTGATAAATCCATCTTCAATTCCAGTTTCATAATAGAGAATATTTTGCAATTCTTCTTTGTTAGGTATCAAATTGGAGAGAAGTAAATACAGTTTCGGTTCAGTTGGTTTTTCCCAGAGAATTTCATCTGCTTCAATTTTTTCAAAATATCCTTTGCCCAGATTTCTTTTTCCGCCGATGCCCACCTCGGCAAGAAGCTGTTTGGCTGCATTTATCCGGCTGTTGTTTTCGATATTTTCGGGAAAATATAAAAAAGTTTTGAAGGTAATTTGAGAATCAATTTTCATATCTGTGAAACTAATTTCTGCTTGATCGAATGGTGTACTGTCTTCTCCAAAACGTGCAACGCTCACTCTTATCGTAGAATTTTTTTGATAGAAAGAAATGTTCTTTAACTTGTTCATTACAGAATCACTAAGTTCATTTTTCATTATCAGGAATTCATTACCGATGATAAGGAAATCATCGGTAAAATCTACAGAATGGTAATAATCTTCACCCCTTTTTATGATTGAATTACTTAGAAACTTCATTGCCTCCACAGATAGCCAGCGCAGATTCTTGATTTTCTTTTTAGAAAGAGAATCTTCTTTATCGGCATTATCTTTGAACCTGGAAAGGTATGGAGTTGGCAGAAAGAATATTTCTTTACCTTCGATACTGATCGCCGGAAAGATGGAGCCGATGCTCCCCTCATCGAAAAGAGCAAGAAAGTCTGGAAAAGAATCCTGACCGAAAAGTTCTACGAAACAATTTGCTAATGCGCCAAACAAGGTTTGGGATCGAAACGGCAGATCATCCAGCACGAAAGCATTATTTTTCGGTGGATATAATTTGGTTATCTTCATATTGCACCTCGATTATTTAGACAGAGTTTGCAGATCGAGATCATCTAATTTTTCCACCTTTGTAATTTCGTTTGCCTCTTGCAGATTCTGATAATTTTCGGCTGTTTTTTCTTGAATCGAGATATTTCTGAAAATTATCTGTCCGTAACCACGGGAGCCGGATCCGCCGAGATAATCATCTTCCAGAAGCTGCATTCCTTCCAGAAATAGTTTGAATAGATTTTCATCATCCGCTTCGTAGAAAGTGAAGACAAAGGAGAAATCAAATTTTGCTCCAGCCGGCACTCTTTCCAATTGGCGGGGATTGGCAGCAGAAGTAAGCCTGTCGATCGTGTTTTCCCATTTACCTTCCGTGTAATCCAGTTCCAGTTTTTCAAAATTGCCGGTTTTGTTTTTCATCTGCTCAAATACTTCATTATTCAGATAGGCATCACGTACAATTAATCTGGTTTTAAAATCAGTTTCTTTGGCTACTGAACCGAAAAGTTTTTGGATTTGCGGATTCGTATCATTTTTCAATTCATCACATAATGTGTTGAGTAATTCATCCTCTGAAGAACTTTCAGTAATAGTAATATTTTTACTTTTTAAATATTCTCCATATTGTTTAAAAAATAAAACTCCCGAGAAAACATTTTTATTTTGTGATTTATCAAATATCTCACATTTTTTCTTTATCCTACCAATATCGACTTTACCATTGTCTTCTAAACCCGTAAATTGTGTATATTCCGAATATTTCATTTCCAGCAGGCTTCTTATCTTGCCTTTGATGGAAGAGCCCGGGATATAGGGAACGCCGTTGGCATCTTTGATCACATTGCTGTCGATACCACCAATATCGAGCGCAGTGGAAGAACCGCCGATATGAAGACCAGTCAAAAGTTCAATTTTTCCATGTATAAATACTTTCTTTTGTAGTCTCATTTTTTACCTCCTGCATCTTTTTTGTAACATACAATTGCTTCGAAAAACTCCTTAAAATTTTCTACTTGTTTTGGGTTTTTAATTTCAGATATCATATTTTCCAATTCGTTCATAAAGAATGATGTTCCTGAATCTCTTCCGGAATAATAAGCTAATTTTGGACGAAACATTGAAAGTCTTTTAACTTTTTCATCTTCAGGCTTTAGATTTATTTTTAAAATTTCTGAATATAAATTCCTTAATTTTGAAGTTGAAATATAATCCTTAAAGAGTTTGTTTCTAACATACTGCCTACATAATTCACAGAATTTGTTGTAATCAGTTGATGTTAATTCATCAATTTTCAAACCCAATTTGAAGAGTAATTCTAACGGTTTTTTTATCATTGTTATCTGTTCTTTTTTGTACTGATCGTTATATTCTGTTTCGAATTCAACATCATCACCAGGTTTTAGATTAAACTCTGCAACAAATCTTTTATTGCAATAAACATCTCCTTCGACTTCATTACTGGAAATATATGCAGCTCCACTTCCAATAATATTTTTTACTATTCCTTTATGCATTTTAACCTCCTTATTTTCTTGTTTGCAGGTCTGCCAACTTGGCAGCTACAGTAATTATTTGGTGGTTTTTAATTTCATATTCTTTATTACTTTCATCGATATAGAGATTATCCATCCACATTTTCTCATAAACAGAGATGATTTTCTCTTTTGTATCTTTAGCAGCAGTTCGCAGAAAGTAGCGTAACCTCCAAATTTTCTGCGAATTAAGCTTTCCTTTTTGTGCTGAATCCAGAAGTGGTTTCCAGCCCTTAGTGGAATCAATGATCTTACGAATGATTCCTCTGCTATTTGAATCACTATCTGAAACGATCGATTTTATCACATAAAACAATTCCAGGACATATTCAAATTCATTCCAGTTGAATACTTCGCCCAACAAGGTAACCTTATTTTTTTCTGGGACTTCAATTCCTTTTTCCAATTCATCAGGATAAATGAATTCTTTTGCTTCTTCGAGGTAATTCTCTGTTATTCTGGCAGCTTTGATAATTGGAAAATTATGTCTGAAAATGCCGATTCCAGCAGAAAAAGTTACATTTTTATTTCCGCATGCAAACTGATCGAATTGTTTTCTCAGTTTTTTCGTTAAGTTTAGAATCGTTTCTACTTCTCCGATCAGAAATGTGTCGTCACCACCGGAAAAAACGATATAAATGTCGTTTTCAAGATTTAGCTGCTTTATGTAATAAGGTAAAAAGCCTTCAAAGAACATTCTTAAAAATCTGCTTAGAACTGAAATTCGAGAGAGTGAGGGATTTGCCAGTCCATTTTTGAATAAAAGACCCAGATTATCTACATCGAGTTTCAGATAGGCCAGTTTTCCGCCAGTATCAGATAATTCACTAAACTCTTTGATTCTGAGACTGCCACTTTTTTCATCTTTCATCATCGGCAGATGATACGCTCCAAGCTTCCATTTTAGAGTTTGATCGTCTCCAAATTCATTCAAGATATAACTTTCTTGTAAATTCTCTGGATTGCTTGTAAAATCGATTTGTACTCCAAATTTTTGCAGAATAGAACTGTAATCGTTCTCAGATTTCCGATTAATTGCTGTGAAAACTGTACTGTAATTGGTGTAAGATAACTTTTTTGTCAAATCCGTGAACGAATGACAGAATTCACAAAGCTTATTGCCATCATATAGATTCACATTATCAGTGGAATGACAGACGGAGCAATATTGATCTTCTTTTACAAGTTCTACCGGATCAAATAATTCATCATACTTATCAAACCAGATATCAGAAAATTTATGGAGTTTTCTTTCTCTGCAATTGTCTGCAGCTCTAATCCATACATCTTTGAAACTTTTAAATTCATATAGTTTGATTTTAGTGATACCAATATTACAGATAAGTTTACCTCGGTGTTTTTCAAATAGATTTTGATTGATTGATTTTCGAAGAGAGATGATCTTTTCTTCCATCGAAGCCGAAGCGAGAATGTAAAAATTACCACCACCATTATAAATTATGTTAGCTTTTTCTAAATCTAATTCTCGAACAAGATAATCACAGATAGATTCCATTAAAAGAATAATGTAGGTAGAGCGTCCTTTCAAGCTTTTGGCAGCTCCTTTTGATTGAATGTTGAAAATATAATTTTGAATACCAGAAAGATCGGCATTGATCAGAATGAAATGTTCATCGGGCAAATCCTGTTTGCCTATGTTCTTAAAAAAGTATTTTATTTTCTCATCATCCAAAAACCCATTTTGAACTTGATGATATAAGCAAATAGCAATGGCAGCCGTAAGCTTCGAATGATCAAAAAGGGAAATATCAGGATCGTTTTTGGTAGTTTGGGCAGGAACGAACGAGAGATATTTTTCCAAAAAATACAAGAGATTTTCTTTGTCTGTAACTCGTCTAAATTCTTCAATCATGTTATTGCTTAGGTTGTGATAATATTCTCGTGTCTTTTTTTCATCCGGTTCGTTAGGTAATAGCCCTAAGAAAGAGAGTTCGCGCAAATCATAGTATTTTGTAATTGGTTGATCATGAAGCGTACCAAAAATAGATCTTAGTTGAATTGTATTATACTGAGCAGTGTTTTCTAAGTCCTCTTCTCTTTCAGATGAAGCAAGCCAATCAGCAAGTTGAATAATTCTACCATCCAGATGTGAAGGATTGTGATGATATGAAGCTAATGCTTGAAGTTCCTCTTTTTCTTCCTGAATCCAATCAATTTTTGATAAATTTGATTTCAGGAAAAAACCGGTATATTTGGCATGAGAATACCTGACGTCTGGGAAAATTTCATTAACTTTTTTTTTATTTTCATCAATTTTGCTGCGTTCTATCAACTTTCCAATATCGTGGAATAAAGACGCTAAATAAATGGTTTCTTTCTTCAAAATACCTCCTTATTAAAACTCATTATTTTCAACACAAATTCCGATAGGTACAATCCAGACATTTATTCTGATACTTGGTTGCTGCCGGGAAATAATTCACGTTCAAAATATCGAAAATATCTTCTATGATTTTTAGCGCTTCACTTTTCATGATTTGGGAAATGACTATCTCTTCCAGATGGTTTTTGCTGCGAACGTAAACAAGATAAGCTTTCTGCACCTTTTTCCGGAAATTCTCTTCGATCAGAAGAGCATAGAGAGTTTGCTGAATTTTGTGGGTTTTGTAAATATTGCCTTCCCAGAAGGCATATTTGTAATCGAGCGGGGCAGCGAGGTCATCTTCCAGGAACAACACTTCATCAATGCGCCCTACCAGTTTCAGTTTTTCTGAAGTGAGATAAACATCGATCTCTTTATCAACACAGCCGATCTTTTTGCGCAGATAATCTTTGTTCGTTACCATTTTGAGAGCGTGAATATCTCTGCCCTTGTTCACAAGAATTCGTTTATGTTCGTGCTGTTCGATTTTGAGCACATGCATAAAATATAAGAAACGCGGACAGAACAGGTATTCGATCACGTCGGAAGGGGTGACGAAGATTTTGGTTTCTGAGGAGTGACGATAAGAATCGTCTTTTTCCGTGCGACGTTTGCCTACGTCGCTTTCGGCAAAAACGCTTGCGGTGAATGGATTCTCATTCATAATAGAAGTGCCTTTACTTCATCGGCGATCAGGTCTTTGTCAAAAGCCTGACCCAACAGTTTGCATTTTTTAAAGTCGTCCGTACACATGGGAAAAATGTAGATGGAATCATCATCTTTGTTGATGAGTTCCACGAATCCGGCAATCAGTTCTTTGCGCTGTGCATTATTCAAATCTCCCACAAACACGGAATACTGCACACGATAAATTCCAGCTTCTTCACAAAGCTTTGCGACTTTATTGCGAGTGCGGTCTTTTTTGATGTCGTACATTACCCAGGTGAGCATACTATCTCCAGGTGGCGACGATATGGATGATCATGTTGGCGACGTTCTCCACCGTCGCTTTCAATAAGTTCGCTGTTGGAATATGGATCATCAGAATTCCTTTTTCTTCCCGATCAGAAAATTGGCAAAGGCATGAGCATCGATTTTGATCTGGTCGATCAGAGCAGTATTTCGACCTTTGTAATTGCTGCGTTTATCAAAATGTTCCAGAAGATTGGTAATGAAAAATTTCTTTCCCTCGTCATTCAGGGTATAGCCATTTTTGATCTCATCGTAATAAGTATCTTTGATCTGCCGCCGTGAAAATAGATAAAAAACAGGTTCATCGATAAAAATCCTGTAAGGTTCGATGAAGTCGTAAACCAGCGATTTTTTGTTATAGTTATCCGTGTGCAAAAGCCCGATATAAGGATCGAGTCCGGCAATGATGAGAGCTTTTTCCACTTTGCTGTAAAGCACTCCGTAACCATAATTCAAAAAAGCGTTAAAGGGATCTTTGGCAGGTCGAGATGATCTTCCTGAAAAAGCATATCGATCGGGAATTAAAAGAGAAATTATCTTAAAATATATGCGGGAAATATTTCCTTCGATTCCCAGAATTTTATTTACCAGATCGGAAAGCAGTCCATTCATGTTATTCAGGATTGCTCTTAACCTGATGATTTCATTTATCTGATCATCAAAATTCACGCTGGGTCTTTTCTTGATGATCTCTTTGAGGAAGCGCAGTTGATTATCGGTTTTGCGGTTCAGCCAGGATTTCACTAATTGCAAGCCTTCATCCTGTTGATAGATTTCCAGAAGTTTCCGCCGAATGTAGGTTGTACTGCCCAGTTTGGGCAACCAGACCCTTCCGTAAGGATTGCCGAATTTATCCAGAAATACGATGTCGATATTGTATTCCAGAGCAAGTTGAATAGCATCGGTTGTGATCTGTGCCGCATTGGAAATCACGATGCAGGATATTCGTTTTGGAGAAATACGCTTCGTTTCATCCTCGATACGCACTTCGAACATATCTCCCTTTTTATGGAGATAAGTGCCGTAGGTGTTTAGATAGAGTTCCATGGTTATAATAAAAAAACTGATTTCTCCGACGGAAGAACTTTATCAATTTTGAAGCCGATTTCTTTATCGTAATATTCAGATACCCTGTCTTTTCTGAGATGATATATTCCCGAATCGTGATCGGATGGAAGGCATTTTTTGGGAATGTTGATGATAAATTCTGCTAATTTTCTTCTGGCATTCTTCAAAGCAACCATTTTCTCAAATCCACTATCCATTTCCTGAATCTGTAGGTAATTATCCCATTGACCTTGAGCAGTATCGTCGATTTCCACAAAAATTGAAGCAGAATAATCATCATCAATTAACTTCATTTCGATTTTTTCATTTTCATTCTGATACTTTAATGTACTGATTTTTTCCAAAAGATTCAAAGATTTGGCTTGGGAGTCATCCTTTTTCAATTCATTAAAATAATCATGTGATAGCTGAAAGAATTCTGATTCCTGTATAATGCTTTTTTCTTTTAGCACTTTTAATGTTTTTTGTTTTAAAAAATTTTTATATATCCCTGAGGGAGTCCAGGAATTCGAATCTTTCAAAGAAAACAAAATTACTTGTCCTTTAACGTTATCTCTACATTCCCGATTACAGCGACCGCATGTTTGGAATATGTTATCCAGAGGTGCAAAATCACGAACTACAATATCCAAATCTATATCAACACCGGCTTCTATCAATTGTGTGGATACGACTAAAATAGACTTATCTTTCCGCCGGTTTTTTATATGATCGATACGTTTAATTCGTTCTTTAGGAATAATATGAGAAGATAAATAAAGCAATTGATACTTTGATGTACTTTCATTAAAGAACTCATATAATTCTTTTGCAGAACGAATCGTATTCATTACAAAGAGAATATCCCTGTTTTGATTTGCTTTCATCAAATCGGAAGCTGTTTCACAAAAATTATCCCAGTTCATTTTATCATTTGCTAAATTTTCAACATTCAATTCTATTCGGTTGAGTCTATTAAACATACTTTGTTTGTTTTTAACTAATTCAATAATTTCATTGCATTCTTCAGAAAAAATCAAAGGCATTGTAGCTGTAACCAAAATCACTTTGGAATTCAAGAATTGGGCTGTATGTGACAGCATTGTTTTCACTAAATCCCAATATTCATGAGGAATTGATTGTATTTCGTCTAAAACAATTACTGCATTACTAAAACGATTAAATTTCCTTAGTGCAGAGTTTTTATAGGAAATTAGTGAATATATGAATTGAATAAAAGTTGTAACTGTAATTCTGCTTTCCCAGCCTTCTATCAGATGAAGAGCTTTGTTTATTGAGTATTCCTGACTAATATTTTCTTCCGAAACAGAGCGATAGAAAATGTCAGTTAAGTGGTGATGTTTTAGTAAAATACTTGAATCATCCGGTAAATTAGCCGAAATTCTTATCTTCTCGAAAACATCAAAATTCTGATCAATGATCGAAGTGAATGGCAAACAATATACAATGTGTGTGTGATGAAATTTTTCACATAATTTCAATGCCGCATTCAGAGAAGTAATTGTCTTACCGGAACCTGTAGGAATATTTATGGAAAATATTCTGTCATTATCTGTTATCGTTTTAATTTTATTCTCGACTTCATCGAATGCGGTTTTACGAATAATGTCGATCGGATTTAAAACGTTGTTGTCTAATTGATTCTTGAACTTGTTAACATCTTGGCTACAAAGCAATTCAGATTGGATTAATTTATCATCATTCAGAATGGCATCAGTTTTATCAGCCTGTAGTAGAATTGAGTATAAAAGATTCAGAACGAAATAATACTCATTCGAAAAATTACGATATAACCGTTTTAGTTCTTTTGGAGTTCTGGGCTGAAAGTAGCTTACCGTATCTCTAATAAAATCCCGATTAACGAAACTGTTAAATCCACATACGGATATTATGTTCTTCATTTCCGTATAATCAATGGCATCAATTTGAATTAAAACATTTTCCAAATCTTTTTCATTAAAGACAATAAGTGAATTAAAATCCATTAAATTACCATGATGACGTCGAACTATAATTAATCCGAATAATGGTAATATTAAATCATCTAATAACTCCTCTTTCAGAATGCCGAAAGTAAGCAACGCAGAAATCAATCCGTGGCTTCGCTTTTTACGACTATCTTCAGTTGATTCAACCTTTGGATTTTGGATATAATTTTGAAAGAAAGAAGTTGCTTTTCCGAAATCGTGAAAGAGTGATGTAACAGAAATCACTTTTCGTAAATTCTCACGATTAAAATTCGGAAAATCAAATTTAAGACTGTCAAACAAAGCAAGAGCTTTTTGATGAACGCCAATAAGATGTTGTTTCAACAGCCTGTCGGGATGAGATTTCAGTTTATAATGGAATGATATATTCACCTCCTACTTCCAAGACATTACCCATTTTTGCACGAATACCATTTCCATCACTATCAAATATATACTCATCATAATGCTCTACTATTCTGCTGTTATCAGATTTCATTCGAACAGGAATATTATTGATAAAGATTTTTCGATTTTCAAAATCAATTTCTTCATTTTCCCCAATCAATCTTTTAGGAATAGTTGAACATATTTCAATGAAGTCATTTTTTCTCTCTGAACTCTTTCCTTCAAACAATCCGACATATTTGAAATCAGCAATGTTCCATGCCAGCCCAAGAGAAACAGTGTAATAAGATTCGTGATTTTTCAGGTTTGTTACTAATTGCATAAAGTGATCCACATCGTCCCAGGCAAACCATACTCTGAATTTACCGTCTTTAATGAATTCCATTGTTGTTTGTTTGTGCTGCTCAAAACGATAAAAATGTTTTGGACTGGTTGTTTTGAGTGTGTTTATAGGTATCACTACTTTTTTGATCACTTCACGAACACCGACTGCCATCTGAAATGATCCTTCAGAAAAATACTTCCAATATTCGTTTTTATCCAGACCAACGATTGCAGAGATCAATCCTACAATTGCGGTTCCGGTGGGTATGCTGAAAGTTTGTGGAGACATCGTTGTAAACGGCTTTTTGAATTGAGCATAATCTGCCCAAATATCAAATACCACAAAATTCATAATTTCTCCTACAAATTGAGTTTTTTCCATTCAGTTGGAATATCAATTTTTAAGCCATTATCTGCAAAGTATTCTACTGATTCAATATGCTTTATGTTTTCTTCGATTGCAGCAAGTAACTCAGATAAATCGACAGAAAAATCTTTGATACTGCGAATCTTCAATTCATTATCAAAATCAATTAACTTGATTTTCTTATCCAAATCACCGATGAAAAAGTTCGGTTTATGGTAATTTATTTTTATCAGCAAACGCGGTTGTTGTCCGAATTTGCTGCGGCTGATCAGGTTCTTTGTGCCATGCCACATCCCTTCCAAAAGCAAATTTAAATCTTCATCTGTCATCTTTGTATGCTTTGCAGCATTTTGATTTATAATTCCATGAAATGCAATAAAGGAATATGGAAGTATGTATTCCTCTCGAAAAGTATTTTGTTTCGCACCAGGCTTTGAAGCAAATGCTCCTGTGCCTTGTATATGTTTGATTTCAACTTTATGTAAAGAACGACCTATCTTGAATTGTGTTGGACCAGTATAAGTAATTGAATCTCCACTTAATGGAAGTACTCCACCGAAAAGCCGAATATCTATGCATGCATCTAATATTTCATCTTTATTTTCTTCAAAATCTTTTGCCCGCAATTTTCCATCTTGCAATCCACTTTCTTTATCACCATCTTTTATGAACTTAGAACGAACAAAAATATCTTTTTTATTCTCACCATTAAAGCCTTTATGCTCGAACAAATAATCGCGAATCGTGCGTTTCAATCGAACATCCGTAACGAAATTCACATTTGTCTCTTCATCAATTCTTGGTTTGTTCTCATCCAACGGATCGCCGTTTGGATTGGCGTCGGTTACATCATAACAAAAAAGTAACTCACTGCGGTTTCTGATAATTTCACTCATGGTTTTCTCCTTCGATTTCTCTTTTGGATTTAAAGTTTTTATTCAGATTCATACCCATTGCAAAGTAGAAGCTGATTTCATCAACGCTTTGGGTCTTCAACTCCGGTTCACCGGATTCCATTAATAAAGCGATAGTTTCTTCTAATTCTCGATAGTAATTTTTCTTGTATTGTTCTAGTTTTTCGATGGATTCGGGTATTAGACGTTTAATAGCTCGAGCATCTAATTTCAATCCATTCAAACGCGAACGAAATGGTCTTGCATTTCTTTCTCGATATTGAATATCCATTACGTGCTGTGTTAAAACTCCAACCAAGAAGACTCCTTTCTTCCAATCGGCATTGTAAAAATCCGGATGCTTCTGAAAATAGTCTTCATACTTGTTTTCCATTTTTACCTCCACTTTTTCTTTGTTATTTTCTATTAATCTTATTTCATATAAAAATTTAAGAAATATCATTGCTTTTTCAATGTCATGATAAAGTGCTTCATTTCTGAATCCTTTAGCCAAATGTTCAGAAATCTGGTGATATATGTAAGATTTACTGATTCGTTGCCCTTTAAAGATTTTTGATGTAATATCTAAAAAGTCATTATTGAAGTTACTCGGAAAGAAAGTTTTGATAATTCCAAAATTAAAAGAAAGATTGTGAGACACTCCCTTTTTATAAAGCCCTTTCAAATTTTTGAATTCATCAAAATATTCCATTTTCTTTTTTGCATTTATAATTTTCTGAAATCTTGAAGGCAAAATATCCTCAGCTTCCTGAAGGATTTTAAATTCGCTATTACTTGCTCTATAGAAAAAAAATGTAAAAGTAAATTGATCTTTTTGTTTAGCAAAAGTCTCAAATATTTCTTCTTCCAGTTCATTCCTTAGCTGCTGATTCGATTCATTTTCTTTTTTTAGTGATAGGTCTTTAAACTCCATTTCAAGATCATAAAAAAAATCAAGGAAGTCACCTTTTTTTAATGTTGGAGATGGTATCATCAAATATTTATTTCCGTAGAAATATCGATCAAAATTTTTAAATAGCCTATCTCGTGCAATGCGAAGATTATTTGCACAAACTGGACAAATGGGATAATTTTTCCATGTATTGCTTTTATTAAAACCTCCAGCAATGTAAGCATCTTCATTTGCTGAATAAAATTTGAACGTATCACAAAATCCAAAAACCATCTTAGATTCTACTCCGCATAAATAACAATTCTTATTTTTTCCTAAGGAAGTTGTATTATATTTGTTGTAATACTTTTCATTCTTTGTTTGTAGATAATTATTGATTACTGGTTTGAAATATTCCGAATCACCAATGAGTTTATCATTAATTTTTATTGTTAATAAATTTTTATCTTCAGTAGATAAAAAGTTGGGGATTTTTTTCAAAAAGCTACTTTCCATTAATTCTGATTCTTCTTGGTCCTGATTATTTTGATTTGCTTTTTTCCAGTTTTCTAATTCATTATTAAACAAAGTACTCAAAGCTTTCAGATCTGTATTTATTCCCATCGCAGTTTTTAAAATTCGATTTATCTTTTTCATCGATTTTTCAATCCCTTTTGAATCGATATAAACAGTTGGAAAAGATGAAACTTTATTTCCTTTTATATCTTTTAAAAGCATTAATTTGTTTTTCTTTGTGTCATCATATTCCATTATGTCGATTTCTTTAAATTCACATTCATTCTCGATTAGAGTATAACTTAATACAATAACATTTGCTGAATTAATATCGCTAATATTCATTGAATTCAGATCTTGTGAGTTTTCAGATATATACTCGCCTAAGATTTTTAATTTATTTATCATCTCTCGCCTCCATAAATTTTACTATCCGATTGCGACGATGGCATCGTTGCCTGTTTAACCACGCCGAAACCGCGTGCGCTTTGTTTGCCCAGACCCAAATATTCTGGTATGTGAAAATTGGTGGTGAAATTTCCTGTGAAACAGAGCATTTTGCGGTTTTTGAAATTTACCTGTCTGGGTTTGAAATACCCTTCCACCTTGATTTTTTCGATGTCTTGTATCCAATAATTAAATCCTTTGGAAAGAGTTTTAAGATTTTCCCTGAGAATATGCTTGAGGAAATTCTGTTGTTCGATCTTGTTCAGAACAAGGTAACGTTCGTAATTATCTTCTTTCAGAGCCATCCAGGGCGAGATAAAGCTGTATTCGATAAAATCGTCTGCCTGCCCGATCCGAACGGATTTCAACATTATCTCTTTTTCATGCAGTTGATATATCCTGTTATCGATGATCAAATCTTCCAGTTCAAAGAAAAGACGTTTGAGAATATCTATGCCGGTATCTATGCCGATGAGAGCCGGATGTTTATCGATGATGCGATATTGGATTTTGGGGAAGGAATAAGAAAAACTGCCATCCGGCAGGTGATTATGAAACTCCTGGTCATCCGGAAATTTGTTCGAGAAGAAACCTCGCAGTTTGGGTATTTGAGAAGGATAAAGCGCAACAGAATTAAAAACAACGGCCAGCATCTTTGCATTCATTTTTCGTTCCTAGAAAAAATAATATTGAGCGGAATCTAATTTAGAGCAATCCACTGTCAAGAATTTAAAATTTTTTCGATCGAAAAAAATTAGAAATTTCAAAAAAATATTTTTATTTGACAAAAAAGTGGTTAAACTATGTTTAGCACTCGAAGTGAGTGATTGCTAAAAAAGATAAAAAATAAAGTGATAGGAGGTAAAAGATTTATGGCTAAGCAAATTAAATTCAGTCACGAATCGAGGACAATCTTAAAAGAAGGCGTAGATAAACTCGCCGATGCCGTTAAAGTAACTCTGGGACCCAGAGGTAGAAATGTGGTTTTAGACAAAAAATTTGGTTCGCCCACGATAACCAAGGATGGCGTTACAGTTGCCAAAGATATCGAATTGGAAGATCCCTTTGAAAACATGGGCGCACAAATGGTGAAAGAAGTTGCTGAAAAAACGCACGATGTAGCAGGCGATGGTACTACAACAGCGACAATTTTGACTCAGGCGATTATAGAAGAAGGCTTGAAGCATGTAACAGCCGGCGTGAATCCAATGTATCTGAAACGCGGGCTGGACAAGGCAGTTAAAGTAGTTGTGGAAGAGATCGACAAACTAAGCAAAGAGATCAAAGACAGCAAAGAAATTGCTCAGATAGCTGCAATTAGTGCGAACAACGACAAAGAGATCGGCAAGTTGATCGCAGATGCCATGGATTCAGTTGGTAATGAAGGTATTATCAATGTGGAAGAAGCAAAATCGATCGAAACTTATTTGGAAAAAGTAGAAGGTATGCAATTCGACCGCGGTTATCTTTCTCCCTATTTTGTAACCGATGCCGACAAGATGATCGCCGAATTTGAAGATCCTTATATTCTGCTTTTCGATAAGAAGATCAGCGTCATGAAAGACCTGCTGCCTATTCTGCAGGAAGTAGCTCAAACAGGTAAACCGCTCCTGATCATTTCAGAAGATATCGAAGGCGAAGCTTTGGCAACTCTGGTAGTGAATAAATTGCGCGGAACTTTGAACATCGCAGCAGTGAAAGCACCGGGATTTGGCGACAGAAGAAAAGCGATGATGGAAGATATCGCCATCCTCACCGGCGGACAGGTTATTTCCGAAGAACTTGGCAGAAAACTTGAATCTGCTTCTATCAAAGACCTGGGTTCTGCCCGTAAAGTTATTATCGAAAAAGAAAACACGATCATTCGGGAAGGCGCCGGTAAAGAAAGCGATCTGGAAGCTCGTATCAAGCAGATCAAAGCTCAGATCGAAGAAACAACTTCCGATTATGATAAAGAAAAACTGCAGGAACGTTTGGCAAAACTTTCCAGCGGCGTTGCTGTTATCAAGATCGGTGCTGCTACCGAAACCGAAATGAAAGAAAAGAAAGCCCGTGTGGACGATGCTCTGCATGCAACCAGGGCTGCTGTGGAAGCCGGTATCGTAACCGGTGGCGGAGCTACCTTGATGTACGCAGCTCGTGCTATCGACAAAATGAAACTTGATTCTCATGAAGAAAAAGTGGGCGCCGAAATTCTGAAAAAAGCACTTTCCAAACCAGCTTTCTGGATTGCTTCCAATGCCGGAGAAGAAGGCGCTATCGTTATTGAAAGGATCAAAAAGTCGAAAGATGTACACTTCGGCTTCAATGCTGCCGATGGAAAATTCGAAGATCTTTTCCAATCCGGTGTCATCGATCCTGCTAAAGTTGTGAAGAGCGCACTGCAGAATGCAACCAGCATTTCCGGTTTATTCCTCACAACCGAATGTATCGTTACAGACATTCCAGAAGAAAAACCGGATATGCCCCCCATGCCGGGCGGCGGTGGCGGAATGCCGGGAATGTATTAATAGTAATTATGATCGATCACAAAGAGCAGGCAGGTGTCTGCTCTTTTTTTATTTATAGTGGCACAAATTGATCATTTATATAATCTTAGATAAGTGGAAAGTTATCAGGTAGAATCTGCGTAAAAATTCTTGACACTAAAGACTGGCATTTTTTTGATACGTGCCGCGTGCCGAAGTGGTGAAATTGGTAGACGCAGTGGACTCAAAATCCTCCGAGCTTTTGCTCATGCCGGTTCGAGTCCGGCCTTCGGCACCACTTTTAAAAAAATAATGGAGGGTCTTATAAAAATTTGCTAGGGCAACATTCGAATTGCAATGTTTCTTTAATGATAAAAATCATAACTTGGAGGATTAGATGAAATCTAAAATATTTTTATTAGCCCTTGTCACAGCACTGTTGATTCCTGTTACTATTGGCGCTATATCGGAAGCTGCGGTTATCTATTTATTGATCGAACCGGGCTCACGCTCTGCCGGCATGGGGCAAGCTTATGTTGCACAAGCAGATGATGGTTTTGCCGGATATTGGAATCCCGGCGCCTTGGCTTTTAATAGAAAAAACCAGTTTGCTTCTATGTATTCAAACTGGCTGGGAGAAGTTTTCCCGGATATTTACTATTTCCATGCAGCCTGGAATAATTATTATGAAGATATCGGCAATATCGGCGTTAATGCCACCTATATGTCCTACGGTGAACAGGAACGTACAGATCTGAACGGTAACTCTGATGGTACTTTCAGGAGCTACGACTTTTCCGGTGCTATTTCTTATGGCTATCAAACCAGTCCCAAAACTGGAATTGGTATCACATTCAAGTTTATCTACAGTGATCTTGCTCCTCAGGGAACCGGTTCTACAGAACTGGATGAAAGCGGACAGGGAATTTCCTATGCTTTCGATTTCGGCGTTAAGCATAAAGGCGTAGATTTTGGTCAGGTTCTCGTTTCGCCTTACAACGGCATGATCGCAGCCTATAACGGCATTGCCTCGCTGGCAGGATTTTCTCCTGCAGGATACAGTAAATACAGCATTCCGGTAGAAAAACTTGATTTCGGACTGAATCTGCAGAACGTGGGACCAAATATAACCTACATAAATGAATCTCAAGCCGATCCTTTGCCGATGAACTGGCGCATGGGATTTTCTTATCGAGTTCTGGAATCACAATACAATCAATTCAGGATCAATGCCGATATGAACAAAATGCTGGCAAATGACGATCCGGTCTATAAAAGATTATTCACTGCCTGGACAGATGACTTTAACACTCGCACAGATGATGATGGGCAAACGATCGACGATTTTGCTACATTAAATAATTTTGTTAACTCCATCGAGATTTCGGAGATCATCTGGTGTCTGGGAGCCGAATATGTCTATCTCGATCTGCTTTCTCTGCGGGCAGGATATTATTCTGACAGAGCAGGAGAAGTGGAAGGATTTTCCTTTGGTTTTGGCGTACATTATCTTTTAAAGAAAACATATCTTATCGGCATCGACTACGCTTTCCAACCTGCTGGAGAGCTGCAGGATTACAATCAGACTCTATCGGTTAAAGTAGAGTTTTAACCAAAGTTAATTTTATGAGAAGGCAACTGCTATCATTATTGATAGTGTTTGGAATTCTGTTTCCAAATCTATCTAATGCGAAGAAATTACACCTGCAAAAATTGCCCCAGCAAACCCGCCTTGAGCTGAGTTCTCATCCTGCAGAGGCATATTTCAATAAACCGCGCACAATCGATCTGAACAAACGCAATGGCAATCGGTTGCTGGTGCTGCTGGTAGATTTTGTGGAAGATGATGATCCGCAAACTACCGGCAACGGCAAATTTGTTCAGGATGCAGGCGATTATCCGATAGATATCGGCAGTCCACCTCACGATCATGCCTATTTCACCCAGTTGATGGAAGCTCTTCGCTACTACTATCTGGCAGTCAGTTTCGGTTCGTTCGATGTGGAATATGATGTCTATCCCCAAACGCAGCCGGGAGCTTTTTTTGCCTACACACTTCCTCATCAAATGCGCTATTATAATCCTCCGGGCGCAAGTTTTGAACTGATGATCTCAAGGTTTGAAGAATATTTTCAGGATGTCTTTCTTACTGCAGATGAGGATGACAATATCGATTTCGGTCAATATGAACACTTTCTCATCATTCATGCCGGCTCAGATTATCAACACGATGTGAATGGCGATACACCTGCCGATATTCCTTCTTTCTTCATTCAGGTGGGAACCGGTAAAGAAGTTGTCACAAGTGATGGTACTGTTATCACTCATGCCTGCAATGTGCCGGAAACTATCGTACAGGATATTGAAGTAGAAACAGTGGGTGATAAATCGTTTTTTTATAACTATGGAGTCATCAATTCTGTTCTGGTTCACGAATTTGGTCATTCTCTCGGTTTTGTAGATCTCTATAATACAATGAATAATACGCCACAAGTGGGTTACTACGATATTATGGACAGTGGAGGAGCGCCGGCGATCGGTTATCCCTGGACTCCGGACAGTATTTACGTTCTGGAAGGCATCTTTCCTGCTTTGCCCGGTCCTTGGAGCCGAATTCAGGCTTTTGAAGATGATTTCAGAACGCGCGGTATTTTGAAGGATATTTCCGATTTTGATCTTTCCAAACCAATAACTGTGCTGCCTTCCAGTATGATGTTCGATGCCGCCGCAATAACCGATACAACGGCTTATTTCATCAAAGTTCAATTGAATAATGATGAATATCTTCTTATTGAGAACCGACAGGTTGATCCGGACGGAGACGGCGGCGCTACTATCATTACCAGCGATGACTTCAGGGTTGTTCTGGCTCCCAGTTATATCAATACAAATACCGGTCCAAACTACGAATACGATTATCTCTTACCCGGTTTTCTGGACGAAGATTACATTTCATACGGCGGCGGTCTGCTTGTCTGGCACATCGACGACTCCATTCTGCAGGAAAATAATAATTACGAAAACAATACTGTTAACATTCTGCACGAACGCAGAGCAGTAAAAATCGTGGAAGCCGACAACATCGACGATATCGGCAATCCCTATTCCATGTTCTGGCAGGGAACTGCATTTGAACCGTTTTACAAATACATGCCGCAGATCGACAGCGACGGCTGGTTCACGGGCTGGGATAATGATTATCTGCTAAATCAGAACGGGCAATTGGAATTCATCGGCACAATGTTCAGTGATGAACTTTCCTCCATTTCCAAGCCTGCTCTCATCACCAATTCCGGTGATCCATCCATTTTCTCCATTACTGATATCAGCAGCTATTCTCTGGAATATAATATTCCCAGATTGATGTCTTTCCGTTTCGGCATCAAATCTTTTGATGTAACAGAAAAAATCGCCGAATTTGATTCTCTGCAGGCAATTGGCTTGGCAGGATCGGTACTTGGTTTTCCCACTTTTCCGGTTTTAGCAGATCAGGAGATATCTTTTTATTCGCTGGAACAGCATAACTGGGCAGATAATCTCGGAATTTCTCTGCCCTTTTCGGGAACGTCCGATTTCAAGATTTTACCCCTCGATGCAGATGAGAATGGTGATGATGAGTTCCTTTTCATTCAGGATGACGTGATGTATTCTGCAACGCCGGATGGAATTACTGAAACATCTGTGCCGGATAATTTAAGCGATGCACCCATGTTGATCTATTCCTGGTATTATGAAACACTTGTTATTCCAACAAGTAGCGGCATTCACCTTTATTACGATGATGATCAGGAAATTTTCTTCGATATTCCAAATGCGATCATTGCTTTTGACGGAACGCACCTGATAGCTGCCCGCGATGGCATGATCAGCTTCCTGCCCGATCCGGCGGCAGCCGGTGTGCCACATTATGATGTGTCAATTCCGAATTATGATCCTGTTTACACTCCGGTCAGTTTTGTGGATGATGATAATCCGGAAAACAATGCTACTTTCGTTCAAGCGGATAATGGAAATATTTACAAAATTAAAAATGGCAGGAAAGAGCAGATCTTCACGCTTTCTGCTTATACAAATAATCTGCCTTCCCAACTGGCGTTAGGCCATTTTGAGCCATCAGGAGATATCTATCTTACCTTCGGTGCTGCTGACAGAGTTTTTGCTATAATGCCAGACGGAACTTTATTATCAGGTTTTCCTGCTTATCTGGAAAACAGGACAATAACTGCTTTCAGTTATCCGCGCATGATCGCCTTTCCCGAAGATACGATGATCATTCTGGAAGAAAATTCGGGCGGATTTGCAGCCGTGAATTCCCGGGCGAAAATGGAATTGAAATATTCATTTTTCTGGAGCAGGAACGATGTTCAGGATCAGTTTTACTGGGATAATGTAGATGAAAAACTCTTCTACATTTTTGCAGATAAAGATCATCAGCTTTTTTCCAGTTATTTGGAGAATGCAGAAAGCAATCCCATCATCTGGAATGGTTATCGGAACAATAAGTATTCCATTTTCAATGGTATTATGGAGACAAATATTCCCATCGATCCGCCGCCTTTTACAGCTTATGCTTATCCAAATCCTGCCAGAAAAGGTGAAATCAGATTTCGCATATTGAATTCCCGTAATAATATTAAAATCAAGGTATTTGATGCTGCCGGAAACAAGATAAGACAAAAAGAAGAAGAAGATAATAATGCCGACATTCAGGATATCCGCATCAAAACCAGTAATCTCGCTTCCGGTGTTTATTTTGCCATTATTCAAAGCGAAGGTAGAATTAAGAAAATTTCTTTTGCTGTGGAAAATTAGGAGTGAATAAAAAATGAATCGAAAAATAATTATAACCTTACTGATCATCAGTCTTACCGCCATAGTTTTTGCTGATTCGAAGACGGAGCTGCAAACCAGACAAATTTCAGTAAAAAAAGCGATGCTGCTTTCTTCCCTCTTCCCGGGTGCTGGTCAATATTATGCCGATAAATCCAGCTTTACCACTTACATTTTCCCCATTCTGGAAATTGGTCTGTGGGCTGGTTACCTGGTGTATTATAATAAAGGAATCGACCAGGAAAGAGATTATGAAAAATATGCAGACAACCATTATAGTAGAGCTTTCCAACATCAAGTGGAAAATGATTTGATAGGTCATTCTAATGATGTTGTGGGATTTTATGACAATCACTTTCGGCTGGATGATACAAATACACAACATTTCTATGAAGATATCGGCAAATACAGCAAATATATTTTCGGCTGGTTAGATTGGTATGATGTTTATGCTACCGACGGCAGCGAATTTGCTTCGCCAAATTGGATTTGGGGACCAAATCCCGGTAATGAAAACTCTGAAATAGCCATCGGAGTAAGTGAACCGAATAATCCCAATTCTGCCTATTATGTGGGAGATGAAGCAATTTTCCAGCAGGATAATGGTTTTTATTCACGCTATCTTGCAGATTACATCGAGATGCGTAAAGAAGCTGAAGATCTATATGAGATCGGACGCTTCTTCAGTTACGGGATCATGCTTAATCACGTACTCAGTGCACTGGATGCAAATCGATTAGCCAGAAAACATAATGCCTTTTTGACGACTAATATCAAATTCCAGTTAGCACCGGTTTTGGTAAACAACACACTCTCTGCGGCTCTGATGTTTTCCAAAAGGTTTTAAAATGAAAAAGATTCTTCTTCTGCTTTTGCTCACGATTCTATTCACAAATTTAACTGCAGAGGCAAAATCAACTCGCAAAGCGATGCTGTTTTCTGCCGTTTTGCCCGGAATGGGAGAACTTTATACCGATAACTATAGCCGTGCTGCCACCTTTCTGGTGTTGGAAGCAGCTACCTGGTTTGCCTATTTCAGATTGAAATCCGAGCGACAATGGGCACTGAATTCTTATAAAGATTTCGCCCATAGCATCGCCGGCGTTCCCAAAGACAGCAAAGACTGGTATTATCAGCTTTTACAGGATTATCCCAGCAGCGAAAATTACAATGAAAGCATCATTAGAGATGCCAGAAATTATTATCTGATCTATCTGAACGATCCGGTAGCGTATGAAGAATATTTGAATAAATACCTGATTCCGGAAGATAAAACCTGGGATTGGGAAAATAACAGAAATTGGTATAAATTCCGAGATCTGCGCCGGGATAAGCAGAATATGGAAATCTATATGAAATTTGCTTTTGCGGCTGCAGTTATCAATCGCTTCGTCAGTGTGATCGATTCGGCAGTTATGGCTAAAAGATTTAACAAAAGCCAGAAAAATCTCGGAACACTTCAGATCTATCCTGATCTTGTTAATGTCGGGTTCAAAGTTAATTATGAAATCAAGTTTTAAAATTTGAGATAAGGCAGGTTATTTTGAAAAAAACTTTAACTTTATTTGTACTGATGTTTCTGCTCATGCAGTCAAATATCTTTGCCGAATTCAATCCTCGTACTCAAGCTTTAAAATCGGCATTAGTGCCGGGCTGGGGTGAATTGAGCATGGAGAAAAATAGCGGATATATTTTTTTGGGAACCGAATTGTTTCTCTGGCTTGCCAGTTTCTATTTCGATCAGGAAATCGATCTGAAGGATAAAGCTTCTAAAAATTATGCCTATAAATATGCTCACATCGGCACCGATATCAAATTGACGGAAGAATATCTTTTTCATCTAAAAAAGTACATGAGCTCCGGCTACGAAACAGGCGGCTACAATGCCAAGATCATTGAACAGGCAATGGCTATGTTTCCGGACGATCCTGCTGCCCAAACCTCCTTCATCGAAGCCAACATCTATACAGATGAGTATTTCTGGCAATGGGATAATTACGATCGGAAATACGATTATGCCATCATGAGAAAGCGCATAAATCAATATGAAGGATATATCAAAGGTATCACGGGCGGTATCATCGCCAACCATCTGTTCAGCGCCATTAATTCTCTGCTTACTGCCAATAAGATCAATAAATTAAAATTCAGCATGGAATTTGACAATGAGTTCAATCCCGCATTTTTAGCCACTTATAAATTTTAGCAAAAAAATAATAAAAGAAATTGGAGGAATCAAGATGGCTGTTGTTATTACAGGAAAAGATCTGAAGATCGAAGATGTGTATAATGTGGCAGTACGAGGAGAAAAGGTTGAGCTTCATCCAGAAGCTTTGAAGAGAATTGAAGTTTGTCGAACATTCATCGAAAAGAAAATCGAAGAAGGCGAGATCATGTACGGTGTAAATACCGGCATAGGAGAATTTTCGGAAGTAATTCTGAATGATGAACAGATCAAGCAGTTTCAAAAATATCTTATCTACAATCATTCTGCCGGTATCGGCAAACCCTGCCCTATCGAGCATGTTCGCGCTGCCATGTTGGGAAGGATAAACGTTCATGCCAATGGCAACTCCGGCTGTCGTTCCATTATCACACAAACTCTCATAGATCTTTTGAATAAAGGCGTCACACCCGTTGTTTGTGAAAAAGGCAGCGTGGGCGCTTGTGGCGATCTTTCTCCCATGAGCCAGATCGCTCTTCTATTGATGGGTGAAGGCGAAGCATTTTATCAGGGTGAAAGAATGCCCAGTGCTGCAGCTATGGAAAAAGCCGGTATCAATATTCCCGGTTTGAAAGCTCGAGACGGCTTAGCTGCCATTAACGGCAGCAATCTGCTCACTGCTATATCTGCTCTTATCGTCTATGAAGCAGAACGATTTTTAATTCAGGCAGAAATAGCCGCCGCCATGACTCTGGAAGCATTGATGGCAAATCTGAAACCATACGATCCCAGGCTGCATAAACTGCGAGGATTTCAGGGTGCTGTTACTTCCGCCGAAAACATAAAAAAAGTTATAGAAGATTCTGATCTTTTGAAAGGCATGAAAGTTCGCGTTCAAGATGCTTACAGTATGCGATCCACACCTCAGGTTCTGGGAGCTGCACGAGATCAATTGCGCTGGACCAGGAGCCAGGTCGAGATCGAATTGAACGGTGTGGGTGATAATCCTGTCTTTCTGCCGGAAGACGGGGTTGTGCTTACGGGAGCAAATTTTCAAGGTTCTCCTGTGTCTGTTCCGGTTGATATGCTCGGCTCGGTAATCACGATGGTTTGTGTTATCTCCGAGCGAAGATTGAACCGTCTTTTAAATCCTGCTCTCAGCGTTGGACTTCCCGCCTTCCTGACCAAAGGTGCCGGCATGTTTTCCGGACACATGCTCAGCCAATACACCGCCGATATGATGATCGTGGAACAGCGAATTCTCTCCAATCCTGCCAGCTGCCAATCGATACCTGCTGCTGCCGATCAGGAAGATTTTGTGAGCATGGGAATGAACACTGCTCTCAAAACGCGACAGATCATGGATAATGCCTATGGCGTATTGGGAATTGAATTTATCGCTGCAGCTCAAGCTCTTGATTTCAGAGATTACACACCGGGCAAGGGCACAAGAGCTGCTCATCAGGCTATTCGCCAGGTTGTGGATCATCTGGATGTGGATCGTCCGCTTTTCGATGATCACAATAACATGATGCAGACAGTGAAGAACCGCGACATCCTGCATGCGGTGGAAGCTGCCATCGGCAAGTTGAAAATTTATTAGTTGGAGAAAAAATTAATGCCTGTTCTCATCACAGGAAATGATCTGACATTGAACGACATTTATGATGTCGCCTACAATTTCGAAAAAGTTGAGCTGACAGAATCTGCTAAGCAAAAAGTGGATAAATGCCGTGCCTATGTAGAAAAGATCATCAAGGAAAAAAAAATTGTTTATGGACTTACCACCGGCTTTGGTAAATTCAGTACTGTTCGCATAGCTACCGATCAGATCGAAGAACTGCAGGAAAATCTTATTTTAAGTCATGCTACCGGCGTGGGACCAAATCTTTCCATTCCCGAAACCAGAGCTGTCATGCTGTTGCGCATCAATGTTCTGGCAAAGGGTCATTCCGGCATTCGGCTTTCCACTTTGCAAACTCTGCTTGATATGCTCAACGCCAAGATTCATCCCTGCCTTCCCGAAAAAGGCTCGGTTGGTGCCAGTGGTGATCTGGCTCCTCTTTCTCATCTCGCTCTTGTTTTGCTGGGCAAAGGAGAAGCGGAGTATAAAGGAAAAATCATCTCCGGAAAACTGGCAATGAAAAAAGCCGGCATCACGCCGGTGAAATTGAAAGCAAAAGAAGGATTAGCCCTGAATAATGGCACTCAAGTAATGACGGCTGTGGCATCTCTCGGTTACTTAAAAGCCAAAAACCTTGTTTTGCAGGCTGATATTATTGCAGCTCTCAGCATAGATGCACTTCTGGGAACTGCCAGCGCTTTCGATCCGCTGATTCACCAATTGCGGCCACATCAAGGACAGATCATTTCTGCAGCAAATTTGAAAAAGCTGCTTGCCGGCAGTGAATTGAATTGTTCCCACGAAAATTGCGAGAACGTACAGGATGCTTATAGCATTCGCTGCACTCCACAGGTAAATGGCGCTGTGCGCGATGCGCTGGATTACATTAAACAAACGCTGGAAACAGAGATAAATTCTGCCACCGATAATCCCCTGATCTTCCCGGAAGAAGATAAAGTTATCTCCGGAGGCAATTTTCACGGTGAACCTGTAGCCTTTGCAGCAGATACAATGGGAATGGTAGTAGCGGAATTGGGAAACATCGCCGATCGCAGACTGGAACACATTCTCAATCCTGCTCTCAACCGCGGCTTGAATCCTTTTCTGGCTTCACGTCCCGGTCTGGATTCCGGCTTCATGATCGCTCAGGTAACAACTGCAGCGCTGGTTTCGGAAAATAAAATTCTGGCTCATCCTGCTTCGGTGGATTCGGTTCCCACTTCTGCCAATCAGGAAGATCATGTGAGTATGGGAACAATTGGCGCCGTTAAAGCCAGAAACATCATCGAGAACGTCTCTTATATTCTGGGGATTGAACTGATCATAGCTGCCCAGGCGCTTGATAAACGTGCCTTGAAAAGCTCTCCTGCTCTGGAAGCAGTTAGAAAAAAAGTGCGTGAACAGATCAAAACTTTACAAAAAGACCGACAATTGAACATTGATATAAATAAATCCAAAAAAATGATTGACTCCGCTCTCCTCATCGATATAACCTCAAATTATGTTGATTTGAATTAGGAGTAATTGATGAAAAAAATAGCCTGGCAGATTTTCATAATTCTGCTTACAGTTTCCGGCTGTGTTTACTACAATACTTTCTTCAATGCAGAGCAGTATTTTAAGAACGCACAGGAAATGGAACTGCGAGACAACGGAAAACCAACTGCCAGCGCCATTCAAAACTACAATGACACGATCAAGAAGTGTGGCATTGTCCTCACCGATTATCCCGACAGCAAATATGCTGATGATGCACTGTTCTTAATGGCTCGCTGCTTCTATTATATCGGACGCAACTATAGTCAGGCTATCAAACATTTCGAAGAACTGATCGAGTTTTATCCGAAAAGTGAATTTGTTCCGCAGGCAAAACTGTATATTGCCAGAAGCAATTATCAGTTCCGCCGCAAAGATGTATCCTTCGACCTGCTGCAGGATTTTCTGAAAGATAATCAATTCAGGGAGTATCATCCCACTGCACTCAAATTGCTGGCAGATTTTCATCTGGAAGATAATAATTTTGTGGATGCAGACTTCTATTTGAATAGAATTATTGAGAAGTTTACGGATTCGGATGTGTATGATGACGCCTTTTTTTTAAAAGGAAAAGCACAGTTTGAAGCACAGAATTACCAGGCTTCCAATCAAGTTTTTCATTCTCTTCTCAAATCACGAGTTTCCCGCAATATGAAACTCGATGCCAGATATTACATTGCCCGTAACAATCTGCTGCTGGAAGATTGGCAAACCGCACTAAGACAGGCTAAAGCCCTTTTGAAGGATGAATATCGACAGAGCAATATTCCCAAAATTCAGTTGATAAAAGCCCGCAGCCTGACTGGACTGCAGGAAAATGATGAAGCTATCCAGCTTTTTGAAACTATAATTGCAGATAACAAACGAACTGCGCTTTCGGCAGAAGCGGCTTATTTTTTGGGTGAATTGTATTTCAATAATCTCAAGGATTATGAAAATGCGATTGAAAGTTATAATAATGTAAAAAAAGAATATAACCAATCGGAGTTTGTGGAAGATGCTGTTACACACAGCGCTGTTGCCAGTCAGATCATCCAATTCAATAATCCCGATACCAATATCCCGGCAGAAGAGCTTGTCCTGCAGCAATTCAAACTCGCAGAATATTATATTGAAGTTCTCAATCTGCCGGATTCCGCTCTTTACGTTTACGATTTTATCATCGATCAGGAAAAAAATCTAAAAACCAAACTGGATTCCCTGAAAACCAGGCTGGAAATCGAAGCAGCCGTTCTGGACTCTCTTAACATTTTAGCTGCCAAAGCATCTTCAGACACAATTCAAACCGAAGAAATAATCATAGATAGTTTGTCTCAATTGGAGTATTCTTTTCTCGACTCCCTGGCTCAAAGAGAATTGACTTCTGCAGACACGATTTACGATCAGGAAGCGATCATCGAAACCACTTTAGCATTGGAAGATAGCACAATGACGGAAGAACTTGCCTTCAATGAACTACTGCAGCAGCAGGATGCTCTGGTCAATTCTCTGCAGTTGTATGTCGAACGAACCGAAGACGATATCTTTAAATACAAGAATGAATTTATTCCTTTTGCAGAATTTGTTAAAATCTGGCTCTATAAAACCGTTTATCAGGATTCCATCAGAATGAGTGAATCCTTTCAGCGTTTACAGCAAAACTATCCCGATCATAAATACACTTATGCTTCCAATCTGCTGATCGATGATAAAGAAGTGGAAATAGCTACTTTCAAAGACAAACAAGACTTGGCAGAATATGAAGCTGCAGCCGATCTTATCTTTACTCATCCGGACTCGGCAGAAGTCTTTCTGGCTGAGATTGCCGCTGATTCTCTGCATTCTTACCATTTGAAGGCAAATTACGCTCTGGGCTATCTTCATCACTTTATAAAAAGTGATACAACCTTAGCAAAAGATTATTATGACACTGTACTGATGCTGGACAATGAAAACACCTTCAAGCCCTTTATAACCAAGTTTTATCTGAACAAGCACTTCCAATCTCTGGATAGATTGCCGAAAGTTGTTCAATTGGAAGAAAAGGAAAAACTTGCCCGGAAGGAAGAACCGGATGACCTGAAAGAACAAGACGAAGAGGAAGTTAAATCTGCTGATCGGCAAGCCGAAGAAAAGGCAGAAAAAGAATTGGAAAAACCTCAAGAGACAAAGGAAGATTTGAAAGCAGAAGAAGAGAAAACGATCTCTTTGGATCAGAAGAAGACAGAAAAACAAACAGAAGAAGGTCTTTTGGAAGAATCGGAAATTCAGAATCCGGAAGAAGAATCGAAAGAACAGCCGGAAGAAGTGCAGGCGGAAGAAAAAATAAAAGCAGCAGAAGCTGCTGCCGATTCCACCGGAAAAGCTAAAGAAAATCAAAACAGCAAACCAGATAAGAAAGCAGCTGATCCCGAAGTAAGCGGTGAAGAAACATCTGATCAGCAAACCGAAACAAACGCCAACGATTAATTAAACTACCGTTAAAATCTGCATGAATCAGGTGCTATTTCGACAAAATTCTCTGCTCAAGCTTCTCTATATCATCATTCAGACCATCATCATCTCAGTGGCAAATCTTCATTTCTTTCTTTTCCTCACTGCCTTCAATCTCGCCTTCTTTTTTCTTACTCAACCCAATCTCATCCTAAAATGGCTTGTCACGATCCTGAAACTCCTGCCGTTTTATATTTCTTTTCTTTTTTTCAGTCTCCTTTTTGATGTTTCTTTTCCCCAACAGTTATTACTGCTGGCAAGAATTGCCCTCATTCTTCTACTCTCGGTCTATCTGGTTAGTACATCATCAATTTCTATTTTTGTAGCAGATACTGCAATCTGGCAAAGATTCCGGCTAATGGCAGATTTAAGATTTTTTTTGATCGCCGTAGTCTTTTTCATTCCGGTTTTGATAACACAATTTAAACAGATAGCAGGAAGAAAGATCAGTGCAGCCTTATTTGTAGATATTTTTCAAACCAGTCTCGATTCTATTCAGAGAATCGAAAGAAAAGCAGAGCAGGAAATGGCAACACAAAAGCGAAAATTTGACTTTGCAGCTAATTTTGTGCTGATTTTTCAGATGATTCTTTTAGTTGCAATGACAGTTTTTTACAGGAAAATTTTATGCGTTATTTAGCCAAAGTTGCCTATGACGGCACAAATTTTTGCGGCTGGCAGATCCAAAAACAGGATCGTACTGTACAGGGAGAAATCGAAAAAGCTATTTCCCGCATTGTTAAGCATGAAGTTCCCATAATCGGCTCCGGCAGAACCGATGCTGGGGTGCACGCACTCGGTCAGTATTTTCATTTTGATCTTGAAGCCGGGATGACGCCCAGACAGTTAATGCTGGCTATCCAATCCAAATTGAACTGCGAGATTCAAATCAAAGAGATTTTTACTGTAACAGATGATTTTCATGCCAGATTCAAAGCCTGCCAGAGAACATATCTCTATGTGATAGCCAGAACCAGAACTCCATTCAACCGCTTTTACAAAACCTGGTTTCCCGCCAGAAGGATCATTTTCAAAAAACTGGAAGACTGCCTTCCATATTTTGTGGGAGAACATGATTTTGTATCTTTCAGCAAATTCAATCCCCAGATCAAATCCACTATCTGCAAGATCAATAGTTTTTCTTTCCGGGAAAATACCGAAGACATTATTTTGGAAATATCGGCCGACAGATTTTTACACAACATGGTTAGAAGAATCGTGGGAACGATGATCAACATCTCTCACACAAATGTTGATCCGCAAATAATAAACGATTTGATGGAAGCAAAATCGCCGGAAAATAAATTAATTTCGACAGCGCCGGCTGAAGGTCTTTATCTGCTGGATGTGGACTACCCATCCGAATATTTTATCTAATAAAAAAAGGGCATCGATCGATGCCCTTTATTTATTTCTAATCTGTCATTATTTCAACAGGATCATCTTTCTGGTGCTTGTGTAACGTCCGCCAGCTCTCATTTTGTAGAAGTATATGCCGCTGGATACACTTCTGTTATTAAGGTCGGTGCCGTCCCAGCTTACTTCATAATCACCGGCTTCTTTGTAACCGTTGACCAAATTAGCCACTTTTTGTCCTTTCACGTTGAAGACTTCGATAGCAACATCACCAGCTTGGGCAACGTTGTAAGCAATCGTAGTTTCAGGATTGAAAGGATTGGGATAGTTTTGAGACAGATTGGCAGCAGCGGGAGCTACTGTGTTGTTGCCGCTATCCATGAACGGAGAAAAGTCAACCTTCAGGGTTGCATACATCATAGTGCCGCCCAGGTTATTGCCCTGAGAATGCACAAATGAGCCGAAACTGTTGTCATCCAGGAACATCAGGTGAATTTCACCCCAACCATCGCCCAGATCTACAATTCTATCTCCTACATAAGGATAGGCAGGCATCATATCAGTAAAAGCGGGTTCATAATTCACGTCATCTGTTTTGGCATTCATGATGATAGGATCGGACCAGGTCTGACCGTTATCTCCGGATACGATCATGTAAATTTCGGCTGTTGTTGCCCAATCTACATAGTCATCATCTCCTGCATCGTTGTACCACTTGTTCTTCAAACCGTCTTGCCAGATATGAACCAACCAGCCATTATCGTCATTCAAAGCTACTTTCATGTGGTTTTCATGGAATGCTGTGTCATTGCTCCAGAAATAGATCGGCCAGCCGTTGTAGGATAACACGTTTCCGGTAGTTGAATATTCATCCACATCACCGTCATTATCGGTATCCCAGGGAATGTAGCATTCATCCCAGCCCCATTCATAATTGGGATTGGCAGCATTTTCGTTTACTTCCGGCGCTGCTGCAATATAATGGAATTCGTCAGTCAGAAAATCATAATTGACGACATAGGGGAAGATATAGAACGGGAAGTAGAAACTGTCTCCGCCTGGAACATCCGGGCGAGTCTGCAATCCCATCGCTATTTCCATTGTCATTTGATTGGAACCATCAAAGAAAATAGAAGTCATATGACCGGAATAGATAGGAGCCCAGTAGAGATCATAAGGTTCATCATCATCATTAAGAAAAACATAAGTTCCATCCAGGTTCTGCGGATTCCAGGTGTCGATATCGATTTGCATGGAAGTATATGTCCAGTCGCCTTCGCCATAATTATCGTTGTAGCATACATAGACTTCATCATTGGTATTATAACCGAAAAAGGCTATCGTGCCATCTACTTTGGAAACATCGAAAGAATGGAAAGGACGGATCCATTC
>NPIE01001752.1_pt1 | contig 33851 bp, 42 predicted proteins | sample 8637661 | NCBI WGS metagenome assembly NPIE01 (sample SAMN07420842, study PRJNA396082) | bioreactor metagenome | isolation source: sample BA12 brine-fed electro-methanogenic bioreactor BA | place: Japan: Kochi | collected 2016-12-09 | reverse complement strand
AAGTTTCCTGGTTTCCAAAGTTTCTATACTTAAAAATAATTTATTTGAAAAAATAAAGGATAATATACTATGAAAAAAGTAATAAAGTGCAATTATGACCCCATACATGGCCATATAAAAGAATATAAAATGAAACAAAAAGAAACCCTGCCATGTAAATGTGAATATAAAAACACTTGCCAACTCAACCCATTACCCAGCAGATACAAAGAAACCCTCCACGAAAAAGAAGGGAACACTCTTAATCAATTGAAATATGAATGCAAAACTATTGTAAAATGCACACAAAACAATTGCAAAAATTATAAAACAGATGATTGCAAACATGGCCACCCCCACCCATTCGGAGGGGAATGTTTAACCTTATGTGAAAGGTACCCTATGCAATTGTGTGAACCTGTAGATTCAATTAATGCTAAGTTATGTGAGAATGGTTTGGTTTCGGATTATAATAAATGCAAGGAGTGTGATTGTTAAATGGTTTGGAATTGTTTGGAATCTAATCTACGAGTAGTCACCCTGGCTATACAATACTTTAAATCTAGGCCTGTGCCGGATGAACGGTTATTGTCTGGTTTAAGGTGTGAGCGGGATAAGTTATTAAAGGAGTTGGAGTGTGTGTATGAGAAAGCCCAGGAGGACTAAATAGTATGATTATGATTTGTGATAGTCGGGAACCATCCCTGGTGAAATGGAAGTTCAAGGAATCCCTACCCCGGAACCATGAAGACCTTAATGTGATAGTTAAGGCTTTGGGTGTGGGTGATTTTGAAACAGAGTACCTAATAGTTGAACGGAAGGAGTTAAACGACTTCATATCATCTTTCACGGCTAGGAAGACTCGGAAAGACGGCACACAATATGAAAGACTCGAATCTCAATTGGAACGACTAAAAGAACACCCCGCACCAGTCAAAGTCCTATTAATCCATGGTGATATGAAATCGGTGCATTCACAGATCCATCCTCATAGTATCATTGGTTATATAGCGTCCTTGACGGTGAAGTATCCTTGGTTGAAGGTGTTACCGTTGGTTAATGGGTGTGATTGGTCGTATTTGGTTTATAGGTTAGGTGTGAAGGCTGAAAAGTACTATAAGGAGCGTGATTAAGTATGGGGCATAATACAGTCGCAGAAAAAACAATCGAAAAAGAAGAAAGCTTCAAAGCATTATGTAAGGGTTTAAATGAAGAGGAATTGTATGCTGTGCGTAGAATGAAAAAAGCTTTAAATGGGGATTTTATTAGACGGATGAATTTGAGGAGGGTGATTTGAATGGATATTTGTCTAAATGATTTGCCTACTGCTTTAGCGGAATGTGATGAGTGTGGGGAGATTAAAGATTGTTACCTGTTTGAGGTGTGTTCTGGTGTGGAGATGGAGGATTGTAAATCCCATATTACTTGCCATGAATGCCTAATCGGGAAGGGGGATTAAGTTATGCCATGTTATTATTGTAACGATGATTGATATACTCCCTGGGCCGGGACAACACGAAGTAGTGTTTGTGGGATCGTTTGTGGCTCATTTAGAATGCCATCAAGAAAGAACAGGATCAAAAGAAGCGGAAGAAGTGGAAGGTGTAGGAGTATGATGGATAAACTAGGATGGTGGACCGATATGATAGAAAACAAAACCATGTACGAAGAATTACAAAACAGAGCCAATAGGATAAGAGAACTGGAAACTTGGTTAAAAGAATGTGTTACTCATTTCAAGGAACAAGATACTAGTACTATGCCTACTTTTGAGGTTCACGAAGTGGATGGGATGGAGAATGCTTTCAGTATGGTGTCTGAGAAGATGAAAGAACTAGGATTAACACAGGAGGACTAATAATGAAAATAACATTTAATGGAATGTTTTGGGCGTTTGATTAGAGATGCAGTTAAATCTTATTTGGAGTTTGGCCTATAACGAAGTTAAAACAATAAATGGAAAACAAGGGATTAATCCCGGAGGAATAAAATATGTTTGTAGTGTCTAATCTTAAGGAAAAAGTTAAAGAAGAGGGGCATCATGACGCTTTGCTCGATGCTTTGTTAGATTGTATAATGATATTAGAATCTCATGACAGGAAAGAATTAGAAAGAGTGAGGGATAATCTTAAAGGAAAAGGAGGGGAAGATTGGGCTGTGGGGGAAATGTTACAACGGGTTATTTATTTTTTAGGCAACACCTACGCATTTGAGGATTAGAAAATAATATAACTTCTTTTTAGCCTATAACTAACTTAAAACAATAAATGGAAATGGTTGGTGATTTTGAATGGATAAGGAATATATTTTAATGTGTAAAGGGGTAACGGAGATACAAAAACAATGGACTCCAAAGGAAGGGGATTTGACTTGGAATAGTGAGGAAATAATATTATTAGATAATTTAACTCCAACATTGTTAGGGAAGGAATGGGATGAATTATGGGATGATAGTAACCCTAATATTTGGTGGTTGCCTCGGCAGGAAGACCTACAACAAATATTCAAAGAGGAAAAGCAAGTTAGCGAGGACATCACCCTTCTACTATTTAAACGATATATAGCCGACCTGGGTAGCGTATGTGCTCAATGCGAGGGAATGAGCATAATTAAGGCCTGGCTATGTTGCATCATGGAAAAATTATATGCAAAGGAGTGGGATTCTGAATCTAAAACATGGGTGAGTTTATGAGGACCGAAGAAGAAATAGAGCGAAAAATAATATATGTTGAGGAGATTTATGAGGATATGCCTAATGACTATCAAAAAGGAATTTTTAAGTGCTTTGCGTTGGGTGCTTAACAAGGAGGAATAGCTTATGAATAATAAAGTATTGGCTGAACAAATACAAAACAAATACCGAAACTACAAACTAAAACCATACGCACAAAAAAGAGGCTACAAAAAACAAAACCCCAACCTATTCCTGATTAAAAATAAAAGATTAGCCGCAATTATATCCTTAGGACTTAGTAAGGGTTTTAAGAAGTTAGCAGAACATATAAATGTAGTTAATGAAACTTTAACTAAGTATCCTCTTTATTGGAACAGGGGGGATAAATAGTATGATAGCGGTGTGTAATACTTGCAAACATTATGATAATGAAACAGGTAAATGTACTAAAAAATGGATTAAAATAGGTAATTTAAATGTTTGTGTAGACTGGTCGCCAAAGTTTAGCAGAACCAGTACAGGTTTTCAAGGGAAAATAGGAGCATATGGGGCATAAAATGAACCAAATATATGGAGAAAATGGTAAATGATATTCACACCTAAAGTTTCTAAAATAAGCAAATGTAAATGGTGCGGAAACTATTACACAAAAACACATAACAGAACACAATACTGTGGAAACCATTGCAGAAAACAAAGCCGATTAGAACAAAAAAGAAACTGGGAACACCACCGAAGAAAAACAGACCCACAATACCGCAAAGAAGAACTAGGAACCATCGGCAGTATAAGCCAACACAAACACCTCAACCCTGAAATGGAGGCCACTATTGTCAGGAAAGCATTACTACAAATCCGAGGACAAAGACTCAACACCTACACTTACCGTGAAGAACTTGAAACTGTGAAACAATCAGTCTAAATGTCCACCACTATATAATTGAGGGGGAAATAATCTATTAAGACCACAACCAAATTATGGATTACAAAAAAATATTCTTTTTCACCTCTCGCCCCCTCCTCTCCTAACAATAACAACATTATTATTATTCCTTTTACTTTTAGTTTAATTGATGAATTAGATCCTTATTCTTTTAAAGTACAAAATAATTATTGTCCAGGCTGTTTAAGTACAGAAGAGTATACTGTTGATCATATTTTGGCTGAAACTTTTTGTCCACAGTGTGGTTTAGTGGTGTCGATGTCGTATCCTTATGTGGCTGGTGAGCGGATACAGAATCCTTTGAGTTATGATTATAGTTTTTTATCTGAGTTTAATAAACCTTAAATTATTCTTTTAATTATTATTATTATTATTATTATTCTATTATTTTGGAGGCGTTATCTATTTTAGACTTAAAAGACCCCGAACCAATACAAAAACAACCAGAGTCAGATCCTGAAGCATTAATCGATAATGGACAATTATCCACCTACCTAATAGGATTACTAGTCATAGTCCAAGGATTCCTGATTAGTAACCCTGAACTCATAGAAAGCTTCTTGGCAAAGTATGGATTATTAGCTTACGCACCACTAATCCTCAGTATAATTGTTTTCACTTTTGATTACCTCAACCCCCGACAAGGACAATGATCACATATGAAATCTCATGAATGCGGTAAAGCCGAAGACATAAAAACAATCAAAGACGACATCCGCACCATCAAAAAAGACATACACCAACTAAGCAAAGACCTAGCCATAAGAACAGAAATCAACGGCCACAATAAAGAAAGGATGGAGGAAATAGGAGTGTCAGCAGAAAACGCAGATAACAAACTATGGACAAAAATAGATAACCTGCAAGACCTGATGATCAAATTCATGATTGCTATAATAACCATAGTCGGTACATTCATGGCAGTTATAACCTTTCTCCTAGTGTATCTAAAATAGTTTATAAGTTTGTTAAAGGGGAGATTTACAATTTTGTTCATTTGTCCAAAATGCGAAGCACTATTCAACATAACAGCCATGAACGGTGCCGCCACGTACATACTACAAAGATATGAAAAGATAGACCCTTGCTGTGGCCGAACCATAGAAATCCTATGCGCTTGCAAAACACCACTAACCGCTCCCGAGCACTTAATCATTGATGACATAATCAACAAATCACTACACAAAAACCCATAACCCACAATATTAATAATTTACTTTTTTCACTTTCACCATCACTAAAAAAACAAAAAGTGACCACAAAAATGACCACAAAAAACACCCTCACACCAGAAATACAAAACAAAATAGAAGAAGATATGGTCCGAGGATACTACAACGAAGAAGGTATAAAAACATACCCCAAACTCACAGAAGCAGCAGAATGGTATAACGTAAGCTACGACAGTTTAAAACAAAAAGCACGAACCTGGAACTGGAAACAAAGAAGAAAAAATTACCAAAATAAAGTGAAACGAAAAGTTGCAGAGAAAAAGAAGGATGAGGAAGTTAGTGAAAGTGAAGCTGAAGAGATTGTAGTTAATGATTATAAATTTAATCAGGCCGCTAATAAGCTTAGGCGGGCGGCTGTTAAAGAGTTAGATAATATACTTGAGGGTAAGATAACGAAGTCTGTTGGGTATCATTTAATGAATATTGGTAAATCCTTGGAATCTGCTCAGAAGATTAGTAAGACTGCTGCGGGTGAACCTTCTGAGATAAGTGAAACAAATGTGAAATCAAAAGGGAAATATGAAGTTACTAAAAAGATTATTTGTTCAAAAGACCATATTGATCATGAGTTAAGTGTTTTAAATGCCGCAAGCGAAGCCCAGGGATGTAATAAATGAAGATTTTCCATTAGGTCCTGGAACATTTGCAATTGAAGCAAGTGAGGGCCGGTGGAAAGCTTTCAAGCACCTTATTCTTATCATTGAATTATTAATGTACTTAGTAAACGGTAAATTTAACCGTTTAATGGTTTTTTGTCCGCCGAGGCATGGTAAAAGTTGGCTTATAAGTAAATTTTTTTTAACCTGGTTCCTTGGATCCTTTCCTAACCTCCGTATAATACTAGCAACCCATAGGGCGTCTTTTAGTGCTAAATGGGGTCGTATAAGTAAACAATTATTAGAAGCTTATGGTAAGAAACTTTTTGTCACAGAAATGCTTACTGAGGAAGGAGAGCATGTTTTAGTAGATAATGAAGTTAAACTTGATAAAAATAGTCAAGCATCATACCGGTGGGATATAGAAGGGCATGATGGTGGTTTATTCACTGGAGGGATAGGCACTGGATTGTTAGGTGAAGGTGCTAATGGTTTTATCGTTGATGATCCCAGTAAATCATTTAAAAAAGTAAATAGTAAAGCGCACCAACGAGAGCTGAATGATTGGTGGTACACTGAAGGAGAAACTCGATTAGATACAGATCAAAACACTGGTAAAAGACCCTGGGTTGTATATATTGCACAAAGGTTAGGTAAAAAAGACTTAGCAGGTCAAATATTACATGGCCTTACAGATGAAGATGAAGGCGAACCACATATAGATGCAAGTGAAGCATTGGAAATACTCCGAAGTGGTGGATCCATACCAGATGGAACATGGGTTGTGCTTAATATTCCTGCAATTGCCGGTGAAAATGATATCCTTGGCCGTGAACCTGGAGAACCAATATGTGAACAAATTAAAAGCAAAGCTGAATTAGAACAAAAGAAAATCAATATGGGTAGTTTCAGATTTGAAGCAATATACCAAGGTAAACCCCGTGAAAGAGAAGGTAAAATCTTTAAAAGACATTGGTTCTTGGATGAACATGGTAATGTGCTTAAAGATATACTTGTTAATCGTTCAGATTTACCAGAAAAATTAAATCAGATTTGTTACTGGGATTTCGGATCATCTGGTGAGGAAGGAGACGCAACAGCTGGTTTTAAGAGTGCTTGGGATGGGGAATATTTAACATTCCGTGGATTAGTGCATGGTAAGTTCAGTGCAAAGAAAGTTTATGATAAATTCATTATTGTTGCGGTTAAGAATGGTAAAGCCGTGGTTTCAATTGTAGAACAGGAACCTGGAAGTGGAACAAAATTATTAGTTTCACGTTTACGAAGAGAAAAGAAACTCAGAGGCCATAAAATACGTTTAGATAAAGTTCGTGAAAGTAAAGCTGATAGGGCATTTGATTTAGAAGCATTAGCAGAAGATATGAAAATACGATTTGATACGAGTGTAATGCCTATGAAAGATATTAAAAAAGCAATTAATGAATTAATTGAATTCACTGGAGAGGAAGGCGGAGAAGATAATATAGTGGATACTATGACTGGATCTGCAAGGCATTGGTTGCGACCTAAAAGGAAGGTGAGGGCATGAAGAATAATAGTAAAGCTGATGCTTTTATTGTCACTAAGGATGATGGGTCCTGGGACCTGATCGGGGCAAATGTCCTGGACAAATACACTACTAAAAATAATACTGCACGTGATGGTAGTAAACAAATAGAAACACTGGGATGGGATTATAATAGTTTTCATGAACCATTATATGAGCCTGAACAATTACTAGATCTCCTGGAAATCAACACTTATCATGCTAAATGTGTGGAGGATGTAGCACTCACCAGTGCTGGTTTAGGTTACACGATTGGTGAGGTGTCAGAGGAAACCAGTATTGACCCAGTGGAGAAGAAAAAAGCAGAAAACTTCCTCTCAGGTATTAAGAAACTGAATAAACAATTATATCAGCGACAATATGACCGTGGCAGTATGGGTTACGGTGCAATTGAAGTAATCCGTACTGGTCGAAGCAACTCCCCAATAACAAACCTGAAACAAATACCAGGACAACACTTGAGAAGACACCGTGATGGTATACGTGTTAAACAGCAAATCGGAAATAAAACTGTCTGGTTTGTGATATATGGTGAGAATTTTGATCGAAATGGTCATCCATTCGATGTTGATGCAGAAACGGGAGAAATATGCAGATATAATAGTTTAGCAGGGCCGAACCGGGCTAATGAGATTCTTTGGAGTCAAGATTATACTCCGAAAACACAATTCTATGGTATGCCCCGGATCGCACCAGCTATAAAGACTATTGAAGGTGATCTTAGCAGAACACAATACAATACTGCTTTTTTCCGTAATTATGGTTTACCTGCCTTCGCTGTTCTTATATCCGGTGATTTTGAAGACTATGATAAAGAACCGGGTGATGAAGGATACGATTTTACTAAAACTTTGAAATATAAGATTAGTCAACAGGTTAAAGAAGTAATGAAAAACCCTCACAGTGCCATGACCATCCTCATGCCTTCAGAGGGTGAAGAAGGGAACGTGGAAATCAAATTACAACCCTTAAGTGTTGAAACCAAAGAAGCCAGTTTCCGATTGTACCGACGAGATAATCGTGATGAAGTCTTAACTGCTCACCGAGTACCAGCCTACCGAATAGGAATCAATGAAACTGGAAACCTTGGAGGATCCAACAGTAGTGATGCTAATCGGATCTATAAAGATAGTGTGATTGAACCTTTACAATTAGATGATGAAAACGATATAAACATGCTCCTAAGAGATGAATTAGGCATAAAGACGTGTAAATTCCAGATTATAGAAATAGATATACATGATTATAGTAATGATTGGAAAGTTGCACGTGAAATGATAGACAAAGCCGTTATGCGACCATTGGATGCTCAAATCTATTTCGGTGAACGTTTTGGTATTAAACCAGACACTAAGAATCCTTATTTACAAGAATATTATATGAATGGTAAACCCTTGGACCAGTTATGGGAGAACAGCGAGTATGATCCCCCCGGTACTAGTCAGGTCTTGGGTGAATTAGAACAGGACCTATTAAGTGAAGTGGATAATGATAGCGGTGGTGGTGAGGATGCAGCTGCAAAAAATCTTAGCGGTGAAAGTAAAGCAATCAAAAACGCTTTTAAACAACTTACAAAAAGATTACAATCTCCGTTTAGCCGCTGAAAAAGCATTACAGGATGATTTGAAAACATTACTCACCAGTGCTGAAAAAAAAGCATTAACCTTATTCCTTAAAATAGGAACACCTGATGATTTGTTAAGTTTTCAAGCACAGGCGATCCTTAAACCTTATTTTGATATTGAAAAAAATTATATTCAAACAGTATGGAATCATAACCACCAGGCATATTTAAATGGCCGTAAAAATAGTGTGGATCTTTTGAATATTGTTGGGGATAAAAAATATGTTTTATTTGATTTTGATAGGCAGATTTACACAAACCTTATGAATCAGAGTTTCACTGCTTCGGCAGCTACTCTGGAAAGGATTCAGGGTAATATTATGAAAAATATTTCTCAGTCATATAGTGAAGGTTTGGGTATCCGGGATGCGGCTCGTAATTTACAAAAAGAGTTTCGTAAGATTCGGACTTATGAAGTGGAGCGTATAGCTCGGACTGAGATTAATGGTGCACAGAACCGGGGTGCTTATCAAACTTACTTGGATAATGCTGTGGAATATCATCAGTGGTGGACTGGTCAGGATGCTAGGGTTCGTGATAGTCATAAGTTGTTGCATGGTGAGATTGTCAGGGTGGGTAATAGTTTTAGTAATGGTTTATCCTACCCTGGTGACCGGTCCGGGCCGATAAGTGAGTGGATTCATTGTCGTTGTACTACTGTTCCATATTTGATGCCTTTGGGTTATATGGCTCCAACTGGTATGAGTGTTTTTCATGAGACGGATATTGTCCCGATTCCTGGTTTTAAAGTTCCAAATATTTATCCAGTATAATTTCTTTCTGTTTTCTATTATCTTATTTCTTATTTTTTTCTTTTTTGAGGTGGTAAAATTGAAGTAACCCATACTTAACCAGTTTAATAATCCTTATTTTAAGATTTAAACCACCCCCAAAATAGGAGGTGAAATAGATTTGACTAAAAATTATATTAGTATAAAAAATGAAGAAAAACGAATCATAACCGCACCCGTCGCCATACCAGACTGCCCAGACTGTGATTTCCAAAGAGGGGAAAAAGTACTCACACAACCAGAAATTGAAGACATGGCACATAACTATATGAAATACCGGAAAGTCGATAAACTACATGATTTTTTCTACACAAACAAAGAAGTAGGCTACCCAGTCGAAAACTGGTTACTACGAGAACCTATGACTGTGAAAAACATCCACAACGAAGAAATAAAATATCCTCAAGGGACATGGATGGCTAGTTTAAAAGTGACTGATGATGAAACATGGGCCCTGGTAAAAGCAGGACAATTGAATGGAAATAGTGCAACTTACTTATCAAAAGAAACTGTTGAAAAGATTAATGCTGCTAGTAAAGGCCGAGTACTGATTAAAGACTTAAATGAACCTGTACCGTACACTATTAGCCTAGTACCTGAACCATGTGTACATGATGCTATTTTTACTAGTATTAAAATGCGAACTAATGCGGTGGTTGATGATAAATCTATTGTGGAAAAAGCACGGGATTTACTAAATAACCTATTAGATGGAGACGAACCCATGACTAAAGATGAAAACAAGTCAGAGAAATCTGAAGAATATGTAACTAAATCTGATTTTGATAATTTCAAAACAGAAGTAATGAACGCCATAAAAGATAAAAAGGAACCGGAGAAATCCGAGAAAGAAGAAGAAAAGAAAGAAGAACCTTCTGAAAAATCAGGACCACCACATAAAGAACAGGACGGAAGCAAAGCAATAAAAAACCATGACAACGGCGAAAAAGAAGTAAGTTTCAAATCCATGGAATATTACATGGGAAGAACCCCAAAAGGGCGACCAATAAAGAAGGAGGAATAAAATTATGGCAGTAAACAGCCAAGCATTAAATAATATTGTAAACCAGGAAGCAGCATATAAATCAGTCTTCGGAACACCAGCTAAAGCAATGCTTAACCCGGAACAGGCCGGTAAATTCATAAGAACCGCAACAGAACAACAATTAATCCTAAAAGAAGCCAACGTATTTGGGATGAAAAGCCACACTAAAAACTTAGACCGGGTGGAAATAGAAGGAAGAGTCCTCACAAGTGGGTATGATATTGATGGTAAAACCCGGGCCCTGGATGATGATGAAAAAGTCAAACTAACTAATTTCCAGAACCAACTCGTAGTTAAAAAACTTAAAACCCAGGCTGTTATTGAGGATGATGAACTTGAAGACAACCTGGAAGGAAAAGCACTCATGAACAGTATTCTGGATATGACTGCTGAAAAAATAGGATATGATAAGGAAGTATGGGCTGTTTGGGGAAACCCTGAAGAAATAGACTATGCTGAGGATAAACTATTAAACACCACCGAGGGATGGCTATCCAAAGCAGGGCATAAAATTTATGGGGATGGAGCTGAACCTGATTTTGATCCTGATGATCCTGAATCATTATTCAAAGCATTAATCGCAGCTACCCCGAAAAAGTATATCAGGAACAGGTCACAGATGCGGTTTTATGTTCCTTTTGAAATTGAAGATGCTTACCGTGACATCTTAGCTGATCGTGGGACTAATCTAGGGGATAATACTACTACGGGTTATGCTCCATTAGCTTATCGTAATATACCTGTGGTTAATCCGGATAGTTTTGATGATGACCTTGCGGTGGGATTGTGGGGTACTAGGGCTGCTATGCTTGCAGATCCTAAAAATTTGAATATGGGTATTTGGAGGCAGATATTCATTGAACCTGACAGGAACCCGCAACTTGAACAGACTGAGTATGTTATCACCATGAGGGGTGATGTGCATTATACTAATCAGTTTATTGGTGCTTCTGCTTTCTTAGATATGGAAAACCCAGCATAAACATTATTCCTTATTCTTTTGGAGGTAAAGATATTATGGCATTTAGAAGTATGAGACAATCATTAAACATTATAGCAGACCATTTATTAGAAAACAGTCTAGTTGCATCCACCTTAGGAGTAACCGACGTAGTAGTAACTAATATAACTGCAACTGCAAGCCAACACCTCACTATTCTAGGTGTGACTGGTAAAGACATTATCATGAAACTTACCGATGCGGCTGGAGCACGAAAAGTCCTAATTAAAGACAGTGCTGATGATACTGTGGCCAGTATAGACAGTGATGGAATCGGAACATTCACTAAAGTAGTAGCCCCCATTCCTACTGCATCAGGTGATATTGAAGGAGCACCAACCAATGCTGAATGTGTCGCCGCATTTGGTGCAGCTGCTATCGGGAAACAGGGAATATATGTAGATACCCATGAAAGTGGTAAGACTTATCTTTGTATAGCTAGTGCAACTGCTTATTCTGTACTGGAAGCAACCGCTGCCGCATAGGTGATTAATTATGAGTTATTGCACAGCTGATGATGTAATAACCCTCACCGGCGCACGGCCTGAAATGTTCCGATTAGAAAAAAATGACACAACAGGTTTAGAAAACAAGATCAATGAATGGATACTACAAAGCAAAGACTTAATAGACAATTATTGTCATCAAAAATTCAATGAAAACACACCACCGGCTATTAAAAACATTTGCATACGATTAACCAGTAATATGGTTGCCATGGCCACCGCCAGACGTGACACACCACTGATTAAAGTGAATGATTGGAACGTGAAAGTAACTAGCAGTGCTATTTTCACACAGGATCTTAAAGATGACCTCCGAGATGGCAAGTTTGTCCTGGACAAATCACATAAATCCGATAGTGTAGAGTTCTTTGCCATAACAGGAGACTAAATAATATGCCTATGGGTTATGATGTCCAGGTAATTATGGAACAATCAATCAGTGAGGTGACTTTACGAAGTAAAAAAAGAGCATTGGACTTAAGCCAATTAGAATTACTCCGTAACTTGAAAATTAATTCTCCAGTTGACCAGGGTAAAATGCAAGGATCATGGTTTAAACTACCTAACCCTTCAGCTGATAAAAGACGAATAAAAAGCGCTGCTAAGTATACTACCTATGTCAATGATGGAACAGGGATTTATGGTCCAAGAGGCCGGATAATACGACCACGAACCGCTAAAAGGTTAGGACCATTCAAATATCAGGGTAAAATGATTGCAGTGCCATGGATACGAGGACAGAAAGGACAAAGATTCGTTGAAAAAAGTATAAAAGAAACAAAAACCCGAACTGATGAATTCATAATACGGGCCGTGATGGAAACCGAGGGATCAATATGAACATTATTGAAGGCTTTGAGGCACCAGCACGAACCATACACAATTACATACAATCCGAAAACAATCCAAACGGATTATTAATGGATGTGGAAACCATACTCACCGGACACAAATCAAAAACACCAGCAGACCCACCAGCTATTTGGATTGTGGAACATCCAGCCATATCAGCTGATAAAAAAAAAGCAAACCTGAGTAATGTTAACATTATTCAATCTACTTTTGAATTTGTTTGCGTGGAATATGATCCAGATGTGGATATTGCATCTAGTAAAGCTAAGAACTTAGCTACACGTGTAGGGGCCACTATCCTGAAACATTTTAACCATTTAAAGGATAAACCCGGAGACCCGGATCGTATTTTCCAATCAGTGCATTTCAATACTTTAATCCCTGATGGTGAAGTGCAAATCAGTGGTAAAAATGAGTCTGTTCCAGCAGCAGCCATCTTATTTGATTTCAAGTACCCGATTAGCTGGTTAAAATGTTACAAAAAAAATTAATTATTTTTTTTTTTTTAGAATGGAGGGAAATAAGACATGACTAGAATATTAGGAATAAAAGAAGAAGCCACTTATGGTGTAGCATCTGACACTGTACCTGATTGGCATCAAGAAATAGAAAAAGGAAAAGCCGGATTGGGAGGTGAACCCATCAATTATAGTGGTGGTTCACGGATGATTAAAAAAACCAAAGCCGGTGCACTTAACCCAGAAGCCAGTTATGATATGAAACCTGACCTTAAAAGGATAGGGCATTATATGAAGGCATTTCTAGGTAACTATGTTTTCACAGGTGGAGGATCCGGACCCAACGTCCATGAATTTTATGGTAGTGAAAAAAGAATACTACCCAGTTTCACAGGGTGGAGTACATTTGATTATTTCACAAAACAATTATTAGGCCTGGTTTGTGAATCATTGAAACTAGAAGTCAGTGATGAACTAATGAATGGATCTGCAGAATGGAAATATAAAACCGAAACCAAGATTAATAGTGTGCCTTTACCTGCTGATCAGAAAATGATCCCTGGTGATTCTTTAATTGCATTTTATGATACTCGAGTGGAGATTGAAGGAGATGCACCACCTGGGATTGTGACTAATCTAAGTTTCGATGGTAAAAACAATTTAAATGTGGATAAAACCCGTGGATTGGGTAACCGTGGACCACAAAGAAAACCTAAAGCACAATTACGTGAAATTGGTTTAGAGTTTGAATCCACCTTGGAACCTGAAACCATGGCTTTGATTGAGAAAGCTGAATATGGTGAAGTAGGGAATAATCCGTCGGATTGTAAAGTGTATAAGTTACCTTTAAAGATTATTGTGGATTTCTGTGAGGATACGGATGATCAGTTAATATTGTTTTTCCCTGAGTGTAATGTTAGTGTGGAGTATGAGGCTAGTGCAGCTGATGAAATTGATGTTAAATTCAGTTTACAGGCTTTAGGTACTCAGCGTGTCACCTTAGAGGATGGTGTTACGGATATTGTGACTGATATGTATGTGAAACTATTAAATAATCAGCCTAAGATTCAACCAGGCGCAGCTGCTCTTTCTACTTTAAGCATAACTGTGAATGATGGTACGGATCCATTGGCTGGTGTGATTGTCACGGTGACTAATATGGAAACCGGTGCTACTAAGTCCAGTGGTGCTACAGGTGCTCAGGGTGGTTGTACTATAACAGATTTACCTATGGGTTATTATGGTATTAGTGCTAAGGATTCTGAGAGTGTGGATTTAGATATTAGTCCGACTAGTGTTTTGTTGAATGAGGTTACTGAATCTATTGTTTTGGTTGCTGATTTGCCTGAGCCACCAGGCGGTGAACCATAAAATTATAATTAAATTATTATTTTTTTTTGTAAAATATTATATTTTGAGGTGAATAATAAAATGACTCTACGAAAAGAAGACATACTAAAAGGCGTTAACGACCCCGAACTCATTATGATAGAATCCCTTGGTGGTGAATTACCATTAAGACCATTATCTAAGAAGGAATGGAACCAGATTGAGAAGATAGAAGCTAAAGCTTATGGTAAATTTGAAGCCAGTGAAAAAGCATTAAAAGGACGTCGTCAGCATAAAAAAAGTCAAATGAATACTAAGGGCATTATTGACCTTGAGAAACAGAATGAAGCAGAAATAACAGGTAAAACCGAAGCGTTATATCTTTCAATGAATAATTCTCATTTAGAATGTGATGATTGGAGTAAAGAAGAAATACAGGGTTTGAAGAATGATGCTTTTGAAGAGATCTTCAAAGCAGTGCAAAAACTTTCAGGTATTAAGGTAGATGAAGACGATGATGATGAGGGTGGTTTAGGGGATTTAGAGAAAGAAATAGATGCCTTTCCTGGAGACTGATGAGGGTCAGGAATTGATTTGGTTAGATTTTTGTGGGTATCATCTTTGTGATAGGGTGCAGGATTTGACTATTATTCAGTCTTATTTTATTAGTAAGGGTCGTATGGATTTGTATAATAAGATGAATGAGGTTAAAGAAAAACCATAAAAAAAATTAGATTTTGTATTTTTGTTTTTGTATTTTTTTTGTGTTTTGAATAGATAGTGGAGGTTAAGCTATGAAATTATTATTGCCTAGAGCATTAAGGAGTATTAAAGAGAGGACAAGATGGGCAACGGGGGAGGTTTCGGAAGACGGTGAAGTCTTCGCACAGCACGTGCATGTTGTTAATCAGTTGGAACATGCTAAGAATATTGAAACACACACCCTAATTGATGACACTGCGTTCACTGCAACCATCACCGGGGACGATATTGATTTCAGTGAATTGAAACACGGAATCATAACTGCTCGCCTTGGTGCGATTAGTTCAGGTAGTCCTACTTTGCAGGTGAAATTACAATTGAAGGATAGTAATGGGAATTATATTGATTATCTTAATTTGCCTACTGTATCCTCAGCGAGTACGGTTATATTCGATGATTTTTACTTCCTACCCTTCGCCACTGGGCGGTTAATCGCCACGTATGGAGGTACTGGTGGGTTTAATAATGTTACAGTTGAATTACAAGCCTGGTAAAGAGTTGATAGTATGAGTACATCAATTAAATCCGGTAACTGGAACGACCCCACCGTCTGGCAGTCTGGTTCAGTACCCGGTAATAATGCATCGGTGACGATTAGCACGGGGCATACGGTTGTGTTTAATGTTGACCAATCCGGTTTTGCTAATGGATTAGCAGGGTTAGTTATTAACGGTACGCTTACCTTTGCCACTGACGGAACAGTGACTTACCTTAAAATGGCTGGTAATATCACCGGCTCTGGTAATCTTTATGTGGGTACTGAATCAAACCCAATACCTGCACCAACAGGGAGTAATCCTTTTGTAGCCACAATAGGTTTTAATGGTGCTTTCCAAATCACAGGTAACTTAGCAAATTTGGAGTTATGGGGTGAGGAAAGAGAAGCATACGATATAATCAATATTGGGGGAAGTGCAGGGGATTCTACTGTAACCCTCACAGAGGGTTTAAATCTACGACAAGGGGATTTAGTATATATCACAAATCTCAGCGTAGGTAATACTGCCACGAGCCACATAGTACAGTCCTATAATCCAAGTACGAAAGTAGTTACATTCACAGCACCACTCGGAAGAACAATAGAATCCGGTAGAGCATTAACACTTGATACTAGGAATATTCATTGTCTGAATATTAATAAAACAGGCACCGCGGCCTTCACAAATATTGTGAATAAGGGTAAAGCCACAGGTGTTAGGTTCTTTAATTTCGGCAGAGCACCAATCGATGGACGGTCTGGGTGGATAATCCGATACTGCACTGGGAATAACAATACCCATGGTGGGATAAGTTATTATGGGTCTGGTCAAACCATAACATCTTGCATTGGAAACAACAATACCAATGGTGGGATAAGTTATTATGGGTTTGGTCAAACCATAACATCTTGCATTGGAAACAACAATACCAATGGTGGGATAAGTCATTTGGGGTTTGGTCAAACCATAACATCTTGCATTGGAAACAACAATACCCATGGTGGGATAAGTTATTATGGGTCTGGTCAAACCATAACATCTTGCATTGGAAACAACAATACCAATGGTGGGATAAGTCATTTGGGGTCTGGTCACACCATAACATCTTGTAGTGATGGTGTAGGGAACACCGGAAATGCAATATTTTTACCTCAAAGTTTCAAGGTGTGGAATCATCAAAGCAACACCCCCGTGACAACATATAGCACACTAACTAATTTGAAACACCATACACTTGAATCATTCAACACAAACCAAATCAAAGGGAATTATCAGGCTTATATGAATGGTGGAGTGATAAATACGGTTAATAATACCCTGGTTTTCAATTGTATAGACAATAATGCTCCTGTTTTCAGAGATTATATGATAAGAGTGGGGACAGGGGAAAAATTAACAGTACAGTTGAATTGTAGTAAAAGTATAGAGGGGATAAATAGTAAACTTGAAATAATCGATCCCTCACTTGACCCATTAATAATACCAACTAATCAATCATTATCCTCACAGGAAGTACCAGGAAATACAGATAATAATATTTTAAGTGTATCCTATACACCAGATTACACTCGAAACGTGATAGTGAGAGTTTCAGCACAAAACAGTACCGGAACAGTCACAGTATCTAATATAAAAGCTTGGATTGGGCGTGGCGTCCTGAAAAGGAGGGTGAGATTATGAAAACAGAAACCTCCCTAATTACTTTTAAATTAGAATCAGAAAACATAGAATCCATAAAACAATTAAAAGAAGATACAACAAACCTTTCACCTGAAAATAGATTAGAAGGATATATACTCTTACAAGAAAAAGATGTCACCATCACCGATAATGACACAATTACTCCTAAAAAACCAATCAATGGTTTGGAAGGGAATATTAAATTGATTATACAAAAAGAAGACGAGGAATTATTGGTTAGCGAAACAAAGAAAATTGAAGCATTAGAAAAAGCAGAACTTGAATTAACCCCTAAAAAATAATAATCCCCTCCTTCTTCGTTATAGTTGAATATATCGAACAATAAAATCCCCTTTCCTTAATTTTTCTTTATTTTTAATATTAATTTTTATTTAAATCATTTTATTTCTTTTTAAATTATCAAAGGAGACATTATACATGGCTGCGTTAATGGAAATAATCATAAAAGCAATAGACAAAGCCTCCGACGTCAGTAAAAAAGTAGAAAACAACCTAAAAGGACTAGGAGACAAAACCAGCAAAGCACTAGACAAAGCCACAACATCAGGCAGCCGATTCACACAATCACTACAACAAACAGGAATAACCGGACAATCCGCCTATGCCCAACTAACACGAAAACAACAAGAATACTTACAAGGACTAAGCAAAGGACAACAACTAACAGACAGATTAGGAATCAGCGGAACACGTATGGGTAAAGTCATAGCCACCGGTTACGATACTGTACATAACGCTGTTAATCGTGTTAAATCAGGTGTGGAAACATTAAAAAGTAGGATTGAAAGCACCACCGTCGGCCAAAAGTTGATAACGGGATGGGACACGATAAAAAACAAAGTAGTGAATGTTGCTCAAAGCATAAGAACCGGCCTGGGTAACGCATTAGACACTGCTAAAAACAAAGTAGAATCATTAAACAGTCGTATGGGGGAATTCGGCTCAATCGTAACCAGTGCCTTCGGTGCACTTGGAATGGGCAGCATCTATGAAATGACCATCGGTTTAGCCATGGTCCGTGAACGGATGACCACCCTCATGACAGCTACCATGGGATCAGCTCAGGCCAGTAAAGAATTTGTGGGTTACCTGGATAAAATGACTGATACAAGTTTAGTCAGTTTGAATGATCTTGGTAACGCCATGGCAAAAATAAAGATGAGTACAGGTATGACTAATGCCGAGTTAAAACTCATCGCACCCACCGTGAATGATATTGGGCAAAGAGCATTATTAATGGGTAAAAGTACAGGTGAAGCTCAAGAATTAATGGTTGCTGCTTTCAGAGGATTGAACGGCGAATTTGAAATGCTCAAATCTAATTTTGGGATAACAAGGCAAAGTTTAATTGATGCAGGGTGGAGTGGTGCAGCTGACGATGTAGCAGGATATAATGCTGCTTTACAAAAAGTATTGGAAAACGGCGGATCCATGAATGCCATGATGGAAACCACCGAGGGCCAGATACAATTAGTTAAAAAAGGTTTCAGTACAGCGGGCCGTCAAATCGGTGAAACATTCATCCCTGCTATTAAAGTAATATTAGGTTTCATGGTACATTTAAAAGAAACCAATCCTGTTGTTTTTAAATTAGTTATCGTGACCGGAGCTTTGGTTAGTGCTTTCGCATTACTATTACCAGTCTTAGGTGTTATTATTGGTAGTTTCAAATCATTACTAATATTCCTAGGATTAGTTAAAGGAGCTGAAGACGCCACCACACTTTCCACTATTAAATCCACTGTGGCGACTAAAGCCCGGGCTGCTGCTGATAAAATAGCAGGAGCTGCAAGAGCAATACATGCAGCTGCTACAGGTGCACATACTACTGTCACTGAAGTCGGAACCATGGCCACTATTAAAGCCACCCTGGCGCAGTGGAAATTAAACTTAGCATTTTTAGCTAACCCGGTTATGATTGTTGTTTTAGCTATTATTGCATTGGTTGCTATTTTAGCAGTGTTGTATCATAAAAACGAAACTGTCCGTAATGCGATTAACTGGTTATGGAGTGGTTTACAACAATTAGGCGGATACATTATGGGTGGTTTAACAGCCGCTTGGAATGCTATTGTGGGGACATTAACCTGGTTTTGGGGTGTGCTCACTAATGTGTGGGATGTTTTACAAAATAATCCTATAGCTCAAGTTGTCACGGCTTTACTGACTTTCACTAACCCTGTATTATTCGTTATAACTCATTTTGAATTAGTTAAAAGCGTAGTGCTCATGTTATGGGGTAAGCTTCAGGAATTCGCAGGTTATGTTTCTTCCGCTTTTATCAGTGCTTGGGATAGTATCACCACTGCATTATCACCCTTAATCACTGCTCTTAGTGGAGTGTGGGATGCTTTAATGAGATTATTCGGTGCTATGGGAGAGAATAAAGCAGAGGAAACTAGTAACACTTTCAGTATGTTAGCCGGTGCGGCCACAGCAGTATATAATGCTATTTCATGGTTAGCCGGAATACTCAGTGGCGCATTAAAACCAGTATTTGATGCATTATACCCTATCCTAGTTCAAATAGCAAATATAATTGGTGGTTACTTCGCTGCTGTATGGAAAACTATCAGTGGAGTGATCATGGCCGTGATTGGTCATTTCACTAGAGTAATCAATATCCTAACAGATCTAGTTGAAGGTAACATTACAGCTGGTGAAGCATTAGGTCAAATCTGGGAAAGCACTAAAACACTACTACTTGAGATAATAATGAGTATCTGGGAGGGTATTGGTCAATTTGTATTCCAGATGGTCCAGGCAGGTATAGATGCCGCCATGGGCTTTGTGAATAATATTATATCCTGGTTGATGCAGTTACCTGGACAATTATGGATGTGGTTACTACAAACCATCATACAAACTGTTACCTGGGCTTTGAATATCAGACAACAAGCAATTAATGCAGGAATTGGTTTCATAACTGGTTTGATTAACCATATACGAAATTTACCTGGTCAAATTTGGGCTTGGTTAGTTCTTGCAGCGCAAAGGATTGTTGCTTTTGCTAATGCTGCACGTGAAAGGGCTAGGCAGGCGGGGCTTCAAATATTGAATGGTATCTTGGATAATGTGAAAAAAGCACCTCAACGTGTATATGATGAATTACTTCGGATTGGTCAAAGAATACTGAGTGCAGGAGGATGGTTATTCGACCAAGCAAAAGCCTTGGGGCAAAGAATCTATAATGGATTATTAGCAGGTTTAGGAATATCCAGTCCTGGTTACATGTACTATGCTATGGCTGGAGAATTAGATCGCCTGGACCAGATTTTAGATGATAATCAAAAAATCTTAGGAGACAAAGCACAATCAATAGGAGATACTATTCAATCCAATTTCAACCCAAGCCTATCCCTAGTTGCCGACTTAAACACCACCCAAACACCAATAACAGAAGTCAGCATACCTGAAAATCATACTAGTAGCATCATAGAAGAAGCTAACCTCACACAAACAGGAGTAACCAGTGCCTATAACCTTATGGGCGCCGGAGTAACCAGTACCCTGACAAGTATGGTGAATAATGATAAATCATCCTGGCTAAAAATCAAAAACAATACAAATACACAATTAACAGCAATCCGGAACAGTACCAAAAATGTTACAGGTGAAATGATAGGTGCCTGGGATACTATGAAAGATGGTATCATCAGCAATGCAGAAAAAATCAGATCCACCAGCTCACAAAGAATACAAAGCCTAAGCATTAACATACGAACTTTTTATGATAAATTAATCCACCCACGAAAATGGTTCGCCGGACCCGCACCCAATAATAGTACAAATACCGGTACAAGTATAGCTCGTAGCATTAATTTTGCAGGACCTAATTCATCAGAAGACCTACTAGACAGTTTCCTATGGCATGAAGCACCATGCACTGATTGCTATGCCGGTGGCTGGAGTTTCAGCGAACCAAACAATACCCGGATACAGGACACCTTACATGGTTACAACGTATCATTGCCCGATATCACCGGATTAAATGTAGGTGACTTCAAAAACACTACCAATCCTCTCATGGGTAGTATGAAATTATTTGAAGCCGTGGCTGAAAACCTGATCAGTAAAACAGGGTATGATTTCTATTATAATGGTCGTTACAGTAACCTCGAAGCAATAGACCGTGGCCGTTTCAATTGTTGGGATGGTGCAGAAATCATGATTGGATTAGCAAATGCCATGGGTATCCCTGCTAGTATGATTTGGGGTAAATGGGGTAATATTGGACATGTGGCTGCTGTGGTTGGAGGCAAGATTTTTGATACTACTCAACGACAGAAAAGAGGTGTTTGGAGGGGTGCGCCGGGTGTTAGTTTCGGTGGTCCTGGTCCTCGTTCTAGGGGTTTCCAAGGTGATCCTGGTAATGGTAATGTTATTGAGTTGAAAGAAAAGATTGATTTGACTTTGACTGTTGATTTGGAGGGTGTTCCTGATGGTATTGATGAGAATAAGTTAATCCGAATCCTTAAAACAATGTTTACTGATAGTGATTTAGTTAAAAAATTAGTTAAGGATAGGAATTTCCAGGATTTATTAAAAATCGAATTAGCTAAGTCTAAAAACCGTACTAACAGAGCATCAGGGAGTATGTGATTAATATGAAAGAGTTTAAAACAAGCCCCACGGTTTGGAGTGTGGATGGGAATGTTATTGGTGAGGAGTTGGGTTATCTCAACAATTTACCAAAATATAATTCTCATTTTGCTAAAATAGTACAGGGAAATCCAGTGAATTTTGGTGGGTACAATCATAATAGTTTAGTGATGACTTTTGACACTGATAACTTATTAGACCGAGAAACCAGCCGAACCTTGAATGCAGCGAAATTCCCTGGGGGTAATTGTGTTGCGACAATTGTAGATAATCCAGATGGGTCAGGAGAGCAAGTTTTAGAATTAAATCCTGATGGCACAAGTCATGATTCCAGAGCAAGTATAGTTCAAGATACTGGTGGCATCCGATTAGGTATGGTTAAAGGAGGTTATTATACTGTCACCGGCCAAATATATGTGCCTTCGAGCACAGGGTTGAGTCCTAATCATAGCTCAGGGCTTAGAATATTATTTTTCAGGAGAGTAGGGGGTAATTATGCGTCTAACTCTTCTTTACAGCCTACCAGCACAAATCAATGGCAGAATTTAAATATATCTGATTTTATTAGTTCAGACCATACAGAATCATTTATCAGATTATATAATGGATTTAATACAGTGGGTAAAAAAGTTTATTTCAGACGGTTAAAAGTGCAACAAAGAAATATACTCACCCCTAATCAGGCCACAGGTACAGATACACTTGCAAATACAACAGGATTTGGTGGGCTTCAAGGAGGGGTATTTAGTAGTACAGAATGGAGTAGTGAAGGCGGTAGAAGTATTAAATGTGTTACTGAAGGGGTTAATGGACGTATGCAAATTTCTTTACCGGAACCGGTTAAGGGAGATATAACCTATCCTTTTGTTTTTGACTTTAAAGGAGAAAGCGGTAAAGAGTATTCCGTTCAATTAATATCGCATACTCCTTACAGTTTTTTATATAACACAGACCCTAATAATAACTTTACTGCAACAGGTGCTAATCAGACGATTTCTTATAATATCCCGGTAACTCAGGCACAATTAAACAGTTTAAATCCCGATACTGCTTTTTCATTATTGATTAGGCAGATAAGTTCAGGGGCAGGGGCTTTTTATGCGGATAAATTATACTTTTTAAAACCCCTTACAGGTTTTAGTCCAGGAGTTGAATAATTATGGTATTTACAACAAAATATCCAGGAACACTTGCCAGTGAGATAGGATACTATGACCAATACGGTAACGCAAGAGAAAGGCACTGGATAGACCTTAACAACCTTAAAACTGATGGGGCAACAGTAGCAACTTGTGGAACACTGACAATCGCCTCAAACGCAGGTACAATACATAAACCGGCCCGTATTCGAACCACTAATTATGGTTTCAATATCCACGGAAACGCTAAAATAAACAGTATACGGGCTGAATGGGATGAATATGTCAGAAACCCTACTGGTGGAACTACAGGAAATATTATAATCCCTAGTAAAGGAATCACAATCCTAAACGGTTTAGCTGGAAGTAACACGGTTGTTAAAACTGAATCAAGCCAAGTACCATCAACCAAAACTGCCCGTACAATGACTTTTTCAGGTTCAGAAATAAGTGGAACAAAACCATCCCATATAAATAATTCTGGTTTAGGAATATTCTTCAATCCAGCAATAAATACCTCTGGAAACACAGGAAGGATGTATGCTGGTTATATTAGGATGCGTGTAGATTTTGATATGCCTACTTATGCTCTTAGTGGGAGTATAACTCAAGATCCTATTCTAGGGGATGAAGTCACATATCAATTAGTTATCACTAATACAAATAATGCAAACCGGGATGTAGGAGTACCAGTAACAATATCACTACCTGCCGGTTTAACTGTTAAATCCTCATCTGGACATGGAACATTTAATACTGGGAATAACAAGTGGACCGCTCAAATTCAAAGCAATGGATCCGCAACATTAACCTTAATATTAAACACTACCAGCACCGGAAACAAAACAATCACAGCCTCCATAGATTCAGTAACCAGTCATGATAGTGTAACTCATGATTTCAATACTAGTCTAAGCAGGTCCACTAATGTTCAGGCAGCAACTTATACCCTGTCATCCTCCCTGGGCGGTAGTGTAACTGCTGGACAAGATATTACATTCACAGTAGAAGTATCTACTAACAGTCCCAGCATAACTAGTAAAAATGTAGAGGTTCCTGTAATCCCAGGTTTTACTTTTAAAAGTAGTAGTGGTGCAGGAAGCTATAATAGTGGTACTGGAATATGGAGTGCAGTATTTACTAATAAAACTAGTAGTCGTACTTTTGTTATGACTGCTGTATCAGCTGGAGATAAAACACATACAATAACTGTTGATGACACCACACTTAATAGGACAGTCACTGTAATTAGTGCTTCTATTACAGAAGTATTCTGGGCCTCAATCCCTTTAAGCGAGCAGGTGAAGAAGTATTTAGTCCCTGGTTTTAGTTATAGTATCATGGCCACGGTCCGATATACTGATACTGTATTGGGTGCTGTTTATGAAGGAGCATTTAATCACCGGTTATTCCTTAGAAAAAATGGTGTGAAAGTACAGGATGGTAGTAGATGGAGTTATAATAGTTTAACCCGCCGAGGGTTAAGTTTAATAGATTATGATCCCACTGCAACCTATGAAATAGGATTTAATGGAAATTATTTTGAAATAAGCCCTGAAACAGGACAAATTGAAATATTAGCATTAGAAATCAGAACCATTGGCTGGACCGATACCTATTCCCTTCCAGGATACTTAGTAGACGACCCACAATTACTCTTAGTTAACACTGAATATGCAATTATTAATGTACCTGCTAATGAGAAGATGAACATCACTTATCTTAGCGGGATGAATTGGGCCGGACATGAGAATGCACCCGACTTAATAATCAAAGGAATATCAATCCAAGGCGACATCGATATACCTGTCAATGTAGGACTGAATATAATCCTAAAAAATGGAACCGAACACAAAGAAACATCAACAATAATACCAGCAACACAAAACACCTTCCAATTAGGCGGACCACACGATAAATGGAGACTACAACACATTGATTTATCTAACCTGGAAGTAGGAATACAAATACAAAACCTAACCAGTAGCGGAATACAAGCTAAAATAAAAAATATTGAAGTAATCCTACACTATCAGTACGATGAAACGGGAGGCAACCGAGGATTCACCGCAAAAGGAGAGCACAGCAGAAACTATAACATATTCCTAGACATGGAATTAGACAAACCCGAGGGTTTAGTGCTTGAAATAGAAACATTAGACTTGAACCAGACAGCAGGGGAATTAGTAACAGGAAGCACAGTAAAAGCAAAAATAATCAAAGGAGTTAAATTTACTTGCTTTGGTGAGGATTTAGAAGATGCGCAAGAAAGATTAAAAGAAGCAACTAAATGGCTTACTAATGAAATAAATGAATTTGGGCTGCCCATACCCTACCCTTTAGTTTTTGATCATGACCCTGAAAGAGAATATCAGGTGATACTTCATGAAGAAATCGAGGCTACACCTAATTTTGATGAATTTGAATGTGAAATGGAATTCCTTTTACCCGCTGGTGTTGCTTTCAGCCCACCGAAAATAACAGGTGCTATTGGTGCAAATAATGGATTGGTGCCGGTTACACCGGTAATAACATTATTATGCTTAGGAGAACCAAGCATATGGTTATATGAATCACATACTTACCAAGGACTAACAATAGATCATCAATTCCAGGATGGGACAATTTTAATTATTGATTGCAATGAAAGAACCATTAAAACTAGTAATGGAGAGGATTATACAGATAAAAGGACATTGGATAGTGATTGGTTTGAATTTAGAAGAGATTATGATTTCAGTGATTCAGAAGGATGCATAATACAAAGTATCACGTATCAAGAAGGAGAATGAAGGGAAATGTTGAATAAGGAATTAGAAATCATCATCCTCAGCCCTGATGAACAGTTTATTGGTACTTTAAATCCGAAACATGTTGATCTAGAAGAGGTTTACACTTTAAAAGGTTTGAAACAATTAGAAATCATACACCCTATTGTTGATGATAATAATAAACCCTTAGAGCATTACAATGACTTATTAACTCATGGTAATAAGATCTGGAGAAACCATACAGGTGATGGTAAGAGTTGCTTATACATCATAAATGATGATAAAACCATGGATAAATTAGCCAATGAAGTGACTATTAAAGCTGAAGAAATAGCAACAGAATTAAGCCAAACACCCAGCATCCTTTTTAACCCCATAGAACCCTATTACACTGACAACTTTGAAGATGGCAAATATAATAACCGTACATTACCCTACCAAAACTGGACCGTCCTCGGAGGTACAGGAGCCATAGAAACCACCACCCCGATCCACGGTAATTACAGTTTAAGACACACAGGCAACACCGGGGACACACATAACAACAGTCTAAGAATACCCAATAATAAACCAGATAATGTTATTGAGTTCAAATTCAAATTAAAAACAGTTGGGGCCTCAGCAACCACCCCAAAGCTGGTTTTATGGTACCTAAGATATGTTGACCAGGATAACCTGGTTTGCCTTGAAACTTATTATAATAGTGAAGAAAATAAGCAATTAGTACGACTAATAACAAAAACCGGGGGAACAATAACCGAGGTTAATGCAACGGAATGGTTAGATCATAAATTAACCACCAGCACCACCCATAATGTTTATATTGAGGATAATGGATCACACTGCACACTACGAATAGATAACAAAACATTAATAGATGTAAACTATACCAGCACAGTAAATACATTGTACCAAGGATGCGGGGCACTACTAGACAGTGCAGGATTATGGGATACTATCATTTTACATGATAACACCCTAATCACAGAATATCAAATCACAGAAGAATTCTTAGAAACACATTATAATAACTATTTCACATTAGGCACCATAACACCAGGTAAAACAATACAATTCCATGGAGTAATCAGTCCCATGGGATTACTACGAGAAATAGAAACACAAACCAGTTGTGAATTCCAATTCAGATATGAATATAATCCAGAAACACTAAAAATAATCAGATACTTAGACTTCCTGGAAAAAATAGGCAAACCACATACCACCCCTATTGAAATAGGGTATAATACGGATAATATTGAAGTTGAAGAAACCGAAGCAGATCTGTGTATTGCAGCTGCACCAGCAAAAACCCCAACTGAAACAGAAATAAAAACTTTGAAAACTTTCTATAAAACCATGAACTCATTTAATGAATTAGAAATAGACACTAATACTCAGATTCCATTATGGATGACCAAGAAAGATGAAATCTGGGAGGAAGGACCATTAGCTTATCCACCTTATCCTAAAACTTCAGGATCATTGTTTGTCCGAGCAGATCCTACTGATTCAGCAGGATCATATAAAGAAATAAGAGATAAAAATGGGGAAATAACAGCACCACGAACAGTTTATTTTGAAACCAGCGAAGAACACCCCATCAATATCTATTGGTATGCTGTTTCTCGTATAAGGAGCAAGTTACAGCCTCAAGTAAAATTAGAAACAAAAATAGTTGATATTGGCAGGTTCAAAGGATACGATCCAACACATTACAATGTTGGGGATACAGTTCATTTAAAATTACCAGGAAGATCTGTATTGGTTGAATCCCGGATTATCAAAACAGTGAAAAATCCACGTGAACCTGAAAAGGATAAAATAGAAGTAGGGAATTATCAGTTAGACTTTTTCCGAGAAGATGGTGCGGGATGGGAACCATATCTTATGTTATAGAGTTACCTTCTAAGTCAAAGATTTCAATTATTACACTAGCATCTGGATTTAATAATACTTGTCTTTTTTCTATTTTCGCATAAAATGGTTTATCTGTGCCATTTGTACCGAAATACTGTATTAGTGGTTGATAAATAGTATCTGGGATGAAATAGGTATCATCTGCTGTTTCTATTGAAGCATAATAACCCGCGTCATATAATGGAGTGCCTTCAGGTGTTCTGTCAAAAACTTCAGATTCTATTCGGATCATGTCCGATGTGATTTTTGATTCCGCAGTTTCAGGTTGTGGTTCGGCCGAAGTATTATTGGTGTCCTGGCTAGTGCATCCTGAAACCAGGACCACTGATCCTATCAATATTATTAATATTATTGTTTGGATTTTCATGATTATTCTTTATTAGCATATTACTTAAATAAATTTTATTTTTTTCATTTTGAGTGGGGAGTTTGATTTAAATAATTAAAATTTTTATGACTGTCTGTCAGGAATGGTTATTGGCCTCCTTCCTGATTGAGTATAAAATAAAAAAAAGCAATAAAAACCCTTTTTTTGTAAATACTACCATTTTTCAGACTCCCCGCATTACCTCTTATAAAAATATTAAAAAAAAATTAAGGTGAATATTTATAAATGATATTTAAAGACATTATATGGGCATTATTTCTTTTTTTTGGTTTAATATCGTCTTTAATCTGCTTTAGAGTAGTTATATTAATTATTTTTGGAGTATAAAAACATGAAAACAATAGCCCACATCTTGGACGCGAGTAAGCGAGTAACCGAATTTATACAAACACAACAAAAAACACCGAATTATATTTTAGTGGATAAGGAACAAATAGACCCGCCCAGCTTCAACCGCATGATGGCCGCCACGGTAGTGGAATTGTATAATAAAAGTAATCGGAATATACTAGAATTAGTAATCAAACCAGCCAAGGTACCGCAAACCAGTTTAACCCCGGGTGAATTACAATTAATGGATTATGTTGATGTAGCAAACCGAGCCAACCTATTCAGCCGGTCAAATAATACATGGCCTAACTTCATCACCAGCAAGATGGGGAATATATCCCCGGATCAGTTCATGGACATGTACAGCAGAATCCTCAACTTCTATAAAGACAAAGGAGTATTGCCACGATTTGTTTATACTACGAGTGTAACGCCTTTACCCCCGGTTAGACCAGCTCCCATACCGGATAATCTTCGAGTGTTTTTGAATGAGAGTCGTAACTGCCAAGTCAACAATGAAGTGATTAGGAGTTTAGCGAACAAATTAAAAACAGCCCCTGCCATGTTCAACCATGTACGAGATAGTATCGGGTATGATTACTACTACAATACTCGGTTTGGTGCGGTGAATACTACTCGTCAGAGAATAGCGAACTGCTGCGACCAAGCGCATCTACTCATAGCATTACTACGATCAGCTGGCATCCCGGCCAGATACCGTCATGTTAGGGCAGATTATGGAGTAAATGTGTATGGACATGTATATGTAGAAGCATACATAGCTGGAAAATGGCACCCCTTGGATCCTTCTAGTTCACGGAATACTTTTGAATCCATTAACAGGTGGAAATTAGATTCTAATATTAACACTTACAGAGAATTACCCTTCTAAAAAAATAAAATAAGGGAGGATTATTTATTTTTTAATAATCGCAAAATAACATCATCATACGAATCATTACCCTTCTTCAAATCAGTTAAAATCTTATGCACACCCCGCGAAACTTTAACCGACTTCGTACTCCAATCTTTCTCCCCAAGCATCGTTTCATCGTACTTCTCACGTAAATCAAATTCATCTAATAGATCATGATCTCCTGATTCGAGGATCTGATTCAATGCCTCGTCCTCAGTGATTATGATTCCGTAGTCTTTTACTCCTTGCCAGTCGCTCCCATGTATGAGTACAAATCTCCCATCTTCGAGTCGAGTTAATCCTTTGTGTTGTCCTGTACCTCCACTTTGCCAATTACTCCCATTCCAAATATCTAAATTATTATTGTATTCCACGTCTGCTATTATTTTCTTATCCCCTGTTGTTTCGTATACTTTCACCATAAGAATCATTCCTCCATAATATTATGATAATTCAACAACATCTACTATATTTTCGCCAGATAAGTATTCTGAAAGTATGAAATCTTTCTGTTTTTCCACTGCGTCTTCAGATCCCCCAATAACTGTAAAACTAGCTTCTATTGTTTCACTGTCGGCATCTTCTACATTGATGTCCCAGTAATGCTCTTCTGCTCCATCGACAGGGTCTACTTCAAAGTTTTTGTTTTCAACATATATGACTGCTTTTTTTATTCCTGCTACTCTTTCTAGAAAATTCCATAGTTTCATGTTCATTTTTTTGTCTCCTAAATTTTTTTTTGGCAGCAACTTTGTGCTGCTTCTACTCTCTATTCTGTTACTACTGATATATATAGTTATTGGTTTTATCTATGATGACTACTTACACAAAAAAATATAAAAAAAAATAATAATATTATTTATCCCAATCCACCGGGCGTTCATTACGAAACTCAGGCATCAAAACACCATCCAAATACAAAGAACCACCCTTATGCAACAAACCCTTACTAAAACGACTACTCAACCTTACCTTATCATAACCCTCCACCAAAGCATACCTATCATAATAAGACAAATACTCCACACCATAACATATCAAATACGCCCACACATCCTTCCAATCCCAATCACGCAACGGAAAAGCAACACGACGCGACCCTTCCACCCTAACCAAATCACCCTTAACCCTATTCTTCCGACCAGTACTCTCCTCCCCACGAATACCCAATAACTCTAAATTACAATCCTCCTTCCCCATAACCCTGAACAGGTTACCGAAAAACCGTTTTGAACTAGGATCCTTATGCCCACAACTATATATCTTTTTAGCCCCGGTTTTATATCCTATCCTTATGATTTCCTCGGTCATGGTCCGGGGCATTTTGATTTGTTGTGAGTCATAATCATACCCTGAATCACTATAATATACAGGTATCGCATTGTTTTCTTGCATAACAAGGTGTAATAATGCTAAACTATCCTTACCCCCACTATATAACACAATTGGCTTCCAATACTTCAAAACATACCGTATATTCCTTTTAGCCTGTTCTAATCGTTCTTGATGTATTTTTTGTTCACCCCATAATTCAAAAGTTTTCCTCCATCTACGAGGCATACCCATTTCAATCTATCCCCATCTGCACCTTATTCTTAGGAACTAAACACATCGCCACATTACGCTTATCCCAATAAGGAGGCTTATAACTCGTATTCATATACACAGCTCCTTCCATCAAAAGGTAATTTTTAGCCAAATGTGAGGGTATAGGTCGCATAATCTCACCATCCTTATAAAAACTATGATCCTGCTCCACACTATTCACTTCTATTTTTTGTATTCGGCCCCCACCAATATCTGTTTTCTTCCCAATACCCGTTAAGTAAGGTAGTAACCGTTCTAACTCTTTTTTATCCGCACACGTATAATACGACACCTTACTTGATAATATAAATGGTAGGTTAATCATAAAATCCTTAAAATAACCCCTATCAGTATGTATACGACCTTTACGATGACGAGGCTTCAATTTATATGTTTGCATATCATTAAACCGTTTATAAATCGTACTCTGGTACAATGGGGCTTTATCAAATAATGAAACACTACTATGGTACACGTCCTCTGTTTTCTTGATAGGTAATGCTAATCCATCAAGGTTTAAATTAATATCCGAAGGTAAAATATAAAATAATTCCCCTAATGCCTCCCTTAAACAAAGATACTGCACCAAACTATCCAGGTACAGCCAAGGGTTCGTTAAAAACAATGGTGGGCGTATATGAAAAATGATTTGTAAAGGTTGGAACTCCTGTCCAACCTGATACTCATCAATTCGTTCATAAATATCTTTTATTTCCATTTTTGACACATCTCATCCAACATTTTAACTATATCTTCTTTATTATCATTTAAATAATCCAAATAAGGTACTTCATCCTCTGAATCATACATGTAACTTAATTTGACTTTACCATACCCTGAACCAGATTTACCCCCCATATAGGGTCTTGTTTGCCATAAATTCAACATACGGATGAAACAAGCACGTTCATGAGATAATGCGTCTTCTAAACTAAATTCATGAGTAAACTTCGCACCTCTGATGATTGTATCAAACTCATACTTCATCTGAGTCTTAGCCTCATCCTCCCCTGTAACTTCTTTCAAAGAATCCAACCTAGTACCGAAATCAGACCCTTGTAACCCATAAGCACTGAAATCAGTATTCAAACCATCACCGGTAATGTATTGGCTGGTTTCACTACAAACAATATCAGCCAAGCCAACCTTTAATTTCCCTTGAATCATTTGATTACCCAGGGCAGAACCAAGCAAACTAATTGGAGGGATGTGTTTACGGATACTATCCTTCAATTTAAGATTAATAGCTCCTTTATCTTTAGGATCAATAGCTTCTAACATACCCCCATCGAATAAGAAATGATATATTTTCTTTGAATCCAAATCATACTCCAGGAGATCCAGGAAGTCCTGCATGATCAAACTCCTTAACTGTCCACGGATACTATTACCATGTATACACGGAATATTATCTATTTCCTCCTCCCCTGTATCAGGGTTAACTACTACTGTGGGTAGTAGTAGTATTGGTTTGACGGTTCCGTGTGATTCACTACCCCCATGATGTATGGGGCTTAAAGCTGTTAGATGGCCTTTGAAATGTTCAGTTTTCATATTATACTTCTCCTAATGTTTTCTGACCTTTATTTTTCAACTTCAACTGTTCACGCAAACCATCAACTTGTTCCAATGCTAACAATACAATATAATTAGTTTCCTTACGCAATAATCGTAAAGCTATACTTTTATTTTCTTCTAAGACATCTATATGTTCAGTATGTATATCAACAAAACTAACCTGGACTTTTTTTTCTAATTCTTCCATGAACTCCCTGATATTCCGACTGCCTGCGGCGGCCCTTACGCGGTCTATGAAGAATGTGTGGGCGGATTTAACTCCTATTTGTTTCCAGGGTATCCTGATATATGTTTTTGCTAAAAGATAAGCTAATTTGGATTCTACTTCATGTTCAATATCAGTACTCATACTATAATTCCCCTTAATCATTCAAATATACGCAGAGATTCCAAACAGGGTTACCTTTATACTGAGCTAACCTTTTCAAAACCCTACGAGGATCATTCACCTTTTTTAGGTGATGCATACTTAATGTTCCACTTTCCAATTCCTTTTTCGGGATTTTCAACTCCCTAAGTTCTTCTATGAATTTGAATAATTTTTTTATCACCTCTACATCCACGAAATCTATTTTATAATCCGTAGCCACCACTACCATGCTTTTATCTAAGCTGATGCGGTTACCCAGTTTAATCCAACCGATTTGTTGCCATGTATTTGTTAAGTAGAGTACAAATGGTTCTTCTGGTAGATTAAGGATTATTTCTTTCGCTTCCTGTTTTTTAAACTTCTTGAACTCGTGTTTTGTCACTATCCACATTGATCTACGGAGTTGGTTACTATTTTTTTGTAGGTATATGCAGTATTCGCAGATGCAGTCTCCGCTGCTTACTTCTGCTCCGGCGGTGTTGTTTGTTCCGAATTTCTTTTTGTGGCCTTGTGTGGTTGTTTGTCCGCATAGGCAGCAGGTGCCTGTGATTGTTCCGTGTTCTGGAGTTAGGTTTTGTGATGTGTGTAGTAGTTTGCTGAGTGTTTCCATATTTTTTGTTCACCTCCAAATTTAGTTAATACTTTATTATAAGGTTTGTATGTCAAAAACAAGGCATACCTCCCTTAAACCATATAACTACTATATGGATAC
>NPIE01003014.1_pt1 | contig 33869 bp, 26 predicted proteins | sample 8637661 | NCBI WGS metagenome assembly NPIE01 (sample SAMN07420842, study PRJNA396082) | bioreactor metagenome | isolation source: sample BA12 brine-fed electro-methanogenic bioreactor BA | place: Japan: Kochi | collected 2016-12-09 | reverse complement strand
GGCAATTTACGGATAGATACTAAGCCCTGTGGCGTGCCGCGCCCCGGAGATTCAGGGGCAAAATGGCGCTAAACCCGGTTTAATTATTTTGCAATTTTCCCTTACGTGGGTACTATGGGTATCATAGGGTTTCCGTACGGGTATGCGGTAGCCCGAAGTTGTCTTAAGCCGCGTTGATTGGTGCATGGCTGTGCACGTCACCGGAGTTCCGGCCCTGAATTACAGGAGTAGTAGCGCATCGTCATCACAGGCGTAGCAGGATACGGCCTGGTGTTGGCGTAGCGCCATTTACCCCTGTAGTTGAGAATACCCGATCGTGCCGGTGTGCTGTACTTATAGAGGATTAAGGAGAGCCGCACCTTGACCATACTAATGGAGGTCAAGAACCTCAGAACCAGATTCCACACGCAGGAGGGGACGGTCTACGCCGTGAACGGCGTGTCCTACACGCTCAATGAGGGGGAAACCCTGGGCGTGGTGGGCGAAAGTGGCTGTGGCAAAAGCGTCCACGCCCTTTCGATTATGGGCCTCATTCCCCAGCCGCCCGGCAAAGTGTCCGCGGATTCGGTTATCTTCCGCGGCCGCGACCTCATGAAGCTGTCCGCAGAGGAAATGCGCCTGCTGCGCGGGTCCGAGATCGCCATGGTTTTCCAGGACCCCATGACCTCCCTCAACCCGGTGCTGACGGTAGGCCACCAGATCACCGAGGCGCTCAAGCTGCACCTGGGCATGGATAACCAGCAATCCCGCGAACGCGCCGCCGAACTGCTGGCGATGGTGGGTATCCCCAGCGCCGAAAAGCGCCTGGATGATTACCCGCACCAGTTCTCCGGCGGGATGCGCCAGCGCGCGATGATCGCCATGGCGCTCTCCTGCAACCCGCAGCTCCTGATCGCGGACGAGCCGACCACCGCGCTGGACGTGACCATCCAGGCCCAGATTCTGGACCTGGTGCGCCGTCTGCGCGACAAGATCGGCATGGCCATGATCTGGATTACGCATGACCTGGGCGTCGTGGCCGGCCTGGCCGACACCCTCCAGGTGATGTACGCCGGGTTCATTGTTGAGCGCGGCCCGAACGATGCCGTGTTCAGCGATACGCGCCATCCTTACACGCTTGGCCTGCTGGGGTCGCTCCCCCGGCTGGACCAGAAGGGTGACAAGCTCTTCTCGATCGAAGGCACCCCGCCTGACCTGCGCAACGAGCCAAAGGGCTGCCCCTTTGCGCCGCGCTGCCATTACCGGATCGAAAAGTGCTGGGAGCAAAACCCCATCCTGGAGCCTGTGCAAGGTGGCGACCCCGGCCATGTGGTTGCCTGCTGGGTCGATGTACGTGAGGGAGAGCCAACCGAATGACACCCAATGGTGGCGCCAGCAACGGCGCGAACAAGAAAGAAATCCTGCTGCAGGTAAGCAAGCTCAAGAAGTATTTCCCCATCACCTCCGGCATTGTGGTTCAGCGCCACGTGGGGGATGTGAAGGCCGTTGACGATGTGAGCTTCCACGTGTACCGCGGCGAAACGCTCGGGCTGGTGGGCGAATCGGGCTGCGGCAAGAGCACCACCGGCCGCACGATCCTGCAGCTTTACCGCCCCACCGCCGGCTCGGTGGAATTTGAGGGCATGAAGCTGGAAACCCTGAAGGGCGAAGACCTGCGCAAGATGCGCCGGCAGATGCAGATGATCTTCCAGGACCCGTACGCGTCCCTGAACCCGCGCATGACCGTGGGCCGCATCATCGCGGAGCCCCTCCAGGTGCACCAGGTCGCGAATACCAGCAAGCAGCGCCAGGAACGCGTTGAATACCTGATGGAAAAGGTGGGCCTGAACCCCTACTTCATCAACCGCTACCCGCACGAATTCTCCGGCGGTCAGCGGCAGCGTATCGGCATCGCCCGCGCGCTCGCGCTGGAGCCGTCGTTCATCGTCTGCGACGAGCCGATCTCGGCCCTGGACGTTTCCATCCAGGCCCAGGTGGTGAACCTGCTGGAAGACCTGCAGGGCGAGATGAACCTGACCTACCTGTTCATCGCCCACGACCTGAGCATGGTGCGCCACATCTGCGACCGCGTGGCCGTGATGTACCTGGGCCGGGTTGTCGAGGTGGCCGAGACTGAAGAGCTGTATACCAACCCGCTGCATCCGTACACCCAGGCGCTGCTTTCCGCCGTGCCGGTGCCGGATCCGAAGGTTGAAGCGCAGCGCAAGCGCATCATCCTGAAGGGTGACGTGCCGACGCCGATTAACCCGCCCAAGGGCTGTAACTTCAACACCCGCTGCCCCGTGGCCGTGGATGTCTGCTTTGGCGAGGATCCCGAGCTGGTAGAAGTGCGCCCCGAACACTGGGTGTCCTGCTACCGGGTGAGCTAGGCTGGCTGCCGCCCCCGCGGGCGGTGCGGCCTGTTCCGTTGGTGAGCACTGACGGGTAAGCTGACTGGTGTGCCAATTGCCGGGCTGTCGGCATCGCCCGGCTTGGTGCCGTTCTCAACCAGGCTTCTTCCGCAGCCTGTGGAGGGCGGTGGTCCCGGCCAGCGCTGCAGAACACACCCGGGGGAGCAACGACCCCCGTGGTGCAACCGCCGGGCAGGGCGGGGCATGGGTCAGGAGGTTCAGCCTGCGTTCCCGGATTCTCCGGGCGCACGCTTCCTGGGCCCGTCCGCGCGGTGTTTCGTTGTGATGAGTAGGAGAATCCTTCGGGTGGTTAACCATAAACGTGCGCTAGCTGCGCTGCTACTTGTGATCGGCCTGCTGAGCCTGGCGGCTCTGGCCTGTACCTCGGATCAGGAGTGGATCATTCCACGCACGGCGACCCCCACGCCAACCAATACGCCCGTTCCCATAACAGCGGCTGCGGATTTCGCCGTGGGCGACCGGGTGCGCATCGTGGTGAATTCCTTCCAGCTGCCGCAAACCAGCCAACCTGAACCCGATGCCCGCAACAACCGGGTGATCGGCGGCGGCTGCTTCCCCAATACCACCGTGCCCGTGCTCGATGTAGCCCAGGGGCCGGATGGCAATATCTACTACAAAGTCACCTGCATCCTGGATGGCTGGGTGCCGGCTGAAAACATCGAAGCTGTGGAGTAGAGGAGACAACGACGATGAGCATGGGGAAATTTCTCATCCGGCGGATCCTGATGGCCCTGCCTGTGCTGCTGCTGATCATCTTCTTTTCATTTGTGGTGATCCGCGCGACACCAGGCGGGCCGTTTGACATGGTGGGATCCGGGCGGCGTGTTCCGGAAAGCGTGGTGAACAGCCTGAACCGCCAGTATGGCCTGAACAAGCCAATTATGGAACAGTTCTTCATTTACCTGGGCAACCTGGTTAAGCTGGATTTTGGCCCTTCGCTGGGCCGCTCCACGCTGGGCGAGCCGGTTTCCGAGATTATCGCCAAAGGCCTGCCGGTGTCGATGCAGGTCGGCGTGTTCTCCGTGATCCTGGGATTTTCACTGGGCATCCCGCTGGGGGTGCTGGCCGCGCTCTACCATAACACGCCTATCGACTACACCGCGACCTTCATGGCCGTGCTGGGCACGTCCATCCCCAACCTGGTGCTGGGGCCATTACTGATCATCATTTTCGCCGTCTCGCTGAACTGGCTGCCCGTGGCGGATGTCAGCGGGATATGGCGCAGCACGATCAACAATCCCGGCGTGATCTTCACCTGGGAGTATATCAGCCTCGCGATCCTGCCGGTGTTTGCGCTGGGGACGGGCATGGTGGCCGGCATCGCCCGCCTGACCCGCGCCAGCCTGCTGCAGGTCCTGCGGGAGGATTACATCCGCACCGCGCGCGCCAAGGGCCTGAAGGAACGGGTGGTGATTTACGGCCACGCGCTCAAGAACGCCCTGATTCCTGTCGCCACGATCCTGGGGCCGCTGCTGGCCGGTGTGCTGACCGGCTCGTTCATTATCGAGCGGATCTTCAATATCCCCGGTATCGGCGATGAATTCGTGAACAGCGTCTCCAGCCGCGACTATAACCTGCTGGTTGGGGTGACCATTGTGTATTCCATGTTCCTGATCGCGGGCAACATCCTGGTGGACGTGATGTACACCTGGCTGGACCCGCGCATCCGGTTTGACTAGAGCCGGGCGTTTGCCGCAGGCGATGGCAGGGACACGGCTATGCAGGCCCACCTGCCGCGTTAAGGAGTGTGAGCGCTATGGCTGTCGCGGATGGGGCGAAGCCTGTCAGGCTGGCACAGGAAGACGGCGCTTCCCGTTCACTGTTTCAGGATTCGATGCGCCGCCTGCTGCGCAACCGCGCCGCAATGGTCGGCATTGGCGTGATTATCCTGCTGGTGATTCTGGCGTTCTCCGCCGATTTGCTGGTTCAGGTCGGGTTCCTGGATCATTATGCGCGCCAGCATCGCGGTTCCAGCCTGGCCGCGCCGCTGACCTGCTCCGTGGACCTGGACAGGGACGGTGACGGCATCCCGGATTCGGTGCAGTTCTGTTTCCTGTTCGGGGCAGACCGCCTGGGTCGCGACCTGCTGAGCCGCACGGTTTATGGCACGCGCATCTCGCTGCTGGTGGGGGTGGTCGGCTCCAGCGTGTCGCTGCTGATCGGCATGGTCTACGGCGTGGTATCCGGTTACTACGGCGGCCAGATTGACAACCTGATGATGCGCTTTGTGGACTTCCTGTACGGCATCCCCACCCTGCCGCTGATCATCATCATGCAGGTGTATTTCCGCGGGGTGCGCGAGCAGGCGGCGGATATCGGCGGGCTGGGCCAGACGATGGTTGAGATCGACCGGGCGATGGGCGGCCTGTTCTTCCTGTTTATCGCGCTGGGGATGCTGAGCTGGATTGGCATGGCCCGCCTGGCGCGCGGCCAGGTACTCCAGTATAAAAACATGGAGTTTGTGGAAGCGGCCCGTTCGGTGGGCGCGCGGGATGGCCGGATCATCTTTGTCCACCTGCTGCCGAATATCATCGGGCCGCTGATTGTCTCGGAGGCGATGGCGATTCCGGGCTATATCTTCACCGAATCGTTCCTGAGCTTCCTGGGGCTGGGCGTGAACCCGCCCACGCCCAGCTGGGGCGCGCTCATTACGGACGCGATCAACGAAGGCGCGATCCGGTTCCGGACGTACATGCTGCTGATTCCGGGGGCGGCGCTTTCCATTACAACCCTGGCGTTCAACTTCCTGGGCGACGGCCTGCGCGATGCGCTGGACCCGCGGATGACGGGGGACTAGGCCCCGGCCCGGGGGGAAATGCCTGACCTTATCGATCGATTGCGTGTAAGACCGCTAGAGTTCCTGCGGAGTGGTGATTATGGCCGTTGCAGATAACGCAAAACCGGTAGATCTTGCCGAACACTACAAATCCCGTTCGCTGTTTCAGGACTCGATGGCCCGCCTGTTCAAGAACAAGGGGGCGGTCGTGGGGATCATGTTCATCGTGTTTCTGGTTTTTCTGGCCCTGTTTGCAGATGCCATGGTGCAGTGGGGCTGGATTGAAAACTATATGCGCCAGCACCGCGGCTCTGTTTTTGCGCGCCCCCTGGAGTGTTCGGTTGATGTGGACAACGACGGGGACGGCGTGCCGGATCCGATTCAGTTCTGCTTCCTTTCCGGGGCGGATGCGCTGGGACGCGACATCCTGAGCCGCACGGTGTATGGCGCACGGGTGTCGCTGCTGGTGGCCGTGGTTGGCTCCAGCGTGTCGATGGTCATTGGCACGGTGTATGGCGTGATCTCCGGTTATTATGGCGGCCGGGCCGACCAGATCATGATGCGTTTTGTGGACTTCCTGTACGGCATCCCCACCCTGCCGATGATCATCATCATGCAGGTCTATTTCCGCGGGGTGCGCGAGCGCGCGTCCGAGATGGGGCCGTTTGTTCAGAACATCGTGCAGCTGGACCGCAGCATGGGCGGGCTGCTGTTCCTGTTCATCGCGCTGGGGCTGCTGAGCTGGATCGGGATGGCGCGCCTGGCCCGCGGGCAGGTGCTGCAGTACAAGCAAAAGGAATTTGTGGAGGCGGCGCGCTCGGTGGGCGCGGGCAACCGCCGCATCATCTTCATCCACCTGCTGCCCAACGTGATCGGGCCGCTGATCGTTTCCGAGGCGATGGCGATCCCGGGCTACATTTTTGCGGAAGCCTCCCTGAGCTTCCTGGGGCTGGGCGTGAACCCGCCGACCCCTAGCTGGGGCGAGATGATCACCAGTGGCGTGGCCGGGCTGCGCTACTACCAGCACCTCATCATCCTGCCGGGCGCGATGCTCTCCCTGACCACGCTGGCCTTCAACTTCCTGGGCGACGGCCTGCGCGACGCGCTGGACCCGCGCATGATCGGGGAATAGCAGCGTTTCGCCGGGGTAAATCACGACCGGGGCGCTCGTTTACGGAGCCGCCCCGGTTTTTTGTTGCCAGGATGATGTGGGGGGAGGAGGAGGGCGGCGGTCAGGCGCTGAGGCGCGCGACCAGCGTTTGCAGCGCCAGGTCGGGCTCGATCTTGCCGGTCTTGATGCTGCGATCCAGCGCCAGCAGGTGCTGGTAGACCTCTTCGAGGTCGGCCAGCGAGAAATTGCGGGCCTGCGTTTCCAGCTTGCCGGCCACGAAGCTGTGCACGTGCAGCGCCTGGGCCAGCGCCGCCCCGCGCCCGCCGCCCAGGTCCAGGTGCTCCCGCGCCTGGAGCAGCAGCCGGAACTGGCGCACGACCATGCCCATCAGGCTGAGCGGGTCGCTGTCCTCCAGCAGGCGCTGGAGCAGGCGGGTGGCGGTCTGCCCGTCACGGCGGCCCAGCGCGTCCACCATCTCAAAGATGCTCTGCTCCGGCACGTAGGTCGTCAGCGCGGCGACATGCGCCTCCGTGATCGTTTCGCCTGGCCCCACGAAGGCCGCCAGCTTGAACAGCTCGTTATCCGCCCGGATCAGATTGCCCTCCGTGATCGCGGCCAGCGCCTGCACCGCCTGCCCGTCGATGCTGGCCCCGTAATAGGCTGCGCGGGCCTCGATCCATTTGAACGGGTTGCTCGGCTGGCGGAAGGTCTTGACGTACCCGCGCGGGTTTTCGCGGGCGACCTTCACCACGGGGTTGCTGTCCTTGAGCGTTTCGCGCTCCACAAACACCAGCCGCGCCCAGTCCGGCAGGTCGGGGAGCTGGTCGGCGATCTGCTGGAGCGTATCCTTGCCCGCCTTGCCCGCGCCAGCGCGAGACAGCCACGCCAGCCAGCCATCCACGACGCACAGCCGCCGGTCGCTGAGGAACGGCAGGGCCGAGACCGCGTTAAACACGTCCGCGACGGTGGCGGTTTTGCCCTCGAAGCTGGTCATGTTGAGGTCGGCGGTGGCGGGGTCGTCGCCCATTTTGGCGCGCATCGCGGCGACATCCTCCTCCAGCGAGAAGATGTCATCCCCGTGCAGGAGGTAAAAGGTCGGTGTGGGCTTGCTGCTGGCCATAGGGTTCTATCCGTTCACAGGCGGCGGATGCTTGCAGGGGGATTATGCCCGGTTCGCGGGTGGGCGGCAAGGCCAGAGATAAGCGGCCAGCGGCGCAGCGGCATAGCAACGAGCGCAGGCGGCTAGGGGGGCGCCCTCGCCAGAGGTGAGAGAAAAGCGCAAAGGCATACCCGGTTGTAGGGGGCGTTCGCGAACGCACCGCCGAAAATTGTAGGGGCGAAGCATGCTTCGCCCTGGGCAGGACGCGCCCCACCAACGCTGGCCGGAAAAATGCTCGACCAGGCTCCCAAAAGACGTTATAATCAGTGTATTACGCCCATGGTAAACCGCTGTCAACACGCAGTCCTGGCCCAGCGTTTGTCGCCCCGTTGCGTTTCCGCTTGTCCACCCTGGCCCGGCCTCTGGCCGGCGCAATTCATCCGCCCTATACGGGCCCGTGGTTTTCCGATTGGGGGTCGGGTTGACTGACCCGCCCCGCTGAACACCCTGGCTGCCAGCCTCGCCGCTGGTGCGCGCAGCAGATCGACTGCCAACTCGAATAGTGTTTTAGAGGTGTCCCATGTTTTCAGCATATAACCACCCTTACACGCCCGTCACGCGGTCCGGCATTCAGGCCACGCCGCAGTACCAGGCCCTGCCCCGGGAGGTGCAGCGCGCCGTTCGAGTGGTCTCGGCGGTCTTCCCCTTTCGCACCAACCAGTACGTGCTGGATCACCTGATCAACTGGGCGGACGTGCCGCACGACCCGATCTACCAGCTGACCTTTCCGCAGCGCGAGATGCTTTCGGCGGAGCAGTTTGCGACCATCGGCCGCCTGCTGGACGAGGATGCATCTCCCCAGCAGATCAAGGCGGCGGTCAGGCGGATCCACATGCAGCATAACCCGCACCCCGCCGGGCAGATGGAGTACAACGTCCCCCGGCTGGATGGTGAGCCGGTCCCCGGAATCCAGCACAAGTACCGGGAGACCGTGCTGTTCTTCCCGGCGCGTGGCCAGACCTGCCACGCCTACTGCTCGTACTGCTTCCGCTGGGCGCAGTTCATCGGGGCGCAGGAGCTGAAGTTCAAAGGCCAGGATACCAACACGCTGGCGGCCTACCTGCGCCAGCACCCCGAAGTCACCGATGTGCTGTTCACCGGGGGCGACCCGGCCATCATGACCACCCGGTCGCTGGCCGCGTACATCGAGCCGCTGCTGGCCCCCGACCTGGCGCACGTGCAGAACATCCGCATCGGCACGAAGGCCCTGGCCTACTGGCCCCAGCGCTTTGTGACCGACGAGGATGCCGACGACCTGCTGCGCCTGTTTGAGCGGGTGATCGCGACGGGCCGTCACCTGGCGATCATGGCCCACTTCAGCCACCCGCGGGAGCTTTCCACGCCGATCGCGCAGGAAGCGGTGCGCCGGCTGCGCGATGCGGGCTGCGAGGTGCGCATGCAGGCGCCGATCATGCGCCATATCAACGCCGACGCCGAGTCCTGGGCGACCCTGTGGCAGGAGGGCGTGAAGCTGGGCGCGGTGCCGTACTATATGTTTGTCAGCCGTGATACCGGCCCCAAGAGCTACTTTGAGATTCCGCTGCTGGAGGCTTACCAGATTTACCGGGATGCTTACAGCCGGGTTTCCGGGCTGGCGCGCACCGTCCGCGGGCCGGTGATGTCCGCCACGCCGGGCAAGGTCCTGATCGCGGGGACGGCCATCATCCAGCATGAGCGCGTGTTCGTCCTGAAGTTCCTGCAGGGCCGCAACCCCGACTGGGTGGCGCGCCCCTTCTTCGCGGCCTACGATCCGGAGGCGACCTGGCTGTTTGACCTGGAGCCGCGCTTCAACGCGCCGCCGGAGTTCTTCGACCAGCGCACGCAGTACAACGGGCGCAGCCCGGCCCTCACCATCCAGAGCGCATAAGCGGGGCGGGCGTACCGCCTGCGCGCCCGTAATATTCCTGCTGCTTTCTCCAATACAGGAGGCCGGGGGCGGCATACCCCCGGCCTCCATAGTTATTTGTGACGCGCGCGTCAGCCCGCCGCCCGCATCAGTTCACGGCCCGCATCAGTTTACGGCCCGCAGCGCCGCCTGGAAGCGCAGCGCCGTCGCCCGGTCCAGCTCCGGCGTGAGCTGCAGGATCACGTTCTGGTGAATGTAGACGTAGCCGGGATCGACCAGCTCCCCGAACAGGTAGGCCAGCCACGTGTCCCGCCCGCGCGCCTCCGCAAAGATCAGCACCTGCCCCCGCCCGCCATCAAACACCGTGGGCAGGGAGAACGTCACGCGCTCGCGCTCGGTCGCCGGGGCCGCGCCACCCGCCGGGCCGGCCGCCAGGTTCACATCCGCGAGCGGCAGCCCGGCCGCCTCAAACGCCGCGATCACGGCCGCGCCGTCCAGCGCGCCGAAGGGCAGGGCGGCGGCGCTGCTGTCGCCCGCGGCCTCGGCCAGCGTGAAGCGCATCCCCACCAGGTTGGTCAGCCCGGTGTTCAGCGCCACCGCCGCGGTGTTCGCCAGGGTGTCGCGCGCGTCTGCGTGGGCTGGCAGGGCGGCCCGCTCCAGCAGCAGCGCCCCGATGAGCAGCTCGTCGCTGGCCAGCTGCAGCTGCAGGACGGCATCCAGCATCCCGGCGCAGCGGGGCACGTCCAGCGCCGCGATCTCCGCCCGCCAGCCCAGCAGGGCCTCCACCTCCAGCGCGCCGTCCCGGCTGACCGCGGCCACCATGCCGCTGACGATCTCGCCCAGCGGGGCCAGGTCTGCCGCGGTGCAGGGGATGCCCTCCGCCGTCGGGTCGCCGCCCTGCGCCAGCACGCTGGCTGGCGGCAGCAACATGCTTGCCAGCGGCAGCACCATGCTTGCCGGCGGCAGCACCATGCTTGCCGGCGCGCTGAGGGCCAGCCCGCACAGCCCGATGATCATGATCCAGCGCCGCATAACGCTTACTCCTTCCGGTTCCAGGATACGGGGTCGTGCGGGTAGGAGGATAGCACCCGGCGCGGCCTGGCCGCAAACCCGCGGGGTGGAGGGCTTTCGTCTGCCGGGCAACATGGTAGAATAGCGCTTTGCCGGCCGCCCCATACCCGACCAACCTACAGGAACGACTATGCTAAAAGCGATCATCTTCGACATGGACGACACGCTGCTGGACTGGGGGCCGCTGGACCAGGACTGGTTCGAGTACGAGCAGACGCACCTGCGCCGGGTTTACGACTACGTGTGCCAGCGCCACCCCCTGCCGGATTTCCAGACCTTCGCGGAGCTGGAGCGGGCGGTGACCGTGGATTGCTGGATGGAGGGCGGGCGCACCCTGCAGGCCCCCAACCTGGGGCATGTGCTGGCCGAAACGCTGCTGCGGCTGGGCGTCCCGGTGGAGCAGATTGATATCGCGGCGCTGCTGGAAGCCTACGACTGGCAGGGCCTGCCGGGCGTGGGCCTGTTCCCGGATGTGCCGGGCGCGCTGGCGGCGCTGCACGGGCAGGGGCTCAAGCTGGGCATCATCACCAACGCGTTCCAGCCGATGTGGATGCGTGACCGGGAGCTGGATGCCGCCGGGCTTTCCCCGGCGCTGTTCGCCTGCCGCACGTCCTCCGCCGATGTGGGCTACCTGAAGCCTCACCCGGCGGTGTTCGAACATACGCTGCAGGCGCTGGGCGCCGCGCCGGATGAGGCCGTGTTTGTGGGCGATAACCCGGAGGCCGATATTGTCGGGGCGCAGCGCATGGGCCTGCGAGCCGTGCTGCGCACCACCAACGCGCCGGAGCCGCCCGCCGGGATACAGCCGGACGCGCGCATCGAATCGCTGGATGAGCTGCTGCCGCTGCTGGATGCGTGGTATCCGGGCTGGCGTGGGGCAGGCCAGCCCGGGGCGTAACCCCTGCGGAGGGGCGCGCTGCTAACCACATGGTTGCGTTTCTTGGCTGTTCACCTACAATCAATAGAGTCTTGATCTTACAGCGCAGGCTTAAGGTTTCCTGGCAGCCAGCCGCTGCCAGCTGCTGCAGCAGCTGCCGGAGACCTGCCGGTATCCCGCCCGTTTTTCGTCCCGATTCATGAGTAGCGATGCCAGGCAAAAACAACCTATGACCTCCAATAATCATGACCATGATTCCCGGTTGCTGCAGTATATCAAGGCGACTGAAAACCTGAAGCAGGGCAATTATGATGTGGAGTTATACCTTTCCCCGCTGGATGACACCGTGGGCAAGCTGGGGCTGGCGCTGCGCGACCTGGCGCAGACGCTGGAACGCCGCTACTGCGAGTTGCAGAAGCTGGACCAGATCACGCGCCATATCAACGCCGGGCTGCTGCTGGATGAAATCCTGGAGAACATCTACCGCGATTTTCAGGAGCTGATCCCCTATAACCGCATCGGGTGCGCGCTGCTGGAGGATGGCGGGCGCATCCTGCGCGCGCGTTGGGCCAAATCCGACCAGGCAGACATCCGGCTGTACGTGGGCTACGAAGCGGAGATGGCCGGCAGCAGCCTGGAGCAGATCCTGCATACCGGGCGGCCGCGCATCATCAACGACCTGGGCGATTACCTGCGCCGCAAGCCCGAATCCGACTCCACGCGCCTGGTGCATGAGGAAGGCATCCGCTCCTCGCTGACCTGCCCGCTGATCGCCAGCGGCGTGCCGGTGGGCTTCATCTTCTTCTCCAGCACGGAGCCGGACACCTACAAGCAGGCCCACATCCACAGCTACCTGCGCATCGCGGAGCAGCTTTCCGTGATTGTGGAGAAGGGCCGCCTGGTGAGCGAGCTGGCCGCGCAGAAGGCCGCCATCGAGCAGAAGAACGCCGAGCTGGTGCGGCTGAACGATCTTAAGAGCCAGTTTCTGGGCATCGCCGCCCACGACCTGCGCAACCCGATCGGCTATATCCAGATGGCGAGCGAGTTCCTGCTCTTTGAGCCGACGCTTTCCGAAGACTACAAAACCCAGATGCTGGAAGACATCAGCGGCCAGGCGGAACATATGCTGCTGCTGCTTAACGAGCTGCTGGACGTGACCCAGATCGAATCGGGCCGCCTGGACCTGAAGCCGCGCGAGATCGATCTGGCGGCCTTCCTGGAAGAAGCGGTGACGCGCCATGCCCGCATGGCCGCGCCCAAAGGCACCGATGTCACGCTCCTGGAGACTCCCGAAGGCGTGGTGCTGGCTGACCCGGAACGGCTGCGCCAGGTGATCGATAACCTGATCTCCAACGCGGTCAAGTATTCCCCGGCCAACAGCATGGTGCGCGTGCTGGGCGAACGCTTGGCTGACGGCTGGCGCATTAGCGTGATGGACGAGGGGCCGGGGATTAAGCCGGAGGACCGCGCCCGCTTGTTTCAGGAATTCGCCCGGCTGTCCGCGCGGCCGACGGGCGGCGAAACCAGCACCGGGCTGGGCCTGGCCATCACGCGCCGGATTGTGGCCGCGCATGGCGGCGAGATTGGCGCGCACAGCGAGCCGGGCCACGGCGCGACGTTCTGGTTCACCCTGCCAGATCGCGGGCCGGGCACGGTTTAGGTGGGGGCGGGTGTGATGAGCGATATGCCGCCCGCAGAGGGCCATTACCAGCCCCGGAAGCCTTACCGCAACCTGATCCTGGCCGGGGAGATGGGCATCGGCAAGAGCGAGGTCGCGCGCCGGGTGGCCGACTACTTCGAGGCCCCCCTGCGCGATATTGAGGCCGAGCTGGAAGCGGACGCGGGCATGCCCCTGCAGGAGGTGCGCGCGCTGTATGGCGAAGCGCGCGTGACCAACATGGAAACCGAGATGTGCCGGGAGCTTGCCCTGCAGCGCAGCGCCGTGATCGCCGTGCACGCCAGCACGATCCTCAACGAGGCCAACCGCCGCCGCCTGGCCGAGGCGGGCGTGATCCTGGTGCTGACCACCGCGCTGAACGAGGTGCTGCGCCGCCTGTACGCCAGCAAGCGCGACCGCTTCCACGACGTGAACGAACGCGCGCGCACCATGATCCGCCTGCGCCAGGAATGGAAGGTGCGCGACCTGCCCTACCCCCAGCTGGATACCACCCGCCTGACCCCCGACGAAGTGGCCGCCCAGGTCATCGCCTACTGGCAGTCGGAGGGGGATTTTTAGGGCCTCCCGCCGCGCCTGCCTGGATTGCTCCCCCCGACATTGAGGGCTATACTGCTATTATCGCTGCTCAGTTTGGCGGCGATAATAGCTTGAACAGCGGTGCATATTCCCGGGGCGGGAGAACGCTGCTTTGCCTGCCTGGTTATGTACTCAGCGAGGTGGGTGGTATGGGTATCAAATTGACGCGCATTATTCTCATGGTGTTCACGGCGGTGATCCTGGTCATAACAAGCGCTGCCGGGCCGGCTGCTGGTGGCGAGCCGCCCTACCAGGCTGGGCCTGCCGAAGGTTTGAACGGGCTACAAACAGGCGAGCCGTATATCCTGTTCCGTGGATTGGAAAACAGTCCTTTTGGCGTATTCCCTTACCGCATGAACCCGGATGGCTCCAACAAGCAGTTATTCGAAAGTGACCATCTTGACTATTCTCGCCTTGCTGGCGCTATGGAAGTGTCACTGGATGGCAGGACACTGGCCTATACCTCGACTGACGAAGAGAAAGGGAACACGATATACCTGCTTGATCTGGCAGACGGGACATCCAGTGAGCTGCCGCTGGATACTTATGAGAACGGCTCACCGCGCTGGTCACCGGACGGACAGACAATCGCCTATCTTGCCGAAGGCTTGAATGGAAGATTTAACGCCGTTGATCTGACTACCGGCCAGACCCGTGAGCTGCTCAACGCTAGTATCTTCATACAAATGTTCGGTGAGACCGGGAGAGTTAACAGTTTTGACTGGTCACCGGATGGCAGCCAATTGGTGGCGGGGATGATTTTTGATCCTAATCCAGAATCCAGTCCCTATAGTGGCGTTGGTATGATACTGGTGAATGCCGACGGGTCGAATCCCCGCCCGGTCATGGCACCGGAACTGCCGGGGTGGTCTCCCACATGGAGCCATGATGCCGATCTGATTTATTATGTTTGTGAACTCCCTCTTGCTGAAATTTGCGTTTTTGATCTGACCACATTCCAGATTATGCAGGTATCGCATTTCTCTGACGTATTTGGAAACAATGATTATCATATCGCTAACTTGGATATTTCACCGGACAACCAGATCGTGTTTGAATTCTACGATCGTACTCTCCCACTTCATGAAACGCCAGATATCTATCGTTTTGATGTCGCCACCGGGGAGTGGGCGAACCTGACCCTGGATCTTGATATCGAATTATACGGTCCTCGCTGGGTCTATCCTCCCGCTGTGCCGCCTATCGCCTCCGCCGGGCCGGCTGCTGGTGGCGAGCCGCCCTACCAGGCTGGGCCTGCCGAAGCTTTGAACGGGCTGCAAACAGGCGAGCCGTATATCCTGTTCGTCGGGGTGGATCGCAGTCCTTTTGGCGTATTCCCTTACCGCATGAACCCGGATGGCTCCAACAAGCAGTTATTCGAAAGTGACCATCTTGACTATTCTCGCCTTCGTCTCGCTATGGAAGTGTCACCGGATGGCAGGACACTGGCCTATACCTCGAGTGATGAAGAGAGCGGGTACACGATATACCTGCTTGATCTGGCAACCGGGACATCCAGTAAGCTGCCGCTGGATACTTATGACAATGGCTTGCCGCGCTGGTCGCCGGACGGACAGACAATCGCCTATCGTGCCGAAGGCACAAATGGAATGCTGAATGCCGTTGATCTTTCCACCGGCCAGACCCGTGAACTGCTCAACGCCAGGATTTTCTACTACCAGGTGTTCGGTCATACCGGGAGAGTTGAGAGTTTTGACTGGTCACCGGATGGCAGCCAATTGATAGCAAGCATGAATTTTGACCCCTCAATTGAGGGGCCCTCAGGCAACACCCTGGTGCTGGTGAACGCTGATGGGTCGAACCCGCGACCTCTCACCACACCATATATCGACGGATGGGGTCCCACCTGGGGACATGATGGTGGCCGGATCTATTACAGCTGCCTGGTTTCCGATGGTGAGAATTCTGCAAACGAGATTTGTGCCATTGACCTGGCCACGCTTGAAATCACACAGCTATCCTATTTCAATCAAACTTTAGCTGGCAATTATGGTATTAGGAACCTTGACATTTCGCCAGACAATCGGATCGTGTTTGAACTCTCGATGCTCAGTCTTCCAATACACGAAAGGCCAGATATCTATCGTTTTGATGTCGCCACCGGAGAGTGGGCGAACCTGACCCTGGATCTTGATATCGAATTATACGACCCTCGTTGGGTCTATCCTCCCGCTGTGCCGCCCGTCGCAAACGCCGGGCCGGACCAGACCGTCATCGACGCGGACTCCTCCGGCAGCGAGGTCGTAACGCTGGACGGTTCCGCCGCTCAGGCCCCCTCAATGTCAGTCTCTCTCCCCGTGCATGGCAGAATGCTCATGGGGGGGAACCTGGCAGGGACCGTGGATGTTAATCCGACGGTCAGCAACCAAATTCTGTTGTTGAACACATTTGATGGCAGCGTTGAGCTTGTGCTGGAAGGTGAGCGTGGAATTGCTGACCCAGTCTGGAATCAGGATGGCAGCACATTTGTGTATGCAAATTTTGAGACTTCCCCGATGGGGCTTAATATCTACAATCTCCAAACGCAATCCATCCATAATGTAATAGTTTCAGAGACTTTGCAAGTCTTGCAGCCATTGGATTGGTTCCCGGATGGCGACAGATTGCTCTTCTATGATCACATGCGCGTCAATCAAACCTGGCAGGATCAGCTGCAATTCATCACGCTGAGCAGCGGCGCGATCACGCCATTGTTCACTTACGTAGAGAGGGTGCCAAGCGATACTGTGCCATTACCGCCAGGCATGACGGAATTCGTTGTACAGAGTATAAGGAGAGCTGCCTGGAATCCGGTCCATGCGGAGTGGATTGTAGTGCATCTAAGTGGGTATGACCGCAGCACTGTGTATGGACTGGAACACGCAGCGTTTGTCTACAACCTGCAGACCGGGGAAAAGCTCTCACTGAATGCCTTGTTTACAGCCAGAGTCGGCATGTTCGCAATTCGCTGGAGCGCCGATGGCGAATACCTGATGCTATCGACTTCTGCTGGTTCAGGCACGCTTAGAACAGAAATCGTACGGCTGGCGAATGCTGACGGTGTCTGGTCACTGCAGACAGTAGACGGGGCGCATACACCGGATAATGTCGCGTTTGACTGGCTGGGTGTCGATAATCTGCTGTTCACCAGCACATCTGACCCGAACAACGATGACCATCTGATTCACATCGCACAGATCATCGACGGAACCTTGCATACAACCGAATTCCTGCGCCTGTCGCATTCAGTATTTGAGCGCCCGCACGACCCCAAGGACTGGTATCTGGATGCCGATGAGGAAGAGCGGCACGCGCTTTCGTGTCTGTTCGACCAGGCTCTTGAGACACGGCTGATGGTAGGCACCCGGGCGCGGGTGAACTTCACCGACGGGACGCCCCTGCGCCTGCGGGCTGAGCCGGACTTCGACGCCCCGGTGCTCACTCAGATGGCGGAAGGCACCCCCTTCGACGTGATCGGCGGGTCGGCCTGTGTCAACAGTGACGATTACTACCGCTTCTGGCGGCTTGAGCTGGATGACGGGACGGTTGGCTGGGCGGCAGAAGCGGATCCCACCGGCTACTTCATCGAACCGCTGCCAACCGCTGCCGCCGCCGGGCCGGACCAGACCGTCACCGACGCGGACTCCTCCGGCAGCGAGCCGGGCGGGTAGATCGCCGCCCTGCTGCGCAGGTGGAAGGGGATGTGCAGGCACGTGGCTGTTAGCTGTTGGCTATTAGTTGTTAGCCAACCGCCAATCGCCAATCGCCAACCACCAACCCGCCAAGCGCCAATCGCCATCCCGCCGCCCGCCACGCGCTAACCATACCTTGACTCTGCTATTCGCGGTGGTACAATCTGGGCATTGAGTGTCCCTATAGCTCAGTGGATAGAGCGTTGCCCTCCGGAGGCAGAGGCCCAGGTTCGAGTCCTGGTAGGGACGCACAAACGGCCACCCCATAAACTGCGGGTGGCCGTTTTCTGTTGTCTGGCAGTCCTGCGGGGCGGTCAGTCCACCATGCGCCGCCGCAGCAGCTCCACCGCGCCATTCACCAGGCGGCGGCCCAGCCCGCGCCGCTGGGTGCGGGGCAGGTCGCGTGCCGCGTCGCGCATGGCGATGCGCTTGCCATAGCGCTCGGCCAGCTCGCGCTGGTGGCGCGTGGTCCACACGTAGAAGTCAGTGGGCGTGCGGTCTGGAAACAGGTCCAGCACGCCCTCTTCCTTAATGAGCTGCACCGTGGTTTCGTACAGCATGTCGTACCAGGCGGTGACGGCATCCTCATAGGAGACCGGCTCGCCGTCAATCTGGGTCAGGGCGCTCTGGTAATACGCGATCTGGCCCAGCAGCTCCAGGTAGCCGCCCGGCTCGGTGACCTGGATGCCGTGGCCGGGGCGCAGCGCGTCCAGCCGCGTGTGCTCCAGGAACTCCCGGCGCTCATTTTCCAGCAGCAGCCTGTCAATGTCGGCGTCAGGTTCCAGCCCTTCGACCGGCTGCGGGTACTCCCACACATACGCCTCGATCGTGTCCAGCCCCATCTGGCTGGCGACCGACACGCGGTGGTTGCCATCCTTGACGAAGTACGCATCGCCGACCTTGTAGACCTCGATCGGCGGCGCGCCGCTGCTCACCGGGTCCAGGTACAGCATCGCCACCCGCTGCCAGCGCTCCCGCATATCTTCGTTCACCGGCAGAAACGCCCCGGTGAAATCCTTGTAGCGCCCCACGCTGCCCACGATCTTCTCGATCGGGATAACCTGGACGCCGCGGTAGATCGCCGTCTTCAGGCTGAGATGCTGCGCGATATCGTTGAAGTCGAGGAGCTGGCCCCCGCGCCCCTGCAGGCCGCCCAGGAACTGATCCCAGAAGGCTTTGCTGTGCGCCCGGTCAAACTCCTCGCGTGCCTGCCTCAGATACGCCATGACGTTTTCTTCCCGCCCATTCCCGCGAACCGGGGAAACGCCCCACCGGGGGGCCTGTGCGCGTCATGATTATACCTGTTTTTGCCCGACTTGCGGGATGCGCAGGCGACGTGCTCAGGCAGCACGACGTGCTCAGGGCAGCAGCACGGTGTCCACCCAGCGGGCCAGCCCGCGGATCGCCCGCGCCGGCAGGGCGGGGCGCGCCTTCCTGCGGAAGTCCCGCGCCGCGTCTGTGAGCATCACCCGCCGCCCGTAGCGGGCCTGCAGCGCTGCCTGGTGATCGCGCACCCAGACGTAGAAGTCCGCCGGGGTGCGTTCCGGGAACAGGCTCAGCAGCCCGGTCTGCTCAAGCGACTGGATGGTCAGCTCGTAGCGCATATCGTACCAGCCGGTGACGGCCTCATCCCACGCTATGTCGCGCTCGTCGATCTGGCACAGCGCCACCTGGAACGCCTCGATCTCGGCCAGCATGGCCGGGTAGCCGCCCGGCGCGGTCAGCCGGATTCCGGCCCCTGGCCGCAGGCGATCCAGCCCGGTGCGGTCCAGGAACTCCCGGCGCTCGGCTTCGATCAGCAGCGTGTCGATGTCCAGCTCCGGCGGCAGGTCGGGCAGCGGGGAGGCGTGTTCCCACACATAGGCCTCGATATCCGTCAGCCCAAGCTGGCGCGCCACCGACACGCGGTGGTTGCCGTCCTTCACAAAGTACGCGCTGCCCACCTTGTACAGCTCCACGGGCGGCACGCCGCCGCTGGTGGGGTCCAGGTAGATGGTGGCGATGCGCTCCCAGCGGGCCTTCAGGCCATCGTCATTGGGCAGGAACGCCGCGGTGAAGTCGTTGTAGCGTCCGGCGCTGCCGACGATGGCCTGCAGCGGGATGTTCTGCACACCACGGTAGATGGCGTGGCGCAGGTGCAGGCGCTGCGCGATGTCGTTGAAGTCCAGCAAACGGGCGGTTTCGCCCGGTTCTTTCTGCGTCAGTTCGTCCTGGCGGGCCTTGCGGCGGGCCAGGTGCCAGTGGTGCCGCGCTTCGGTAACGTACGGCTCCGTTCGTGCGAGTGTCATGTACAGCCCTCCTTACAATAAGAAGATAAACTCGGGCCTAATTGCGCATTATAGAGGGCGTACCCGGGGCTGGATAGCATAAGATGCACGAAGATTTTCCGGGAAAACGCACAATGCTTTAGCAGGTTGCACAAGGCTAGCCGGGAGATTGTGGCGTAATCTTGCCAGTTCTTAACACTGGCTTAAGCTGGGGTTCATCTGGATTTGAGCGTTTTGACGAACGAAAAGCGCGGCTGGCGCCATCCGCCGCGCCGCCGCGACAGGTGGCTGCGTGATGGCAAAACATGATAAAGCTGATATAATATATCGGAAATAGGCACAGGTAATCTGCAATTGATGATGCGACGCCCCCTGCCGGACACGGTGAGGGATGCGCCTGAACGGCTTGGTCAAGCATCAAAGCTACCCGGTCGTTTCTGTTTATATCGGGGCTGTCCGCGATTTTTCCGTAGTGCTGCGGGCGGCCGTCGCATTTCACGGGCCGGGCGCTGCGCTGCAGCGTGTCGAACAGCTTTCATATATGACATCGTACCCACTCTTTGAGGAGAAGTTCGCTATGCGTGCAAAAATGTTTATTGTGATGATTCTGTTGGCCGTAATGGCAATGCCGGTGATCGCTCAGGGGCCGCCCCCGCCCGAACTCACTGGCGATATTGTGCTGGAAGGGCTGAACGGCCCCCAGGGGTTGTTTGTGGATGATGCGGGTGACCTGTGGGTGGTTGACGGCGGCTTTGGCGGGGAGGAAACCGTCCAGGCCACCAACCCCACCACCTTTGAAGTGCAGGAAGCGACCCTGGGCCAGACCTCCCAGATCGTGCGCCTGACGCCCGGCGGGGAGCCTGAAGTCGTCGCCATGCTGCCCTCGGTGGCCGTGGGTGAGGATGCCCTGGGCGGCGCGCGGCTGGCCGTGATGGACGGCCAGCTGTATGCCACCGTGGGCGGCTGGCATGTCAACAGCGGCGAGGAAGTGAGCCTGCCGCACCAGGCCGAGGTGGTCGCGGTTGGCGCGGACGGCACGATCAGCACTGTCGCCGACCTGTGGGCGCATGAGCTGGCGGAAAACCCGGATGGCACGGCCAACATCGAAAGCCACCCCTTCGGGATCATTGCTGGCCCGGATGGCCTGCTTTACGTGGCGGACGCGGCGGCCAACGCCCTGATCGCCGTTGACCCGGCAACGGGCGAAACGGCGACCATCGCCGTGTTCGAGGGCCTGCCCGGCGTGTTCCCCAGCCCCTGGCGGGATAACGAGCTGGTTGCAGACCCGGTTCCCACCGCCGTGGTGATGGATGGCGAAGGCCGCACGTTTGTCTCGCTGCTTTCCGGCGCGCCGTTCATCCCCGGCTCGGCCAGCGTGGTTGAGGTCGGCGCGGATGGCACGGTCAGTGTTTTCTCCCCCGGCCACACGATGCTCACCGACCTGAAGCTGGGGCCGGATGGCAACCTGTACGCCGTGTCGTTTGGCATGTTCACGGAAGAAGGCCCGGTCTTTAACTCCGGCTCGGTCGTGCGCATCCTGCCGGATGGCTCCTCCGAAGTCGTGATCGAGGGCCTGCCCTTCGCCACCGCGATCGCGCTGGACGCGGCGGGTAACGGCTACGTGGCGATCAACGGGGTCGCCATCCCGCAGGCGGGCATGGTCGTTTACTACGAAGGGCTGACCGGCATGGAAGGCCACGCCCCGGAGATGATGGGCGGCTAGGCTTCCACAGGCGCTTTATCCGGGAGGCTGCGCAGGCTGGCAGCCTCCCTTTTCCGTTATAAGGGGGAAGCATGCTTGAACGTATAGAAATTCTGATCCTGCTGGGGCTGGCGGTGATCCTGGGGATGACCATGGGCGGGCAGGCGGAGCGCCCAGCCCAGCCCCCCGCGCCTGATCCGGAGATCATCGCGCGCGGGGTGGAGGTCTACCGCAGCAGTTACTGCGGCGTCTGCCACACCCTGACGGCGGCCAATACGCGCGGCACGTTTGGCCCGCCGCACGATAACGCCGGCGCGGACGCGGCGCGCCACCTGGCCGACCCGCGTTACCGGGGCGCGGCCACCACCCCGCAGGCGTACATCCGCGAAAGCCTGCTGGAGCCGGGGGCATTCTACACGCCGGGCTACGAATCCACCAACCACCACATGCCCGCCTTCATCCACCTGGCGGAGGAAGACATTGACGCGCTGGTGATCATGCTGGCCAGCCAGCGCGCTGAGTAGCGGCGGCTGGCGTGCGCTGTTTTTGCAACCATTACCCCCACGCTGACGTAGCACTATATAACGTATATAGTTGTAGCTCGGCGTATCCTGGTCGCCGGGGGGTTCCCGCCAACGCGGAAAAAAGGAAAAAATCTTATGCAGGCGATCGTTTTCTCCCGCTACGGCGGTCCTGATGTGCTGCGGCTGGCCGAAGTGGAAAAACCAACCCCGCAAGAAAATGAAGTGCTGATCCGGGTTCATGCGGCCACCGTCACCGCCGGGGATGTGAACCTGCGCGGCTTCACGTTTGTGCCGCCTGGCTTCAAGATGCTCGCGCGCCTGATGTTCGGGGTGAGCAAGCCCCGGAAGACCATCCTGGGTACCGAAATCGCCGGGGTCGTGGAAGCCGCTGGCGCGAACGTCACCCGCTTCAAGCCGGGGGATGCCGTGTTTGGCATCGGCTCCAACCACCTGGGCGCGTATGCGGAGTATGCCTGCCGCCCGGCGGAAGGGGCGCTGGCGCTCAAACCCGCCAGCCTGAGCTTTGAGGAGGCGGCGGCGCTGCCATTCGGGGCCGGTACGGCACTCTATTTCCTGAAGGACAAGGGCAGTGTCCAGCCGGGGCAGAAAGTGCTGGTCATTGGCGCGTCGGGCGGCGTGGGGAACTACGCGGTTCAGCTTGCCCACTATTTCGGGGCGGAAGTCACCGGGGTGTGCAGCGCGGCCAATGAGGAACTGGTGCGCTCGCTGGGCGCGGATCACGTCATTGACTACACCCGCCAGGACTTCACACAAAACGGCGTTCGTTACGACCTGATCGTGGACACAGTGGCGGGGCAATCCTCCTTTGCGCGCTGCAAAGAGTCGCTGGCACCGGCGGGGCGCTATCTTGCGGTGGCGGGCGGACTGCGTGAAATGCTCCAGGCGGGCTGGAATAAACGGGTCGTGGCCGGGACTCCGCCGGAGCGCAAGGCCGAAATGGAGGCGCTCAAGGATCTGGTTGAAGCGGGCGCGATCAGGGCTGTCATTGACCGCCGCTATCCGCTGGCCGAAACCGCCGAGGCTCACCGCTACGTCGATTCCGGACGCAAGCGGGGGAATGTGGTGATCGCAGTCGTCTGAACCAACGATCGGGTAGCACATGGGGGGAATGAATCATGGTTGACCGGCGTATTCTGCTGGCGGCGATCTGGGTCGCGCTGATGCTCATTTATCTGCTGGGGGATGTGCTGCGCATCTTCAGCGGTGACTATCTGCGGGGCGGTGTTGATCTCAAAACGCTCACGCAGCCGATGTGGCTGGGCATGGCCGCCCTGATGGTGATCCCGATCGTCATGATCCTGCTGACGCTGCTGCTGAACCAGCCCGTGAATCGCTGGGTGAACATCATCGTGGCCGCCTTCTTCTTTCTCTTCAACCTGGTTGGCCTGCCCACCTATCCGGGGTGGTATGATCGCTTCCTGCTCGCCGTCAGCCTGGTCTTCAACCTGATGACGATCTGGTATGCCTGGAACTGGGTTATTGCCTAGCGCCACCGTTGCCCCTGGGACGCGCGGGCCACCGGGCAGTGCGTCCCAGACTGCTGCTTTTGCCCCGCCAGAATCGGTGTTCGACTCTCTCCCCCGGCGTGCTATAATCGCCCCGTGTTCTACCCGCATTCTACGATCCCTATCGAGGTTCGATTCATGGCGTCGCTTTCCTTTCAAGATGTGATCATGAAGCTGCACCAGTTCTGGGCGGACCAGGGCTGCGTGCTGTGGCAGCCGTATAATGTCCAGCTGGGCGCGGGGACGGGCAACCCCGCCACGCTGCTGCGCGTGCTGGGGCCGGAGCCGTGGAACGTGGCCTATGTGGAGCCGTCCGTCCGCCCGGACGATGGCCGCTACGCCGAAAACCCCAACCGCATGCAGTACTTCTACCAGTACCAGGTGATCCTGAAGCCCGACCCCGGCAATCCCCAGGAGCTGTACCTCAAATCGCTGGAGGCGCTGGGCATTAACCCGCGCGAGCATGACATCCGCTTTGTGGAGGACAACTGGGAATCGCCCGCGCTGGGCGCGTGGGGGCTGGGCTGGGAAGTCTGGCTGGACGGGCAGGAGATCACGCAGTTCACGTACTTCCAGCAGGCCGGCGGGCTGAACCTGGAGCCGGTCTCGGTGGAGATCACCTACGGGCTGGAGCGCATCGCGCTGGCCCTGCAGGGCAAAGAGCAGGTGTGGGACATCGACTGGCTGTCCGGCGTGCAGCTCTCCTACGGCGACATCTACCGCCGCCAGGAAGTTGAGCACTGTGCCTATTACTTCGAGGTCGCGGATGTTGAGGGCCTCAAACAGACCTACGATGTGTATGAGCAGGAAAGCCGCCGCGCCTTGGAACACGGGCTGGTCATTCCGGCCTATGACTACGTGCTGAAATGCTCCCACCTGTTTAACGTGCTGGATACGCGCGGCGCGATCGGCGTGACCGAGCGGGCGGGCTACTTCCACCGCATGCGCGATATGACGCGCAAGGTCGCCCAGGCGTTCGCGGAGCAGCGCGAAACCATGGAGCATCCGCTGCTGGAACGTGGCTGGACGGCCCCCGACGCCGGCCAGCCGCCCGCGCTGCCGGAACAGCTTCCCGCCGGCCCGGCGGATTTCCTGCTGGAGATCGGCGTGGAGGAGCTGCCCGCGGGCGACACCGCTGAGGCGCTGGCCCAGCTGGAACAGGCCGCCCCGGCGTTTTTTGAGGCGCTGCGCCTGAGCCATGACACGCTGAAGGTCTACGCCACGCCGCGCCGCCTGGTCGTCTACGCGCATAAGCTGGCCGAGCGCCAGCCCGACCTGGAGACCGAGGTGAAAGGCCCGCCCGCCCGCGCCGCCTTCGACAGCGAGGGCAACCCCACCAAAGCGGCGCAGGGCTTCGCGCGCGGCAAGGGGCTGGACGTGGCCGACCTGCGCGTCGCGGAGATCGACGGCGGCGAGTACGTGGTCGCCACGGTGCGGGAAGCCGGGCGGCACGCCCTGGAAGTGCTGGCGGAGGCGCTGCCGGACTTCATCGCCGGGATCAGATTCGGCAAGTCCATGCGCTGGAACGCCTCCGGCGTGGCCTTCAGCCGCCCGATCCGCTGGCTGGTGGCCCTCTTTGGCGAGACCGTGATCCCGTTCTCCTACGCGGCCACGCCCAGCGGGAATGTCACGCGCGGCCTGCGGCCTTATGATTCGCCCGAAGCCACGGTGGCGGACGCCACCGCGTACTTCAAGGCGCTGGCCCAGCAGGGCATCGTGCTGGACAGCGCGGAACGCCGCGCCCAGCTCCTGGAGCAGGCGCGGCGCCTGGCGGCGGAAGTCGGCGGGCGCATCCCGGCGGATGAAGGGCTGGTGGCCGAGATCACGAACCTGGTGGAGCGCCCCACCGCGCTGCGCGGGGCTTTCGACCCGGCTTTCCTGGCACTTCCGCGTGAAGTGCTGGTGACGGTGATGAAGAAGCATCAGCGCTACTTCGCGGTGGAGGATGAAGCGGGCGCGCTGCTGCCGTACTTCATCGCGGTGCGCAACGGTGATAAAGAGGGGCTGGACAAGGTGATTCACGGCAACGAGCATGTAATCCGCGCCCGCTTCGCCGACGCGCAGTATTTCTACAGCAAAGACACCGAAAAGCCGCTGTGTGATTACCTGCCGCGCCTGGGCACGCTGACCTTCCAGGAGAAGCTGGGCAGCATGCTGGACAAGAACAACCGCGTGGCCGGGCTGGTCCCCGCGCTGGCCGATCTGCTGGGGCTGGACGCGACCGCCCGTAAGCACGCCGTGCGCGCCGCGGAGCTGGCCAAGGCCGACCTCGCCACCCAGATGGTGGTTGAGATGACCTCCCTGCAGGGCGTGATGGGCCGCATTTACGCCCGCGTGGCGAACGAGGCGGAGCCGGTAGCCGACGCGATCTTCGAGCACTGGCTGCCGCGCGGGGCGGGCGACGCCCTGCCGGAGAGCGCGCCGGGGATCGCGCTGGCGCTGACCGACCGCCTGGATTCGCTGGCCGGGCTGTTCGCCGCCGGGCTGGCCCCGCGTTCCTCCGCCGACCCCTACGGGCTGCGCCGCGCCGCGCTGGGCATCGTGCAAATCCTGGTGGAGCGGGGCATCGACCTGAACCTGGCGGACGCGCTGCGCCCGGTGGCCGCCGCCCAGCCGGTCACGGTGGATGATGAAACCTTCGCCGCCGTGCTGGACTTCATCGCCGGGCGGCTGCGCGTGTACCTCCAGGGGGAGGAAGGCAGCGCGCACATCATTGAGGCGGTGCTGGCCGAGCAGCCGGCCAACCCCTACCGGGCCGCGATGGCCGCCGGGGAGCTGGCGATCTGGCACAATCACGCGAACTGGGCCGCCATCCTGGACAGCTTCGCGCGCTGCGTGCGCATCACCCGCGATCAGCCCGCCTTCGGCCTGAGCCGCGACCTGCTGCGCGACGATGCCGAGATCGCGCTGTACGAGGCGTACCAGAAAGCGGCGGGCAGGCTGGGGCCGGATGACAACGTGGGCGCGATGCTGGCCGCGTTTGAGGAGATGGTCCCGGCGGTGAGCCGTTTCTTCGATGAAACGCTGGTGATGGACGAGGACCCGGCCATCCGCGAAAACCGGCTGGGGCTGCTGCAGGCCATCGCCGGGCTGGCGAAGGGCCGCGCCGATTTCAGCGAGCTGCAGGGGTTCTAAAACCCGTATACCTGAACACCACAGGCCCGTCGGATGCAGCCGCATCCGGCGGGCTTTTTGCTGCCCCCCAGAATCACACCATCCCCGCACGGATGACTTCGCCGGGGATGGTGATCGCTGCCAAATCAGGCTGTAAAACGCTGCTTAGCCCGTGTAGCCCGCTTCCGAGGTCCGGGTGAACAGCTCGCCCAGGCTCAGCTCCGCCCAGGGCGCGAAACGGTCCATATCCAGGCCCAGCTTCTGTGCTACGCCGCGGCCGTAGTCCGGGTCGGCCTTGTAGAAGTGGACGAGCTGACGCACCTTGATGCGCTCCGGCACGCCTTCCATACCTTCCGCCAGGTTGCAGAACAGCTGCTCCTTCTGGTCGGCATTCATCAGGCGGAACAGCGCGCCCGGCTGGGAGTAATCGTCGTTGCCCGCGCGGTGATCGTAGCGGTCGGCGTCGCCGGCGATCTTCAGCGGCGGCTCCAGGGCTTCGGGGTCTTCCACCGGGCCGTCGAAGCTGTTCGGCTCGTAGTTCACCGCGCCGCCCGCGTTGCCGTCAAAGCGCATGCTGCCGTCACGGTGGTAGTTGTTGACCTCGGCCTCCGGGCGGTTCACCGGCAGCGCGGCGTAGTTCACGCCGACACGGTAGCGGTGCGCGTCCGCGTAGGACATGATGCGCGCCTGGAGCATCTTGTCCGGCGAGAAGCCGATGCCCGGCACGATGTTGGACGGCTCAAAGGTGGCCTGCTCGATCTCCGCGAAGTAGTTCTGCGGGTTCTCGTTCAGCTCCATCACGCCGATCTCGATCAGGGGGTAGTCGGCGTGTGGCCAGACCTTGGTGAGGTCGAAGGGGTTGATATCGTAGGTTTCGGCCTCCGCTTCCGGCATGATCTGGGCGTAAACGCGCCAGCGCGGGAACTCGCCGCGCTCGATCGCCTCGTACAGGTCGCGCTGGGAGCTTTCGCGGTCCTTGCCTACGATCTCAGCGGCTTCGGCGTTCGTCCAGTTCTTGATGCCCTGCTCCGTCTTGAAGTGCAGCTTCATCCAGAAGCGCTCATTCTGCGCGTTGATGAAGCTGTAAGTGTGGCTGCTGAAGCCGTGCACGAAGCGGTAGCCCTGCGGCAGGCCGCGGTCGCTGAACAGGATCGTCACCTGGTGCAGGCTCTCCGGGGAAAGCGACCAGAAATCCCACATGGACGTATTCGAGCGCATGTTGGTGCGCGGGTCGCGCTTCTGGGTGTGGATGAAGTCGCTGAACTTGTAGGGATCGCGCACGAAAAACACGGGCGTGTTATTGCCCACCATGTCCCAGTTGCCGTCCTCCGTGTAGAACTTCACGGCAAAGCCGCGCACATCGCGCTCCGCGTCGGCGGCGCCATGCTCGCCCGCCACGGTGGAGAAGCGGGCCAGGCAGCGCGTCTGCTTGCCAACCGGGGAGAAAACCTTCGCCTTGCTGTAGGCGGTGATGTCGTTGGTGATGGTGAACGTGCCGAAGGCGCCCGACCCCTTCGCATGCACCACGCGCTCCGGCACGCGCTCGCGGTTGAAGGTCGCCATCTTCTCAAGGAGCTGGAAATCCTGCATCAGCAGCGGGCCGCGAGCGCCGGCGGTCAGGGAGTTCTGGTTGTCGCCAAGGGGGGCGCCGTGGGCGGTCGTGAGCTTCTTCTTTGCCATGAAAAACTGCCTCCGTCTGTAAAAAAATCGATAAATGTAATCCGGTACGTGTATTTTATCACATTTGCCGCGCCGCGGCAGTTTCGTTCATCAGAACCGCATTAATGTTTGGTGGCAGGAGGGTGGGGCGTGGGTTTCACCCGCCGGGCGATTTGATGCTACACTGAGCAAAACGGCGGGAAAGGTGGTGAACGATGGTCAGCAACCCCACGCACATGCTTCAGGCGGAGATCAACCGGCTGCGTGCCGAGAATGACGCCCTGCGCGCCGATCTGTACGACCTCAAGCAGTTCGTGCAGGCCCTGCAATCCCTGGCCGACGCGGAGCAGAAGTTCCACACCCATGAGGACCTGCTGCGCCTGCTGAGCGCGATCGTGCAGCAGACGCTCGACCTGCTCAGCGCGCCGGATGGCTCGCTCTCCCTGCTGGACCCCGACAGCGGCGAGCTGGAGTTCGTGATCGTGCATGGCGGCGCGCGCGACCTGGTGGGAACCCGCCTGCAGCCCGGCGAGGGGATCGCGGGCTGGGTGGCCCGGCATGGCAAGCCCGTGACGCTGCAGGACGTGCGCACCGACCCGCGCTTCTCCGACCGCATCGACCAGCTCACCCGCACGCAGACCAAGTCCATCGCCGCCGCGCCGCTGATCGGCAATGGGCGGGTGCTGGGCGTGGTGGAGGTGCTGAACCAGCCGAGCGACGAGCCGTTCAGCGGGCTGGATCAGGCGCTGCTGGCGCTGTTCTGCCGCTTTGCGGGGGAGGCGCTGGCGAATATCGAGCAGGATTCCGACGAACAGGACATCCTGACCCCGCGCGACTTTGACAGCCGCTAGCGGGTTGTAGGAGGAAATGCGGTAAGGGCTGCGCCCCCAGTGGCGTGGCCCTTTTTGTTCACCGCCCGGCGGTAGGGATGACGGCCTGCGTATCCGTGGCGGCGGCGATGCCCGCCACCATACCCGCCTCCGCCGCCAGCGCCACGCGCACCGTCCCCGCCGCCAGCGGCGTCACCAGCAGCGTCACCGGGGCGCTTTCTCCCGGCAGCAGGATCAGGTCGGGGCGCTCCACGCGCAGGCCGGTCAGCCGGTCGTCGGCGTCAAAGAGCAGCGCCAGCAGCATGATCTCCTGCACCGCGCTGGGGCCGCTGTGGGTCAGCGCCGCCTCCACGCGCACCAGCCCGCCCTCAACGGCAAACGTGACATCCTCCACGCCCAGCGGGAGTGGCGCCGCCGCGTTAACGTCCAGGGGGTCGGCGCTCAGCAGCGCCGCGCTGGGGCGGGAGTCTTCCGGCGCGCCGGGGAACAGGGCCGTATAGCCCGTGACCTGGCCGGGGGCCAGCACCTGCTGCGGGACGCTGATCGCCCGCTGCGGGCCGGGCGTGCCGTCGGCGTCCAGCAGGCTGACCCGCACCGCCAGGTTGGTCAGCGGGTAGTCGTAGGGGTTGTGGATCGTCCCCAGGCAGATGACCTCGGCGGCCGGGCTGCGGGTGCAGGCCGGGGCGGCCAGCTCCAGCGGGGGCGGGGTATCGCTGGGCAGGAAGCGCACCAGCGTGCTGGTTTCACGGGCGGCCGTCCGGGCCGGGATCAGCAGCACCTGGCCGGGGTAGAGCCGGTCAGGGGGCAGGTCGCCATTCGCGGCGCGGATTGCCGCGGCGCTCGTGCCGAAGCGGGCCGCGATGCGGGGCAGCGTATCGCCCGCAGTCACGGTGTAATAGATCGGGGTGGGGGATGATTCGGGCTGGTGAACGGGCGACTGGCCCGGCCTGGAAGCCTCCTGGGTGGCGGCAGGCTGCGACTGCACAGCCGCCGCGCGGGTGACTGTGCCGGGCGATGAAGCCGGTGTCCGGACGATCAGGGTGGGGTCAGTCGCGGCGGGGGTTTGCAGGGGGGTAGCAGGGAGGAGTGGGCCGCAAGCAGCCATCACCCAGACCATCACGCAGAGCGTGGCCATCCGTCGCAGTCCCCAGCGCCCCATGCCAACCGTTATCCCTCAAAATCCAACAAGGCATCGTGTTATCCCACATTATAGCCCGTTCTGCCAAAAGGTGAAGCCCGGAACCATACGATTCCCCAACGATCCGGGCCGGGGGGGAGTCTCGCGCCGGGCTACAGGTACTGGCGGATGATCGCGGTCAGCGCCCGGGCGCGGTGGCGGTAGGTATGCTCCTGCAGGAAGCGGGCGCGCGCGGCCTGCCCGATGCGCTGGCGGGCCTCCGGGTGATCCAGCAGCCACGCGATCCGCTCGGTGGCCTCGGCGGGGTCGGCCAGGAGAATCACTTCCTCCTCCGGCGTGAACCACTCCTCCAGCCCGTCATAGCGGCTGGAGACCATGCACGCCCCCAGCGCGGCCAGCTCAAACGGGCGGGCGTTGCTGCTGGCGTAGACGGTGGCATGCGCCTGGCGCGTGATCAGGAGGTTCAGGCGGCTGCGGCAGGCGTACTCCCGCAGCTTGCTGAAGGACAGGTAGGGCAGCAGCTCCGCCCGGCCCAGGTCGCCCAGCTTGGTCCCGCGCACGGCGAAGCGCCGCTCCGGCAGCGCACGGCTGGGCGCAGCGATCATGGCTTCGATCCAGTCCTCGCGGTATTCCGCGCCATGCCCATAGAAGAACGCGTCCACGTCCTGGGGGAGATCCAGCGGCGCCCAGACCTCCGGGTCGGCGGCGTACTGCAGGGTGTGGACGTGGCGCGCCCCCAGCGCCTTCAGGTAGTCCAGCGCCCCAACCGAGCTGCCAATGATCGCCGTGTACTCGCCGGGGTCGGCGCCGGGGTAGATGCGGAAGCCGGTGGCGAACCCGCGGAACTGGGGCAGGCTGGCCGGCAGGTCGCCATCGTAGAAGAAGACCGGCTTGCCATGCCGCGCGATCAGGTCGGCGGGCACGCCCGCGACATGGTTCAGCGGGATCGTCAGGAACAGCACCGCGTCGATGTCCGGGTGCTTCGTCAGCAGGCCATCCAGGTACGCCCGCCAGCGCGGGGCGATGGTCGCCTGGGCGGCGCGCCGGATCAGGCGCTCGCTGAGCGATTCGCCCGTTGCGCTCGCTGCCGAGGGCGCTTCAGACGCAGGCAGCAGGCGGCGGCTGGCATCCCGCAGCGCCTTGAACAGGTCGCCCTGTGCCTTGACCGGGTTCGGCACGGCCTGCCACCACAGCGTTTCGATAGCCGGGCCCTGATACGTGGTCACGATCAGGTCGGCGCCGGTCTCGTACAGCCCCTTGAGCAGCTGCCACCATGACGGCGTGCTGCTGAACGGCTGCTGGAGGTCGAGTGAGGAGGCAACTACCAGGAGTTTCATGCGGCCTGCTTCTGTTGTATCATCAGCACAGAGACACGACCCAGCCTGCCCTGCGCCGGGGCGGTCAGTTCACACGGTAACTGTAACCGATCCGCCGCCAGCCGGGTAGCGCCAATCGCGGGCAGCCCGCGCTGTTCGGGGGCATAGGACGGAATAACCGGGGTGTTGTGGGTGCCAGCCGCTGTGCCGGCACTTGAATTGTCTATCTGATAGTAAGGATGGTATCTCCATGAGCAGCTACGGACGTTCCGCCCCGGTTGAGTCTGCGCGGCGCCTGGTTGAGGCCCGCTTTCCGGAGTGCCAGGCGGCGTTCCTGGCGGGCAGCGTCGTGCGCGGGGATGCCACCCCGACCTCCGACCTGGACATTGTGGTGATCACCGACCGCCCGGACGCGCCCTTCCGCGAGTCGCTGTACTTTGAGGGCTGGCCGGTGGAGATCTTCGCCCACACGCCCGACTCGGCGCGGCGCTACTTCGCCAGCGACGCCGCGCGGCGCATGCCCTCCCTGCCGGTGATGGTGGCGGAAGGCGAGCTGCTGCGCAGCGCCGGGGACGTGGCCGAGACCCTGCGCGCGGAGGCGGAGCGCCTGCTGGATGCCGGGCCGGAGCCGTTCACGCCGGAGATGATCGAATCGCACCGCTACTTCATCACCGACCTGCTGGATGATCTGGAAGGCGCGGCAGACGGCGCGGAGCGTTTCTTCATCGCGGCGGAGCTGACCAGCCGGGCGATTGACCTGTGGCTGGGCGTGAACGGCCAGTGGACCGGGCGCGGCAAGTGGGCGCTGCGCGCGCTGCGGCGGCATGACGCGGTGCAGGCCGACCGGCTGGAGGCGGCGCTGGCGCAGATCGAACGGGGCGAGCGCCAGCCGCTGATCGGTTTTGTGGAGGCGGTGCTGGCCCCGGTAGGCGGGCGGCTATTCGCCGGGTACCGGCAGGCCGGGCGCAAGCCGGACGCGGATTGAGCCGCGCCACCAGATGCCGCAATTCGCCATTCACCGGGGATGCTCCCCCCACCACCCAGAAGGAAGGCCCCATGACCGCTGCACCCTCCCCCTCACTGCCCGCTGAACGGCTGCCCTGGTGGCGCAAGATCGGCTATGGCCTGGGCGATATCTACGGCGGCGGCGCGCACCTGATCATCAGCTTCTACTACCTGCACTTCCTCACCTCCGTCGTGCGCATCAACCCCGCGCTGGCCGGGACCGTGATCCTGATCAGCAAGCTCTACGACGCGGTGACCGACCCGCTGGAGGGCGTGCTAACCGACCGGACGCGCACCCGCTTTGGCCGCCGCAAGCCCTACCTGGCGGCGGGCGTGATCCTGATCTTCCTCTCGTTTTTCGCCCTGTTTTACCCGTTCAGCATGGAAGCGGAGGGGACGCGCTTCGCCTTCGTGCTGCTGACATACCTGTTCTTCTCCACAATCTTCAGCATCGTCCAGGTGAACTACAACGCCCTGCAATCCGAGATGACGCTGGACTACAACGAGCGCACGTCCCTCAGCGGCGTGCGGATCTTCTTCTCCACCGCGTCATCGATCGTGTGCGCCGTGGTGCCGCTGGAGATCGTGAAGCAGTTCGATGACGTGAACCAGGGGTACATCACGATGGCGCTGGTCTTTGGCCTGTTCTTCGCGCTGCCGTACATCATCACCGTGCTGACCATCCGCGAGCGCGAGGAGTTCCAGCGCCCGCCGGAGCCGTTCGACTGGCGGCGGGCGTTCATCCAGCCGTTCCGGATGCGCACCTTCGTGCACGTGCTGCTGATGTACCTGTTCGCCTTCACCGCCGCCGACGTGGTGAGCAGCGTCGTGATCTACTTCATGACGTACTACATGGGGCGCGGGGCGGAGGCGAATTACGTCAACGGCACGCTGCTGGTGATGCAGGTGCTTTCCCTGCCGTTTTACACGTGGCTCAGCCGCCGCCGCAGCAAACGGGCCGGCTTCATGATCGGCGGCATCATCTGGATCACGGCCATGCTGGTCAGCTTCCTGATCACGCCGGACCTGTCGGGCTGGGTCGTCTATGCCTTCGCCGCGTTCGTGGGCAGCGGGACGGGCGGCATCGTGGTGATGATCTACGCCATGTTCCCGGACATCCCGGACGTGGACGAGCTGCGCTCCGGCGAACGGCGGGAGGGCATGTACTATTCCCTGATCGGCTTCAGCCGCAAGTTCAGCAGCGCGTTCGCCCTGTTCCTGGTCTCCCAGGCGCTGGCGCTGGGCGGGTATATCGCCCCGGTGGAACAGGTGGTGGACGGGGTCACGCGCCTGGTGGAGCAGCCGCAGAGCGCGACGTTTCTCATGGTGCTGCGCGGGCTGTTCGGCGTGGCGCCGATCCTGCTGCTGGGCGGGGCGCTGCTGGTGGCCTCTCGCTACCGGCTGACGGCTGAGGTGCATGACCGGCTGAGGCTGCTGCTGGCGGCTCGCCGCGCGGGGGAGCCGGACACGCCCGAACGCGCCGCGGAAGCGGCGGCGCTGGCGGCGGTCCTGATCGGGGATGCACCCGCCGGGGAGCCGGTCCCGGAACCGGGGGGTTGAGGGGATAAAGGCAATTCAACACAGTGATTTA
>NPIE01000362.1_pt1 | contig 33905 bp, 31 predicted proteins | sample 8637661 | NCBI WGS metagenome assembly NPIE01 (sample SAMN07420842, study PRJNA396082) | bioreactor metagenome | isolation source: sample BA12 brine-fed electro-methanogenic bioreactor BA | place: Japan: Kochi | collected 2016-12-09 | reverse complement strand
CGCCCCCGCACGGGGGGCGACAGAATTACTTTGCACGCCCTTCTGGCTGGTGCTTTTGTTTCAATCCACGCCCCCGCACGGGGGGCGACGATTTAAGGGGATGGGTTTTTGGCGACTTGTGTGTTTCAATCCACGCCCCCGCACGGGGGGCGACAGAGCATCGAGGCATATACCCTACACAACAGGGTTTCAATCCACGCCCCCGCACGGGGGGCGACGCTTTGGGAGAGTCTTTACGATTTAATTTATAGAAGTTTCAATCCACGCCCCCGCACGGGGGGCGACGGTCGCGCTGCCGCAGATCGGCCAACATGGCGGCCAGTTTCAATCCACGCCCCCGCACGGGGGGCGACCCCCGGCAACGCCAGAGCGCACCCCGGAGAGAGGTTTCAATCCACGCCCCCGCACGGGGGGCGACCAAATCCGGCCAGTTTATTCCCGGCCTTAAACAGTTTCAATCCACGCCCCCGCACGGGGGGCGACCTCGTGCTGGATGGTGCGCATCACCGCATTATTGTTTCAATCCACGCCCCCGCACGGGGGGCGACCGCATGCTCGAAAGACATGAAGCCTTCGACAATACGTTTCAATCCACGCCCCCGCACGGGGGGCGACGCGTGGACCCCTCCAGGCTCGCCCCAAGGTTATTGTTTCAATCCACGCCCCCGCACGGGGGGCGACGCCAGCTCGCTCATTGCCCGACCCTCTTTGCGAGTTTCAATCCACGCCCCCGCACGGGGGGCGACTGTCCTGCTGCAACTTACTGTTTTTGAATCTCTTTAAATCCAAATTCCGCGAACCTACTTATTTCAGCTTGAAAGTTTGACATATCGAATTCTAAAAGTTCGAAAAGCTACCAAAAATCAGGCTATGCGAACCCCCTGGGTAATCTGAAACCGCTTGGGGTTCGCTAAAGTATTAGAGGGCCCTCTTGGTCTATTGCGACCTTTGCCCCAATATGTTCGACCCGTTTCCGCCAATTCGCTCCCAGGAAATAAAATCTGAGGCTGTCCTGCGCATCATCGATAGCCCGAATAAGCTGCTGGCGTAACACGACCCATTGCGCTGGATCGACGATGCACTCAAACACAGAATATTGAACCCGCTGGCCGTGATTGGTACAAATCCGGGCCACCTTGCGCAACCGCTTGGCGCCTGCTGAATCGGTTGTCGCTACGTCATAACTTACAAGCACCATCATTGTTATCTCCACAGATACGGCGGATATTCGTCAAGATCCCCGCGCAGATAACGACTGAGCAGTTGCGCCTGAGCGAACATCAACATGCCGAGGGGTAGCTTTTCCTTGAGAAAGGGATGCTCAATTTCGACCTGCTTCCGTTTCTGGTACTCAGTCAGCAGCGTCTTGCGTGTCTCGTCATCCATGACCACTGCGCCGGACTCCAACACCCGAAAGCCCTTCTTCCTGGCCTGCCCGAGATTGATAAGCGACAAGGCCAGACGATCCGCCAGAACCGGGCGAAATTCCTCCATCAGATCGAGCGCCAGACTCAAGCGCCCAGGGCGGTCACGGTGCAGAAAGCCCACAGCGGGATCGAGCCCGACGGTTTCAAGGGCCGAGCGCGCATCGTGATAAAGAAGCGAGTAGAGAAAAGACAGCAGACAGTTGACCCGATCCAGGGGCGGCCTGCGGTTACGTCCGGCAAAAACAAAGTCCGCTTTCTGAGCCACGATCAAATCGTTGAAATGCCCGAAATAGTCATTGGCCGCCTGTCCTTCGATGCCGCGAATGTTGTCCAGGGCAGTCTCATTCACCAATCCGCGAGATACCCGTGAAAAAACCTGGAGAGTTTTATCGATGCCATCAGCATTAACCTTGCCGCCATGATCGCGCATTGCCCGCGCCATGACGGTGCGACAATTGAGAATTTTGCCGAGTACGAACATACGCGCCAACCTCGCCGACGCCGCCAGATCATCGGCCTGGCGATACTGTTGGCGGCGCAACAGGACGTTGCCTGCCACCGGGCCCTGCACCCTGGCGAGGAAGCGCCCATAGCCGGTCATGAAGCTGACCGCAACCCCATTCTCAGCGCAATGGCCAAGCAAAAAGGGACTGCATGTCACTTGCCCGAAACACACGATGGAACTGAGAGTGTGAATGGGCAGGCGCAGCCGCGTTTCGCGTTCGATATTGACAACGACAGTTTCGCCCTCTTTATTCAGATAGGCGCCCTGAGTCGTCACATACAGGGTGTTGAGCATCTTTCTCATCGATCCCCCTGAGCATTCCCGCCAGATATTTCCGAACCGACCGTGCGTCCGTACAACTCTTCGGCAGGCATGCGGACATGAGTGAACATTGATCGCATTTCTTCGCATATTCCGCTTTGGGCGTCACACCCGTGCGAAACAGTTCATGCACCTGAGAAACCGTTTCTTCCGCCAAGTGCCTGAGTTGGCCGTCAAAAAAGACGGCGTGGCGGCGTTTGTTCCGGCCATAGAACAAAGCACCCTCCATAATCGCCACGCCCAGCATCTCTTCGAGACAAAGCGCCTGGGCGCAGAGTTGCACCTCGTCGCAGCGGTTGGCTTTGGGCCTGCCACGTTTGTATTCGACCGGAAAAACCTTGCCGTCCTCATGGAATTCAACAACATCGGCCTGCCCGCTCAAGCCCAGCCGCGCGGAGCGAATCGGCAGGGTGCGTACAGTGCGTACACAACCTTTCGCTCCTTTTTCCCGGCTATCGGCACGCTCATGCAAAATGCGCCCTTCGGCGGTGTGGAGGTTCTCGGCCCAGATCTGCTCAATATGAATCAGAGCGCACTGGCGCGGGCAATACTGGTAGTGCTGCAACGCGGACAGCATGACGTAATCGGCTTCGGCATACATGCAAAACCCTCCGAAATGCCCACCCTGTATCGACGTCGCACAGCGCAGGCGCAGCAAGTCACTGATACTTGCCAAGTTTATCCAGCAGGGCGTCCCGCATGCGCGGTTTGTCCTCGGGGTAAAGCGAAACCAGTCGTTTGCCCTGCTGCTGGTAAAGCTGCTGTTTTTTGAGCATGCCGATCTTGTAATCGGCGGTGTCCATGCCCCAATACTCGATATACACATCGAACTCCGGCAGATAAAAATCGGGACGGATGGCATAGCCGTCAAGGATGCGGAATCGCTCGTCGTAGCGGTAACGAATGCGTTCAGCATGCAATACCTCACAGATCAGCCGCTCTCCGTCGGACTGCACCCAGGTCCCGTCCTTGGCGCGAATGTTTTTCTGTAATTGCACCTTGGTCTCGAAATTGCGCCGCTCGAGAAAAACCTCGTCGAAACAATAGTTGCAGAACGGCCGCTGAAATGCCTTATGGCTACGGGTGTACTCGTCCGCTTCAAGCTTGACTCCGCAGCGCCGGCAGCAGTGTACCGCTTGTCTCTCTACGATCCGACTCGCTTCCTCAATGATTTCGATGGCCAGTTTGGCGCCATTGTTGTTGTACTCTTTTTCCACCGGACTAATGGCCATGTCACGTAAATCCGCCAAGGCGCACTTCGCCTCGGCGCCATAGGCACTGAGCGCTTTGGCCGCATATTGACGCACCTGCGGGGAACCATCCTGCAACAGCGGCTGCAAGGCCGCCACGGCGACTTTGGCTTCGGCCAGTCCCGCCAGTTTGCCGATGGCAGACGCCGCCAACCGCCGCACGTTGGCGGCGGGTGAGCGCGTCAAATCAATCAGTTCCGGCAAGGCGGCCGAGTCGCCGGAATTGCCCAGCACAACCGCTCGCTCGCGGAAGTGTTTTTCCAGTTTTTGGTCCATGAATATTCCCAAGGCATAAGCTACCCGTGACGAATTGTCACGGATTGCATTCCCTCAGGGAGAGGGACAGCCTGTCCCCTCCCTTCCCATAAACAATGAATACAGCGATGATGCTTCATCGCTTGGCACAACCAGGGCACAAAGGCAAAACCGCCCTAGTGTTGCCTAAAGAGGTTTGAGTATTTCTACCCCGGTGGGCGCTGCACCGACGGTTACATCGAAATCCGTGAACGATCGGGCAGGCCCCTGCGACCCTGCGGCGCGCTCGACGCGTATCAGGTCGAACAACTTGTGCGCGGGGGCGTTGCCCAGTTTGTCTCGGTGCTTGAATACAAAAAGCTTGCGGCTGCTCATCACGCCCCGCGCCGCCGAGCGATCGTGTTCAAACATGTTGATGAGCGCATCCCAGAGAAGTTCCAGATCGTCTTCGCTGAAGCCGGTCTTTTGCGCCAGGGGCGCGGACACAAAACCCTGCGCGACATAGAGCCCGTAAGGAACGATGTGCTTGCGGCCCATGGTGCGCTCTTTTTCAAGGTCTTTTTCGTTGGTGACGGCCATGCGGGTGATGCTGATTTCCTGAGGCACGATGGGCTCAACACTCTTGGCAAACGCCAACTGCACCGGGCCGCGCACCTGACCGCAGTTGACTTCGGTGGTCATCACCGCGCCGAAGCTACGGATATCGAAAAAATTGGCGCACATCCAGCCGGTCACCTTCTGCGCGTCCTCAAGTTTCTTGGGCAGTTTTTTGGTTTCGGCCTTCAGGTCGAAAGCTTTATAGGCCAATTGGTTGGTCTGATTGAGCACTGCTTTTTCCTGCACGTAAATGTTGTAGCCTTCGGCGCCGTCCCGGGCCAGAGCCACATGGTTGCGGATCTTGCGCTTCAGGCAGACATCGGTCACCAGCCCATGGCCGGTTTCCGGGTCGATGCGCGGCATGTTGCCGGCGTCGGGGTCGCCGTTGGGGTTGCCGTTTTGCACATCGAAGAGCAGCACGAATTCGTAGCGATTGGCGATAGCGGTCATGGTTTATCCCTCCTGATTTTTCTTAGTGAAAAAGTCTTTGCGCTGATGATAGTAGCCGATCATGAATTGCCCCTGCTCAACGGCGGCCAGGGTTTTGGGGAAGTCGGCGATCTCGGCGAGAATGTCCTGGGTCAGGCTGTCGAAATGAAACGCCCTGCCCCTTCTCTCGGGGTCTTTGCGCAGCTTTGCGACATGATTGGCCGCGCTTTTCAGCAGCACGTGGAAAACAAGGCCCGGCGTGGCCGAAGCCGAGGCCAGATAACGGTCTTTGATGGTGGCACCAGCGCCGGGAACGGCTTCTTCCTGGGATTTTTCCAGGACGGCAAACAAGCGCCCCAGCAGGTAGGGCAGATCTTTCTTTTCGAGATCAAGGGACACGGGCACCTCCATGTGATGATTGCGCATCAGAAAAGCCTTGAGCAAAGCGGCGCGAAAATAGGTAACGCCATGCTCGGCACGAATACGATCCAAGACGACCGGCAGGAGACTGTGCGGATAAGGGCCGCCGGTGAGCATGGCTTTGGTCATGCCCCCCGCCAGGACCGGCGAGACGTTTTCGCTTTTCCCCTGGGCGGCGGTCTGGCACAGCAGCCGCCACAGGGGCGCAAACTCGGGCTCGCTGTCAAATTGCCGCACCAGTCTCAATTGCTGAAAGTGCCTGCCGATGCGCTCCAGCAAGGCCCCCAGGTTGTTCGCCTCCCAAAAGCGCACGGATAGGCGCGCAGCATTGGGCGCCAGCCCGAGAATATAGAACTGCACGGATTCATCGAGGTCCGGCAAGATGTCGACAGCGCGGCGCCCTTCGCGGATGGCATGCAGCAAACCGTGGATCTTCCCGGCGGTTTGCGGATCATCCAGGCTTTCAGTTGTATCTTTGTTTTCTGTAGAAGGTTCAATCAGGTCGGCGAGGAAATCCTCCGCCGGGCTGGCGCGCTGCGCCCAGAACACCAGGGTGGTATCACCGATATGCACCTTGCGCCGGCTTTTCCCCGCAAGCAGGGCATTGAGCGCCGTGGTGTAGGCAAAGGCCGAGGATTCCGCCACCGATGCCTTGTCCTGCCCGTAGGAAACGAAGGCGGGCTTATTGAAAGACACGATATATCCGCCCGAAGTTTGCCCGCCGCGCACCCCCTTGATGGGCGTATGAACACGCGCCAAGGGCGTATCAGCTTCACCGGAAATCAGGCACTGAACAAGTTCTCCGGCCTCTTTTTCCTGGTTGTATTTGATCCAGGCCTTTTGCACGGGCGGGCGATTGTGGATAAAGCCGGGGGCGCCGTCCAGGCGAAACACGAAATTGGCGTTGGCGGCTTCTTCCCAGGGCACAAAACGGCTGATGGTGGTTTGTGCCTCGTCACAGTGCCAGGCATCCAGAAATCTGAAAACGGCCGAGAGCCCGGGATCATCCACCGCCGCACCGACCTGCCGCAGAAAGCCCTTGAAGGCCGCGAAGCGCTCCCGATTCTTTTCTGTAGCGCCTTCGCCATCGGAGCCAAAGACATAACTCGACTTATCCCAGAGAAAATTAGGTTTGACCCCCGAAGTCCGTGTCACCGCTGCCGGGACGGGCATTTTACGGGCGCGCAGGTTGCGCCCGTCCTGCTCACGAAGATCTTCCACGTCTTTGAGGCTACCGTCCTCACCCAGAACCAGGGCAAAGGAAATGCCCTCGATGCTGGTTCCCAAAGGCGGCATTTCTGAATCGGGTTCCGACGCCATGCGTTCGTAATAGCTGTTCAAAGCTTGCAAAATCATGTGCGCACCTCCGTCGAACCGGGTGCGGGCGTACTGATGATACCGTCTTCCATGACCGCCCGGAAAAACAGCGGCGTCATGTTGTCGGTAAAATCCAGATCAAGCAGCATATAGCCCAAATCCCTGGATTTCCCGACATAGGGCGAAGGCGGCACCTCGCCGTCCAACAACTCGAAATAAGCCGGGAACTCCCGGCAGCCAAGGCAGGGCTGATGAAAAAACTGCCCGTTGGCAGCGCGGCGATTGAAAATGGCCAGATGCTTTCCTTCGTTGTCGTCCGGGCCCGCCTTGTCGGTGAGTTCAAAATGGGCTTCGACGACGTACTCGACATCGCGCAGCAGAGTCGAGGCGCGCTGCTGGCGATTGTCGCCGTCGTCCACAAGAAAGTACAGCCGCTTGCCTTCGCGCATGGCTGTTGCCGGATTGGGCTTGGGGATTTTCGAACTGACCTCGTTGCGCCGCACGTTGTCGAACTTGATGGGGCGCAGCACATGGATGCGATCCACCACCCAGCGAATGGCCGGCTTCCAGTGAATCGCCTCCAGAATGCCGCGCGCCGCCGAAGGGGTCATCACATCGTAGGAGACGCGTTCGACCTTCATTTCCGGGCGTGTGAAACAGGCATAATCCCCCCAGACTTTTAACTTTACGCCATAGGCCATGATTCCTCCTTTTCTCCTTATTCAACCAAGTTACAGAATCAACTCCCGTGGTTCCCGCACTTCGCTGCCATCAACGCATAACCCCACGTCTTCGCTGTACGCCGAGTCATTGCACAGCAGCGGGAAATCCCTGAGGACCATCTCCAGGGCGCCTGCGCCTTGCAATGCCGCGAACTCCCTGGAGCGCACCGCGACCGTGTATTGCTGCAATTTTCTCAGGGTGGCGCGCGGATAGGGGGTGTGGCGCAATTCGTGGACAAGCTCACGCGCCTCGGCGTCCAGGGCGACGATGACGCCGACGGTGTCCTCCTCGATGAACCGGAAGGCCTGGGCCGCTTCGCGGAAAGGCAGAATCAGTTCGCCGGTCAGTTGCTTTGGATTGAGCAAATCCATAATCTGCTTTTTGTCCGGATCTTCCACATCGTAGAGCAGTTCGAAATAACGGTGCATGGCCTCAAGCCCCAAGGGATCAGCCTCTGGCAAGGCGCGCAGGGTTTCGGCGGCGCGCGACGCGCAACGCCTGATCCAGGGCATGCGCGGGGGATTTTCGGCTTCGAAGACAAACACCTTGCCTTTCTCCGGAAGCCGTCCCTCGCGGTTGCAGCGTCCTGCCGCCTGGGCAATGGAATCCAGACCGGCCATGGCGCGATAAACGACCGGAAAATCGAGATCGACTCCCGCTTCGACAAGAGAGGTGGCCACCAGGCGACAGGCTTTTTTCTCCCTGAGGCGGGTGCGGATTTCTTCAAGGATACGTCGCCGATGAATGGGATACATGTTAGTCGAGAGATGGAAGGTGCCTTCTTCTCCAGACTGACGGACTTTCTCGAAGAGAGTGCGCGCCTGTTTCTTGGTGGAGACGATGCACAGCACCTGGCGTTCGGCGTCAACGCGCGCGGCGAGATCCTTATCGGAGACTTTCCCGATCAGATGCACCTGCGTGCGCCGCAGGTTTTGATAGAGCCCTTGGGGGTCATCCACGATTTCCTGAACGCGCGGCAACGCCATGCGCAGGCTGCCGTCGTCGAGCGCCGGTTGGGTCGCCGTGCACAGAACCACGGAACAACCGTACCGTTCGACCAGTTCGCGCAGCGCGGCAAGGCAGGGTTCAAGGTAGTCGGTGGGAATCGCCTGGGCCTCATCGAGCACGATGACGCTGCCGGCGATGTTGTGCAGCTTGCGGCAGCGCGATGACTTGTTGCTGAACAGCGATTCGAAGAATTGCACGTTGGTGGTCACGACAAGCGGGGCATCCCAGTTTTCACTGGCCAACCCGCGGCGGCGGTTGTAGGCGCTTTCTTCCGGATCATCGCTTTCCTTGTAATTACAGTGGTGCTCCAGAACATAGTCAGAGCCCAGTGCCGCCTTAAATTCCCTGGCGTTCTGCTCGATGATGGAGGTGAAGGGAATGGCATAGATGACGCGACGCAGACCATGGACAACCGCATGATCCAGGGCGAAGGCCAAGGAGGAAAAGGTTTTGCCCCCGCCGGTGGGCACGGTCAGGGAGAAAAACCCCTGGGGTTGGCCGGCTTTTTGCCGACATTGGGAGAGGATGGCGCGGCGCAGGTCGTTGACGGGGGTGGGGACAGCCGTGCGGGCTTTGTCGGCAAGAAATTCCGCCAGGCTTCGCTGCAAATGTTTGAACAGATCCCCATCTGCCTCGGGGGCACGCTGCCGGGCTTTTTCCGGCGCGCAGAAGGCTTCGGTGTCGAGAAAATCGGCATCGACCAGGCAGGAAAAAATCATCCGCGTGAAAAATGCCAGGCTGAACGCCTTACGCTCGGCGGGAAGCTTGAAGGGCGGAAGAAGATCGCCGCGCAGGTCGACGTCCGGCAGCAGTTCTACGTCGGGTGGCATCTTGGCGTGCTTCAACCGAAAATGCAGTTTGCCTTCCTGCCCACCGCCGTCGGGGAGGCCACCGTGATGTCCGGCAACGACGTAGGACAGGAGGACTCCGAGGCGACCCAGCCGATCCCGGGCCAATTGCGCTCCGAAGGTGGAATGATCGACCCGTGCTGAATTACCTTCCAGCCGCGCGGTGAAACGGGGCGTGGCCTTTCCGGCATCGTGCAGTAAACCCGCCAGCCGCCCCCATTGCCCGGCGCTGAAGACCGCCGCAAAACGTTCGGCCAGCGCGGCCGTGTTATTCAAATGATCGGGTAGCTTTTGCCATTCTGATTTGTCGGGATTGTCAGATGAATGGGCATAGTAATGATGCATAATCCCCTCTCTCAGAACATCATATTTCACCTTCGGATTTCTTCTATGAAGAAATTACCTCATAGCAACGTGACACAATAAGTCTCACAACCCAATTCTTTCTTCCCACCCTACTCCACCATATACAAGAAAACAATCAGGGAATCCCTGATTTTGCCCTTCGAAAAACCTTAGATGAGCCTAGGGAGATCATTAAAAAAAGGAGAGCTCCTTATATCAAAGTAAGTATCCCCCAGTCAAACTGGGGGCTTTAAGCGATTGCTAGCCCCTCAAAGGGGCTTTAACGCAATCGCAAAGTCAAAAACTTAGAACCGTAATGACGGGGTGAACCATACTCCCGCAAATGTCAAACTTTTAGGGTCCCCCGGCAAAGCCAGGGGGTTTCCTGTGATACTAAGCGGCTCGCCTTTATTTCAGAAATGAATTTTTGGGATTGACTCGGCCGGTTTACGCGTACCACTTGCGGATGCGTTCGGCCATGCCCGCAGCGTCGATGCCGTGGCGTTGGCGCAGCTGCTGCTGGGTCCCCTGCTCGACAAATTCGTCGGGCAGGCCGATGCACAGGGTGCGGACGGAATCGACCTGTTCCTGTTCGAACAGTTCGAGTACGGCGGAGCCGAAGCCGCCCTGCAGGACGTTTTCTTCGGCAGTGATGACGCGGCCGGTGCGCCGCGCTTCTTCGAGCATCAGGTCGCGGTCGAGGGGTTTGAGGAACACGGCGTCCACGACGGCCAGTTCCAGCCCTTCGCCGGCGAGGGTTTCGGCGGCTTTGAGCGCTTCGCCGACCATGGTGCCGATGGCGAAGATCACACCGTCTTTGCCGTCACGCAGCTTCTCGCCGCGGCCGATGGGCGCGGGGGTAATTTCGGTGGGCTGAGGCAGGCCCTCGGATTCGCCGCGGGGATAGCGGTAGGCGAAGGGGCCGTCGTGCTGCAGCGCCGTGGCCATGGTGCGCTGCAGGGCGACTTCGTCGCGCGGCACCATGAAAACCAGGTTGGGGATGTGGCGCAGATAGGAATAATCGAACACCCCGTGGTGGGTAGGGCCGTCGGCGCCGACCAGCCCGCCGCGATCCATGGCAAATGTCACCGGTAGATTCTGCAGGCAGACGTCGTGCAGGACGTTGTCGTAGGCGCGTTGCAGGAAGGTGGAGTAAATCGCCACCACCGGCCGCATGCCGCGGCAGGCAAGCCCTGCGGCGAAGGTAACCGCATGCTGCTCGGCAATGCCGACATCGAAGAAACGCTCGGGGAATCGCTTGGCAAAGGCTTTCAGGCCGGTGCCTTCGAGCATGGCGGCTGTGATCGCTACCAGGCGCTTATCCTCTTGCGCCATCTTCACCAGAGTCTCGCCGAAGATCGATGTATAGCTGGGCGCGGCACCGGCTTTTTTATGCACAACTCCGGTCTGGGCATCATAGGGGCCAACGCCGTGAAACGTGGCTGGATCGGACTCGGCGGCGGCAAAACCCTTGCCCTTGCGGGTGAGCACATGTACCAGCACGGGACCGTTGAGTCTTTTGACATTACGCAGGGTTTCTTCGAGTTCCTCGAGGTTGTGCCCGTCGATGGGACCGATGTAATCGAAGCCGAAAGCCTCGAACAGCATGCCGGGGGTGAGAAATCCTTTGAGGGAGTCTTCCGCGCGCTTGGCCAGGCTGAGCAGATCGCGGCCGAACCCGGGCAGATGGGTGAGAAAATTCTCGGTCTCCTTCTTGAACTTGATGAACAGGTCGGAGGTCATTTTGCGGCTCAGAAAGGAGGACACCGCCCCGACATTGGGAGATATCGACATCTCGTTGTCGTTGAGGATGAGGATGAAATCCTTCTTGAGGTGCCCGGCCTGGTTGAGCCCTTCGAAGGCCAATCCGCCGGTGAGGGAGCCGTCGCCGATCACCGCCACCACCTTCTCCCTGCCGCCTGTGGCATCGCGTGCGCAGGCCATGCCGAGAGCTGCGGAGATAGAGGTGCTGGCATGGCCAACGTCGAAGCAGTCGTACTCGCTTTCGTCGCGCTTGGGAAAACCGCTGAGGCCGTCGACCTGACGCAGCGAGCAGAATTTCGCCTTGCGGCCGGTGATCAGCTTGTGAGTGTAGGCCTGATGCCCGACGTCCCATACGATGCGGTCGCTTGGAGTATCAAAGGCTCGATGCAGGGCGAGGGTCAGCTCAATGACGCCGAGGTTGCTGGAGAGATGCCCTCCGTTTTTGGCGACCGTCTCGATAATAAACCGTCGGATCTCCTCTGCCAGGGCAGGGAGCTGCTCTTTGGGGAGCTTGCGCAGATCGGCTGGTGAGTGGATTTGTTCAAGCAGATTCATATCGGATTCCACTATACTGTTTAAGGCCTGGGTTCTCAGGTCTCACGTTCGATGATATAGGAGGCGATGGCGCGCAGTGGTTCGGCGGCCTCGCCCAAAGGCTCAATCGCCTGGTGCGCGACATTGACCAGGTCGCGCGCCCGGGAGCGGCTGGCGTCAAGCCCGATCAGGGCCGGATAAGTGTTTTTGCCGCGCGCGTGGTCGCGGCCGGCGCTTTTGCCCAGGGCCTGGCTGTCGCCGACCACGTCGAGAATGTCGTCGGCAACCTGGAAGGCCAGCCCCACCGCGCCGCCGTAGCGTTTTAACGCATCAAAAGTCTTTTCATCGGCGCCGCCGATCAGGGCGCCACTTTGAATGGCCGCCAGAATCAGGGCACCGGTCTTGTGGGTGTGGATATATTCGAGGGTCGGGAAATCAATCTCCTTCCCTTCCGATTCCATATCCACCACCTGTCCGCCCACCATCCCCATGGAACCGGCGCAGCGGGCGATGGTGCTGCAGACCCGCAACAGAACCTCGGGTGGTACATCAGAATTGATCCTGGCGTCGCTGAGCAGAATGAAAGCTTCGGTCAGCAGGGCATCGCCGGCCAGGATGGCGGTCGCCTCGCCATAAACCTTGTGGTTGGTCGGGCGCCCACGGCGGAAATCGTCGTCGTCCATGGCGGGCAGATCGTCATGAATCAGCGAATAGGTATGGATCATTTCCATGGCGCAGGCCGCCGGAAGCGCATTCTTTTCATTGCCGCCCACCGCCGCGCAGGCCGCGAGCATCAGCACCGGGCGCACCCGCTTTCCGCCGGCCATGACCGAATAGCGCATGGCCTGGTGCAATTTGGCGGGCATGGTGTCGGGCGCCGGCAGATAGCGCATGATCGCCTCGTCCACCAGCGCGGCCTTTTGCTTGAGATAAGCCTTGAGATCCACGAATCCTCCCTCAGTCTTGTCCATTTTCATCGTCGAAGTGCAACGCGGCGGTTTCAATCTTTCCGTCGCTTTTCTTCAGCAGCTGCTCGACCCGTGTCTGCATGGAATCAAGCGCAGTGCGGCACTGCCGAGCCGAACGAACGCCGTCTTCGAAGCAGCGCAGCGATTCTTCCAGGGAAAGCTCGCCGCTTTCAAGTTTTGTGACGGCATCCTCCAGCTGCTTGAGAGCTTTTTCGAAATCGGGGTCCTGCATAGTGAGCGTCTCCTTGCACAAAGCCCGAACAGAAACGGGACTTTTGGGGCAAATAGAGATTATTGACACCCTGACCGGGTCGGGTCAAGATTTTTTGCGAGTGCGTCAATGACTGGTTTCAAGGAAAACGGACAGGGAACGCACTCAGGGTTCCACCTCCGTCACCCGGGCCTGCAGATGTCCCTGTTTCAACCGGATATGCAGGGGATCGCCGAGCGCCACATCCTCGGCACGGCGGACCGCCTCGCCGCTCTCGCTGTGCATCACGATGGCATAGCCGCGCTTGAGGACGCCGAGGGGGCTCAAGGCGTCCAGGCGTCCGGTCAATGCGCCAAGTTTCTCGTGCCGGGTCGCGACTTCTCTGACCATCTGCTTCTGCAGGCGCTGTTCGAGTTCATCGATTCGACCGCGGCACTGCTGCAGATCTTCGATGGGCGAACGCAGACGCCGGGCCAGCCCTTCGACCCTCTCCTCCAGCAGGTTCAAACGGGAACGCATCTGGGAGGCAAGGCGCATGGACAGGTGATCGAGGTGACCTTCAAGTTCAAGGCGGCTCTTGGCCACCATTTCAGCAGCGGCGCTGGGAGTGGGCGCACGCAGGTCGGCCACCAGGTCCGCGATGGTGACATCGGTCTCATGGCCGACGGCGCTGATGACGGGAATGTGCGAGGCATAAATGGCACGGGCCACCTCCTCCTCGTTGAAGGCCCACAGATCCTCAAGGCTACCGCCGCCCCGGCCGACGATAAGGACGTCGGCCTCGCCCTGCCGATTGAGGTCGGCGATGCCGGAGGCAATGTCGGCCGCAGCTCCCCTGCCCTGCACCTGGGTCGGCCGCAGGATAATCCTCACGCCGGTCAGGCGGCGGCGCAGCACATTGAGGATGTCGTGAATCGCTGCACCGGAGGCAGATGTTACCACCCCGATGCAGCGCGGGAAGCCCGGCAGGGGGCGCTTGCGCTCCGGCGCAAACAACCCTTCGCTCTCCAATCGTTCTTTGAGCTGCGCAAAGGCCACCTGCAGACCGCCGAGCCCCTTGGGCTCCATGGTTTCGACGACCATCTGCAACTCGCCGCGCGGCTCGTAAAGACTGATGCGCCCGCCGCAGATGACCTGCATGCCGTTTTCTGGCACGAAGCGCAGAAGGCGGTTGTAGGGGCGAAACATCACGGAGCGCAGCTGCGCCTTGTCATCTTTCAGTGTGAAATAGGCGTGGCCTGAAGCCGGGCGGGCATAGTTGGAAATTTCGCCTTCAACCAGCACCTGGACAAAATTATCCTCAACGGTTTCGCGCAGCAGTGCCACCAGACGCGCAACAGAGAGCAATGGCAGGAATTCAGACATGGGCAAACCTGGAAAAGTACGGTGAAGTACGGAGGAAACAGGGCGATCCGGGCGACAGGCCGTTGACACACGGCGGCGAATGGCCCAAGATAGCCGGCGAAATACCTGCTCTGAACGGGAATTCGCAGAAAACCTCAAGTTCGTTCTACAAGGAGACGCTGCATGACCGGCCCTTACGTGGTCACCATTTCCAGCGAGAAAGGCGGGGTCGGAAAAACGACCCTGGCCACCAATCTGGCCATCTACCTCAAGGCCATCGACGAAGATCTGCCGGTGACGTTGTTAAGCTTCGACAACCACTTCAGCGTCGACCGCATGTTCCGCATCGGCCGGGGGCGGGAGCGTGCCACGGTCCGTGATCTTCTCACCGGCGAATACGGCGCCGAAGATCTGATCGAACTGGGTCAGTACGGCGTCGGTTTCATCCCCTCCTGGGCCGATACGGAAAGCCTGCGAGGCAGCGTTCACAGCGTCGTCGATCTGGCCCTGGGACTGGCAGGCGCGAATCTGAGCGGGGTTGTCATCGTCGACACCCGCCCTGATCTGGATATTCTGACCCGCAATGCCCTGTTCGCCGCCGACCGGGTCATCGTTCCGGTCAAAGACGCCCCCTCGCTGGAGAACTGCCGCAATCTGTACGGTTTTTTCGACCAGCAGGGACTCTCGCGCCGTCCGCTTCGCATCCTTCCCTGCCTGGTCGATTCACGCATCCGCTTCGACGGACCGTTCAAAAACACCCAGGAACTGTTGCGCGCCTACGCTATCAACCGGGGGTATCGCTGCCTGGAGGGTTTCATTTCCAAGAGCCCCAAGGTCGAGTCCCTCAATACCAACCCGGAAGGGAAAATCCATCCCGTGCTGAGCTACGGCCGCAACACCGAGGTGCACCAGCAGTTTATCCACCTGGCCAGCCAGGTATTCGACGATATGCATAAAACATCCCGGCGACGCATCGCGTCGATCATCGCCCAGCTTGAAGCCGAAAGAGAGAGCTTGGAGAAAGCGGATAAGCGGGCAGCGGAAAATTCTATCGAAGAGCCTGAAACAGACGCGTTGCCTTCCCAGTCCTCTCCCTGAAAATCTCACGGCATCGACCCATCCCTTCTCAGGGTCGCGGCAACGACCTCACCAGATGCGACATGGGAACCACCTTGACACCTGCGGCGGCGAAAGACTCCTGTTCGCGCCGCAGCGCCTCCATCGTCTCCGGATAGGGGTGACAGATCCCCACTGCTTCTCCTTCACGCAACGCCAGACTGATCAGCTTGCGGATCTGCCGACGGATCTTTTCCACATCAGCGTCATTATCCAGAAATAGGCTGCGACGCCCGAAAGGCACCCCCCGATCCGCCGCAAGGCGACGGGTGACCGAGCCGTTGGTGGTCAGGCTGTCGACAAAAAAGAGGTTATGCCGGGCCAGTTCATCGAGCACCACCCGCATCCCCTCTTCATGCTGAGTAAAGCGCGATCCCATGTGATTGTTGCCGCCGACGGCATGGGGAACCTGCTGAAGATAAGACGCCATGCGTGCCCGGATCTGCTCGGCGGACAAGCTGGTCAGCAGGGCGTTTCGTCCCGGATTGGGTTGAGGATAGCCGATCGGCTCCATGGGCAGGTGCAGCATCACCTCGCGCCCCTGTGCATGAGCCAGTCGCGCTGTCTCAGTTGAAGATTCGGTTTCCGGCAGAACGGCGAACGTCACCTCGAGGTCGATGGCCAGCAGCTCCCGAGTGCTGAAGGTGTCATTGCCCATATCATCCATGATGATGGCCACCCGCGGGCCCTGCTCAACGTTCTCCAAAGGCGGCGGGGAGGGAGGCGTTACGAACAGCAGTTCGAACTGCCACCTGTCCTCCGCCCTGGCGACGAGATGCCCGGTTTGCGGACAGCTGAGCCGCCACTGTCCCGGACTGGCGCCCAGCACGGCTTCGAGATGGGTGAATTCCTCCTGCGACAAATCCTCGTTCAGAATCCGATAGGCGACGCTGTCAGTGCTGCGCGTACGTTCGACAGAGGGGCCATCGACGATCTCATCCATGGCCTGCTCGAAAATGGTGCGGGCCTGCTCGAAACCGAGTTTTTCAACCTCGGTGGATGCAACGGGAACAGGGTCGGCGTCCCCCGGGTCAAAAACCTTGCGTGCTTTTTGCAGAAGCGCCACTGCGGCCACAAGGAAAATCACAACGCACAGCAGCGCCACCCAGATCTTGAGTTCCCCTGCTGTGACCTTGGATTTCCTGTTTTGGGAGGACATTCCGCCTGAAGCGGCGGGCGTCGCCTTCTGCGGCGCTTTCTTTGCCGCCTTCTGGGCCGCTTTCTTCGCCGCTTTCTTCGCCGTTTTCTTGGGCGGGGTCTTGGGCGGGGTCTTGCCGGAGGACGCCTTGCTCGGCGCTTTCTTTTTACCGGGTGCCATAAAACCTGCGAAAAAGGGGGGTCAAGCCCCCCTTCGAAAAAAGGTTGTTATCCTGATTCAGGCGGCCTGCCGATCAAGGTTTTTAAGAATACGCCACCCTTTGAGAAGATCAAGAGCACGCATCAACTGATAATCTTTGCGCGACTCTTCATCCAATTCAAAATCAGCGGTTTTACCGTTATCTTCCGTAGATGATTCGAAGTGCTTGGCGAGATCCTCCTCCCGGAACGCAAACCCTTCGGCTTTTTCCGTCAGGGTGGCGGAGGGCACTTCGATATCCGGCTGAATGCCCTGGGCCTGGATCGAGCGACCCGAGGGGGTATAGTAACGGGCCGTGGTCAAACGCAGGCCTGAGCCATCGCCAAGCGGGATGATTGTCTGCACCGACCCTTTGCCGAAGCTCGGCGTCCCCATCACAATGCCGCGCTTGTGATCCTGCAGGGCGCCGGCCACGATCTCCGAGGCGCTGGCACTGCCGCCGTTGATCAGCACAACCAGCGGGTAATCGGCCTCGGACCCGTTGCCCCGCGCGCTGAACCGCAGCTGGCTGTTCTGGTCGCGCCCCTCGGTATAAACGATCAACCCCTCGGAGAGAAAGACATCAGACACCGCTACAGCCTGATCGAGAAGGCCGCCCGGGTTGTTGCGCAAATCGAGAATCAACCCGGCCAGACCATCGGGATTTTCCTTGTGAATCTGCTTCAGTGCGGCACGCAGGTCGTCGGCGGTACGCTCCTGAAACTGGACAAGGCGGATATAACCGTACCCGTCTTCAAGGGTGCGGGCCTTGACGCTACGGACCTTGATAATTTCGCGGGTCAGGGTGAATTCCTTCGGCTTGTCGAACTCTTCCCGCATGACGGAGATGGTAATGTCGGTGCCGGGCTTGCCGCGCATCAGTTTGACCGCGTCCATAATGGTCATGTTTTTGGTCATCCGGTCTTCAATTTTAACGATCTCGTCTCCAGCCTGCAGACCGGCGCGGAAGGCCGGGGTATCCTCAATCGGCGAGACGATGGTGAGGATGCCGTTGCGGATGGTGATCTCGATGCCGAGTCCGCCGAATTCACCGCGGGTATCGATCTTCATTTCCTGGTACATATCCGGCGGCAGAAAGGAGCTGTGAGGATCAAGGGAAGCCAGCATGCCATTGATGGCACCGTAGATCAGATCCTTCAGCGGCACCTCTTCGACATAGCTTTTGCGCACCAGCGCCAGGACATCGGTGAAAAGATCCAGCTCCTGATATTCCTTCGTACTGTCGGCCTGCGCACAGCGGCTGAAATTTCCAAAGGAAAATCCGCCGAGAAGCACAACCGCCAGAATGATGAGCAAACCTGTGGAACGTTTACGTGGGGGCATCAAATGACCTCCGATCAAGCGTTGAGAAATGGCGCACCCGGTTTATTCGCATAAACCGGGTGGACAGAAGCGGAACAACGGTGCGGCGACAGGAAAAATTTACCTTTTACGCAGCCATGGAGCGGGATCCTGGGGAGTTCCTCCCTTACGGATTTCGAAATAGATCCCATTGCTGCCTGGCAGCCCGGAGAAGCCGATGGTTTCACCGCGCGCGACCACGTCGTCGACCCCTTTGGTCAACCGGGCATTCTGGGCATACAGGGTATAATAACTGTTGCCATGATCGAGGATCAGCAGATTGCCGTACCCCTTGAACCAGTTGGCGTAGATGACGCGACCATCGGCCACCGCTTTAACGGGTTGAGCTGAATCGATGGCAATTTCGATGCCGTGACTGTCGAAGGTGGTGCCGAGCTGCGGGTGCTTCTGCTGCCCGAAACCGTAGGTGACCCGGCCCTCCACCGGCCAGGGCAAATGCCCTTTAAGATCAACGAAATTGCCGCTGTCAGTATACGCCCGGGCCTGCTGCGATTCAAGTTTTTTGACCAGTTCCGACAATCCCCTGGCCTGATCCTTGAGTTCATCCAGTTGGCTGCTGAGCGCTTTTTGCTCCTGGCGGGCGGCAGAAAGAAGCTGCTCCTGCAATCGCGCCGCATCCCGAGCGGTATCGCGGTTCTGCCGTGTTGCATTAAGCACCTGCTGCTGCTCATCGCGCAAAGCGAGCAGGCGTGAACGTACCTGTTCCAGCTCACGCACATCTGCGCGAAACTGCTCCAGCAGTTTGCGGTCATATTCAAGAATGCGCGCCATGTAATCGTACTGTTCGGCCTGACGGGCCGGAGACTGGGGAGAGAAGATCAGGCTCAAGGGGCCGCTCTCCCCTTCCTTGTACAAAACCACCAGCCGCTGCTCAACCTTGGCGCGTAAATCCTCGATGCGCCTCTGCGCTTCATCAGCCTGACGTTCGTTGTCCTTGATGCGACCGGCCAGATCCTCCCGCGAACGCTCCAGCTCGCCCAGTTGCCGGTTGAGTCGTTCCAGATCGTCGCGCACGGCTTCAAGCTGCCGCCGCAGAGAGCCTGAATGAGATTTTATCTGTTCGAGATCGGAGCGGGTGGATTTGATGCGCTCCTGAATGCGCTCCAGCGTTTGACGCGTCTCAGCCAGGTCCTGCGCCTGGCCGAAAACCGAGAGGGAAGTCAGAAAAACAAAGCAAAGAATGATGAAGATGCGCAGGTAAAGGGGCATAACTTCAGATCCGCACGAACTTGCGCAGCGCGCCGAGGCTGCCGCCGATGCCAAGCAGCAATCCCAGCAGAATCAAACCCACCAGATAAGCGGAGGGGAGAAAAACCACCTGCTGCCCCCCTGCCGCAAGAAGGACGGTCTGAAGCCCCTGTTGCAGAAAAAGGGCAAAAACCAGGTACACCCCGGTCAATGCCAGCAGGCCACCTGCCACCCCCTGCACCGCCCCCTCGATAATGAAAGGGATCTTGATGAATAAAGGAGTCGCGCCGACCAGGGCCATGATTTCAAGCTCTTCCCGCCGCGCGAACAGGGTCAGGCGAATGGTGTTGGAGACAATGAACAGCGCGGCAAAAAGCAGAAAGCCCCCAAGGATGACGCCAACCAGCCTCACCAGGGACATGAATGATTCGAACTTGGCCAGCCATTCGTGACCGTAGCGCAGGTCGGAGAGACCGGCCTGCTGCTTGAGGCTTGCCACAAGCTGATCCACGCCTTGGCGGTCCCGTAGATCGGGGCTTGGCGAAATCTCCAGCGAAGCCGGGAGAATTTCGGGGTCCACGCCGTCAAGAAGCTCCGCATGGGGGCCGAGGCGTTCGCGAAAACGCTCGAAAGCCTGAGCCCGCGTCACCAGGTTGACCCGATCCACCTCGGGCATGGCCTCGATCTGGGCGATCCGTTTTTGCAGCACCTCGGTTTCGGGCACCTCGTCGAGATAGGCAATGACTTCAACCTCCTCCCCCCAACGGGAGGTCAGCTTCTCGACGTTGAAAACGATAATGGCGAAAAAACCGACGATCGCAAGCGCCAGCGCAGTGGTGGCCACTGCAGCGATGCAGAGAAAAGGGCTCTGGCGCATGTTGCGCACCGCGCGGCGGATAAAATAACGAAAAGTGTCCACAGTCTCTACTCTCTCCAACCAGCCCTGCGCCCTCAGACCTCGCGGTCTTCCGTCAGACGCCCGTTCTCCAGGGTGACGATGCGGCGGGGATAGCGCCGGATCAGGTCGCGGTCATGCGTCGCCATCAGGACCGTCGACCCCCGGGCATTGGCGCTTTTGAACAGTTCCATCAACTCGATAGTGGTTTCCGGGTCGAGATTGCCGGTGGGCTCATCGGCAATGAGGATCATCGGGTCGACGACCAGCGCCCGGGCCACGGCAACACGCTGCTGTTCTCCCCCCGAGAGTTCCAGAGGGTAGCGGTTGAGCTTGTGCTCAAGCCCCACGTTTTTAAGGGCGGCATAGACCTTTTTGCTGATTTCATAGCGCTTGCGCCCCTGGACTTCAAGTGCGAAAGCCACATTTTCATAGATGGTGCGCCCGGCAATCAGTTTGAAATCCTGAAAGACGACTCCCATCTTGCGCCGCAGAAAAGGGACCTGGCGCCCGCTCATGCGTGTGACGTTGCGTCCGTCAATCAGTATCTGCCCGCGGTTGGGGCGCTCGCCGGCATAAAGGAGCTTGAGAAGGGTCGATTTTCCGGCGCCTGACGGCCCGGTGATAAATACAAAATCCCCTTTCGGGATCTTGAGGGTGATCTGGTCGAGGGCGGCGCTGTCCTTCGAATAATTTTTACAGACATTGTAGATCTGAATCATGACATCCTCGGCAATAAACCGGCCGCGTCAAGCTCCTGGGTTGGGGTCACCACTCGCTGTACGGCACACCGTTCAATCCCACCATATCGCTGCCGCTGAATACATCGAACACCCCGCCTTCTGCCAGCTCTCCATCTTCAAGGGGCTCAGGGGGAACGGTCTCCCAGGTATCCGCAGACTGGGTAAACGGGTCGTCAGGAACCGCCCGCAGGTAACGCGCCTCCACCAGGGAGTCCAGAGAGTCGGGATAGCGGGCGCGGTCGGCAAAATAGGCGTCGATCGCCTGACGCATCTGGTAGAGGTTCTCCGCCAGTGCCGTTTCGCGGGCCTTGATGACGCTGTGCTTGTAACTCGGCACGGCGATGGTCATCAGAATACCCAGGATCGTCATGACGATCATCAGTTCGATCAGGGTAAAACCGGCCCGACCGTATTCGGGGGTCATGCGCACGTGTAAAACCTCATGAATCTACCAGGTGTTGTAGGGCGTCCCATCCAGGGCGATGCCGTCGCTGAGAGAATAAACATCATAGATATCGCTGCCGCTGTGGACCATCGAATCGGGATCATCCTCGTAGGAACGCAGCCCCCAGCCCTCGCCGTAACGATCGAAGGGGTCGCGGGGGATGCGTCGCAGATAACGGCGCTTAAAGGAGAAAAGATCCCCCCACTCCTTTCCATCAACCAGTTCCTCCAGCTCTTCAGGGTATCCGGTATCGTCGACACTCGGCGTGATCTTCTGCTCCGCCACCGCACGCACCCAGTCATCATGGTAGGCATCGATGGCCTCGCGGATATCGCGCAGAGCGCGCTGAAGTTCGATCTCCTTGCTGCGCTTGACGCTTATCTCTGCTAAAGGCAGAGCCACAGCGGCCAGGACAGACAGAATAGCCATGGCCAGCACCAGCTCGATGAAGGTCAGGCCCGCCGATTTTGCAGCCAACCGCGTAAGTTTCATGTCAGGGTCATCTGATCTCGACAATTTTGGATGAAGCCTCAATCTGCAGCCGCTCTCCGCCAGGATCTCGGAAGTTGATGCGCTTCAAGCCGATTTCCGTCGTTCCGGGGGTTTTGGCACGCATCTCCAGGTTGAACAGCTCGCCCGATCCGCTCGCCCCGCTTCCGCCGGTGCCCTGCTTGTAGCCGACGATGATCAGCCCCGGTTCGACGGAAACGCTGGTGGTGAAAATCGTGGGGCGATCCCCCTGCCTGAGAAAATCCCCCTCGCGCGCTCGCAGAAATTCAAACTTTTCCGGATCATAGGTGACATAAAGGGGCGCACTGTAGAGGCTGTCAACCTCGGCCACGTTGAGACTCAGAGTCAGGGTTTTCCCCGTTTCGACCAGTTCCGGACCCGTGAAAAAGAGTCGGCCCGGAGTCTGCGGCGCGGCAATTTCCAGTGGCGGCAGGTCGACGCGCTCAATCTCCGCATCGGTGGAAGCAGCAATCCAGGGTTCTGCGGATGGCGGCTCGGTCGGTTGCGGGGCTTCACCCCGGGGCAAAGCGGTAGCGGACCGCTCTTCTTGTCTGACTTCCTCAGGGATAGTCGACACCTCACTCTCTTCGACCTGGCGCGAAGAAAAAGCCTGAGACCCCTCTACATCCTCTGGAAGCGTTCCATCCTGAGGCTTGCCACCCTCCATGGGACTCTCCTGCCGGTCGGCTTCGTCCTGACGGGCAGACTCGGGACGCGGCAGATCGGGCTCGGACGGTTTAGTCAGCCGCGGGACAGGCGAAGGATTGCCCTTCTCCAGCTCGGGCGCAAAATCCGGCAGGAACGACCCGAAGTTTGGCCCGGCCTTGAGTTCGTCTTCTCCCCCGGACCAGATGGTCGCGACATCGGCCAGGGGCATCTCAACATTTTTGACAATATGGGGTGTAATCGAGAGTAGAATCTCCCTTTTCTGATCATTCTGGGTTTGGTGAGTAAACAAACGTCCCACCAGCGGCAGATCCCCAAGCCCCGGTATGCTCTTGGTGGTGGAGCTTTTCGTATCGCGGATCAACCCGCCAATGACCGTGCGTTCGCCTTCCTTGAGACTCAGCACGCTTTCGGCATTGGTGGTCGTGATGGTGAAAACCGAGGTGCCGCTCTCCAGGGTGCGACGATCGGAGATACTGCTGACTTCGAGGTTGAGCTTGGTAACGACATGATCGTCGAGTTGGATATTTGGCTCGACATTCAGCTTCACGCCGATATCGACGTACTGAACATTGTCGGAGCGGTTGTCGCCGTTGATCGTGACCGTGATCACCGGCTCGCGCGCCCCAATGTGCACCTTGGCCTTCTCCTTGTTCTTCACCCGGATTTTGGGGCTGGCCAGCAATTCGGTGTCGGTGAGAGTCTTGGCGAAATCGAAGGTCGCCGACGGCAGGGTGTAGAAGGACTCCAGTGAACTGGCGCTGCTGACCAGATTTCCCGTTTCGGTACCTGAAATCAGACTGCTCGATACGATGTTGTCCCCCCCCTCGTTGGCCATGCCCAGGCCAACGGAGTAGGCACTGAGCTGAGCGCCGAGCGTCGTATCATCCCCGCGACTGACTTCGATCAACTCAACATCGAAGACCACTTCCGAGTCGGCGCGATCCGCGGCCTGGAGGATCTGCTGCGACAACCGCACCACATCCGGGGTGTCGCGGATGACCAGAGCATTGAGCTCCTCATGGACAAAGATCTTGCGCAGCTGCAGCATGGTGCGCAGCAGGTTGACGGCCTTCTTCGCATCGATATTGGAAAGATAGAAGGTCTGGATGATCTGGTCCTGGTACTGTTTTTCCTTATCCTTGGTCTTGGCGTAGAGCAGAATAGTCTTGGGATTGAGAACTTTCTTGTCGAGGCCGTTCATCTTCATCAACAGTTCAAGGGCCTGTGCGAAGGTGGCCTCTTCGAGATAAACGGTGACCTTTTCTTCCTTGAGATCTTCATCGAAAAGGAAGTTGATCCCTGAAAGCTGAGACAGTATCTGGAAGACATCCCGCAGGTTGGCTTCATTGAATTTCAAGGTGATCGGCTTGCCGGAGGCGATCTCAAGCTCCTGACCGTCAATCACGGTCAACTTCGCATCCGCAACTTTTTCCATGAGAGCCTGAGCGCGTTCATTCCCGGGGTCGATCTCCAGCACGCGGTTGAGAATACGTTTGGCGTGCAGATATTTGCGTGCACGGAAAAACTGCTCGGCATCTTCTACCAGTGTTTGAGCCTGAACCATGCGGCGAACGCGCTGCAGCTCCTGCGCGGCCGTTTCCATGGTGGGGTTGAATACCAGTGCCACCTGGAATTTTTCCATGGCGTCGGCCGTGCGGCCAGCTTCTTTCGCCCGCAGCCCCTGCTCAAAATAAAACTTGGCGGCCTGCATGCGGGCTTCCTGCAGCTTGAGGCGATAATAATTGTTCTGTTTCTCTTCCTGTAGAGCCAAGGTGAAATATTCCACCGCTTTGTCGTATTTCTGCTCGGCCATTAGCTGCCGGCCCTGCTCAAAGTGCCGGGTACCAGGCGCACAACCCGAGGCCAGCAGCATCAAAACCGCCAGAAAGGCAACGACTCGGCACAACGGCTTGGTCAAGTTCATCTTCATTTCACCCTAGCCCCTGTCTGGGATAATTTATATGCCACGATCTACTTTGCTCCAGAACAGTATGGCCCCGTTTTTTCCCTGAGGAGCCTGTTTCGACGGCCTGGAAAGCCTCTGCTCTGTCAAGTTACCGGAAACGTCGCGTTTCGGGAACAACATTGCGTCCCTTATCCGAAAAGGGTGCGGCGCTCCCAAACCCGATCACACCCTGTTCTCCCTCCAGTTCAAGGGTGATGGTTCGGGGCACGCCCCGCTGTGAAACAACCAGACGTTCGTCGTTCATTTCCACCACCCGGAAATCATCGCCGAACGACTCCCCCCTTCGAACCAGGAAAACTTCTCCACCCGTTTCAAGAAAAACCACCCGGCGATTTTCAATCTCCAGATAGCCCAGCACCTCAAAACGGGCGGGCTGAGCTGCGGATTCAAACGCCGGAACCGCAGAAACCACCGGCATCAAATCTGCCGGATTTTCTTCCGGTTCAGTCCCCATGACCGCAGGGGATATTTCGGCAGGGGCGGGAGGCGGCGGTGTTTTCACGCCGCCGGAATACAGGGGCGCAAAGAGATCCTTTCCCGTTTGAACATACTCACCGCCCCGGTCTTCCCGACCCGGGTCGGGTTCGAGTCGAAGACGCGGCAAACTATCCTCCCCCGATTTCCCTTCCCGGGGGGTTGAGGCTTTGGTCGGCTTCACGCGCCCATTTGCGGTCTCCTCTTCAGTGCGCACGACCCGCTGCTGCTCCGGCGCCCGGAGGTAGGAATAGCCCAGTGCCAAGAGGAGACCAACCAAACAGACAAGAAGAATTTTCCCCTGACGAGTCATGTTGGATCCGCATGAAAATAGGTCGTAAACCTCAGGTTGAGCGAAACGGGGCGATCCCCCCCGCCAGCGCCACTCAGAGTGATCTCGTCCAAAGTAATCAGCCGGGACGAAGTCTCAATGTCATACACAAAACTTTTGAGCTGCTCATAATTGCCGCTGACGGAAAACATCAGGCTGTACGCCAGAAGAGGCCGCTCCTCCAGTTTACGTGGGTCATAACCGATGCGATCAATTTCCAGACCCGCCCTGTGGGCCATATTAAAAAGTTCTTCAATCAAACCGGTCAGGTCGCTGTTGGCCGGGATCATTGCGTAAAACCTGGAAAGATCTTCGCGCCCGCGCCGGTAAACGGCTTCAGGGGAATCCTGTCGGGCTCCGAGCTGTCTCATCCGCTCCAGCTCCTGCTGTTGCCGCTCAAGGTTTTGCCGGAGCTGAGCAACCTGCGGCCGCACCATCCGAACCCGCCACACTTGCAGGCCGATGTTGATCAAAAGCAGCACAAGGAGCAGAACCGGAACGAGACGGTTCTGCCGCCAAAAAGCTGCGAGGAGTGAAGCGCGGGCCATCAGAAAGCCTCCTGAATAAGGAGGGAGAATCGCACTGCGGGCCGTTTTTGCCCGGCAGGGTCTGTCACTTCGGCTCTTTCCTGGCTCAGCAGATAGACCTGATTCAAATCTTCAGACGCCATCAACTGATCGATGAAACGATTCATCTGTTCATTTCCCCGGGCAACGGCCGTCAGGCTCAGTGCCCGTTCGCGATGTTCGGGACGCAAGCTGCGCAGAGAAGCTCCCTCGGGCAGAAGTTGCTCCAACCGCAGAAAAAGCCGGGTCCAGCGGAAAGCATCCCGCGCCAGAATATCGTCGGCGAAAGCAAGATCATCAAGCAGGACCTGATAATCGGTTGAATCAAACGGGGGGGCCCCTTCGTCCCCCAACCCGCCGAGTTGTTCGCGAACCTGCTGCAACTGCTCCTCAAGCCGGCCGATTTCAGTATGGTCCTTCTGCCAGGAGGAAAGACTGAGGCCGAGCCAGAAGACCAGCAACACCGCCAGCAGGGCATACAAAGCATAGAGAGCACGCCGGTTGACATAGGTGCGGGTTGCAAGGTTGAGCGAAATCTTCATGGCCGGCTCACATCATTCTTTCGGCGGCGCCGATCGCTGACGCCAGTTTTGCGTCTGCAGTAAATTGCTGTTGGTGTTCGGGTTCAACCATGCGGGACAACTGAGGGTCGAGCACGACCGGTTCCTTATCGAAAAGTGCTTTAAGAACCTGACTGAGAGAGTCTTTTTCCGTCCAATCGCTATGGAGAAACACCCTGCCCCGCTGAGCGGATCGCACGCCGGAGATACTGCGGTTGAGTTCCTGAAAAACCTGGTCGGCATCCTCGATAATGGAGCGCACGCGGTAAAAAACCGGAACGTCGTCCTGAAAGATCTCAACGCTCAGCGTCGATCCTTCAACGCCGATCAGAACAAAATCTCCCCCCATCTCCAGTCTGGAGCGATAATAGGCGTACAGATCAAGGGAGTGAAATCCGACCTGGGCCGCGTGAAAGCCGGCCCGGATGACCAACTCTTCATACTGGCTCAGCACGGCGCGATCGATCATCGCTGCAAGGACTTGTTGTCGCCCTGAATCCTCACGGCGTAGCACCTGAAAGTCAAGGTGAATGTCTTTCCATTCTCCAGGTAGATTTTTTTTGAGTTGCCAACCCAAGATATCGCGCCCCTCCTCGCGACTTTTAAAGGGGGTGTCCAATTGCGTCAGGACAATGTGTCCGCTGGCATCAGGCAGCGACAGGGCAATGCGATCTTCGCGCCCCGTCATGGGGCACAGCACATCGGTCAGTGCCTCGACAAATGCATCCGGCCGTTTAACATTGGGTTCACGCCGGGAAGGAACCACCACTCCCGTGTCGAAGCTGAGGTGGCGTGCGGCGCGGAGATGGTGCACCTTCCTTCGGCGGCACAAGGCCACGGCATGCACCCCTTCCTGCGAAATTCTCAGCCCGGGAAAAAGACGACGCAGCACGAGGATCAACCCCTTTCCACAAAAGTTACGCGGTTGATTTCGCGAAAAGTGGATACGCCTTCGAGGACTTTTTCAACGGCCGCCTCACGCAGAAAGACCGTCCCTGCCGCCGATGCCGCTTTTTTGAGCTGCGTGACCGGTGCTTTGGTCAAAATCAACTCGCGCATGTCATCACTGAGTTCGAGCATCTCAACAATGGCGCTGCGGCCGAGAAATCCCATGCCACGGCACTCTTTGCAACCCTCTCCCTCGAAAAACTCATGATCCCGATAACGGTCGGGGTCAAGTCCCGCCTCGGCAATTTCATCCGCTTCGACCTTTGCCGGCCTTCGGCAGTGGGGGCAGATGCGGCGTACCAGGCGCTGAGCCAGAACCATGTTCAGGCAGCTGACGAAATTATAGGGATCGATCCCCATGTGGAGAAAGCGACCCAGAACATCAAACACGTTGTTGGCATGCACGGTGGTGAAAACCAGGTGTCCGGTCAGCGCAGACTGAACCGCAATCTGCGCCGTTTCCGGATCGCGGATTTCCCCGACCATGATCTTGTCGGGATCGTGCCGCAGAATGGAACGCAGGCCGCGGGCGAAGGTCAAGCCCTTTTTTTCATTGACGGGGATCTGCACAATTCCTTTTAGCTGATACTCCACCGGATCCTCAATGGTAATGATCTTTTCCTCCTGGGAATTGATCTCCGTGAGGGCCGCATAAAGGGTGGTGGTTTTGCCGCTGCCGGTGGGGCCTGTGACCAGAACCATGCCGTAGGGCTCGCGGATCTTGCGGCGGAAACGAGAGATTTCCCGTGGCGTAATGCCGAGAACCTCGAGACTCAACCCCTTGAAGTCGGCAGCGATGGATTCCTTGTCGAGAATACGGATAACGGCATCCTCGCCGAAGATGCTCGGCATGATGGAAACGCGAAAATCGATGGAGCGACCGCCGACCCGCACCTTGAAACGTCCGTCCTGCGGGATGCGCCGCTCGGAAATATCGAGTTCGCTCATGACCTTGAGGCGTGAGATGATCGGCCCCTGAAAACGTGTATCAAGGGGTTCGGTCGCCTGGTAAAGTACACCGTCGACCCTGTACTTGATGGCAACCCCGTCGAGGCCCGTTTCGATGTGGATGTCGCTGGCCCGCCGTTTGAGCCCGTCGTAGAGGGTCGAATCGATCAGGCGGATGACCGGGCTGGTATCGGCAGTGAGCTTATCGAGGGAGAGAACCTCCTCGCCTTTTTCCGTTTCTTTGACCAGCTGAAGTTTGAAATCCTCGGAAGCCTCGCGCAGAACGCGCTGCGACCCTTCATTGCTCTCCAGCAGGCGTAAAATACGGCTTTTCGGCGCAACCTTCAGGATAAGGGGCCTGTCGAGTATCATCTCCAGTTGATCGAGGTTTTCAATATCGGTGGGATCATGAATTGCCACCACCAGCGCGTCTTCACGGGTATCGAGCGGGAGAAACTGATGCTTGTGGGCAAGTCCTACCGGCAGCGAAGCCAGGAGGTGTGCGTCGGGAGGAACGGTACCAAGATCGACATAATCAAGATGAAACTGCAGAGCGAGAGCCTGGGCCAGGACATCTTCACTGTAAAGCCCCTCATCGACCCCCGTTTCTCCAAATTTCCGGGCTGAGGCCGGCATGCGCTGCAGAATCAATTCGACCTGGGCAGGAGCGATCGCGCTCAACTCCACCAGGATTTCACCGATTTTCTTACGTTCATATTTCACGCGGCAGCCATCCTAACCTACGGTCCCTGCAAGCTGGAAGATAGGAAAATACATGGCGAGCACAATGCCGCCGATCAAAACCCCCATCACCAGCATCATGACTGGCTCTACCAGAGTCGTCAGTTTGTCGAGACGCCCCCCGACCTGCATTTCATAGTAATCAGACACTTCGGTCAGCATCTCCGCCAACGCACCGGTGGTTTCTCCCACACCGATCATGCGCAAGGCAACAGGGGGGAAAAAACCAGCTTTTTCAAAAGACGGCGCAATCGCCACCCCCTCCTCCACCCGACGCACGGCGTCGAGCATACGCGTCTCAAGGTCTCGGTTATTCAGAGTCGCCCTCGACATACGCATCGCCTCGACAGCGGGAATACCGCCGGAAAGGGTCGTGCTGAAGGTACGGCAGAAACTCGAAATAGCGTAATCACTCAAAAGGCGCCCGAAGAAAGGAAGTCGCAGCAGAAGCCGATCGCGCAGAAGGAGCCCCTTTTCAGAGCGAAGAAAGATTCTAGCAGCGACTCCAAGGAGGAGCAACACAACCAGGACCACCGGCAGATAGCTCACCATCCCCTCGGCGGCGCCGATCACGATGCGGGTCATTAACGGCAGTTCCACGTCCGCATCGGCATAGATAGAAGTAAAACGCGGCACCACCCAGACCATCAGGAACAACACGACCACCGTTACCACACCGGTGAGAAAAGCCGGGTAGAACGAAGCACTGCGAATGCGCGCCTTGATCGCTTCCATGCGGCGCTGGTAATCGAGGTAGCGAGCCAGCGTAACGGGCAGATCACCGGTTCTTTCGCCCGCCCGAATCGAAGCAATGTAGAGATAAGGGAAATAATTCGGAAATTTTTCAAATGCGCCGGAGAGGGAGGCCCCCCCCTTGACGTCTTCACGCACCTGGCGCAGAACAGCCAGCACTGCAGGCGATTCCATGCGCTCCATCAGGGTATCGAGTACCTGAAGAATCGGCAATCCCGAGCGGATCAGCACCAGCAGCTCCTGATTGAAAGACAGAAACCGCTGTCCGGAGAGGCGCCCGCCGCCGGCATTACTGAAAGAAAAAAATCTCAGGAGATCTTTTTTGATGGAAAAGACATAAAAACCCTGCTCTTCGAGATTGTCTCTCAGCAGCTGCCGGTTGGGGGCATCGAAGTCCTTTTCGACCACCCGGCCATCGGCCAATCCGATTTTGCACCTAAACGTTGGCATGGGCCAGAAAATACCACATCGCCCAACTAAAGGAAAACCTAATTCCCGGCCTGCGCGGCCACTTGGCAAAGGGTGTTTTTATACTGTGATTAATATGATTTCTCATCGTGCTCCACCCCATGGCAGCGTAGCGAACAACTACCACGACGCGCCCCGGTCCCCTGCGGATCAAAGGAAAGCTTTCCCGCCGCGTTGGGCTTAACAACCCGATCATTGAATCGAATCAGGGACGGATAGCGGGTGCTGCCATGAGCGTCATGACAGGAAAAACAACTCGTTCCCGAATCCCTGACCCCGGAGCGCCCCTGGATATGCAGCGCATGCAGCGGGAAACTCTCGTCATTGAGGATGCTGGTGCGATCGTGGCAGCCATAGCACAGGGCATAAGCGTAGTCGGATTCCGGGCGGCCGTCCTCCATCTCGTAGTTGCGCACCAGAAGTCCGCGGAAACGGCTTCCGTGAGGCCCGGCCGGACCACCGGGATCATCACTGCCGTGGCAATCGCCGCAGGTGATGGTGGACCTCTCTCCCGGCGCAGTTTTGCGCCCCACGTAGGGGTCTTTGAGGCTGATCACATAAGCGCTGGCCCCCTCCCCTTCCACCGGGTGGTAAGAAGGGTTGGTGATCTTGAATTCGGCATGTTTGTTGGTCGAGCGCGGCGGCAGGTTGGCGCTTTCGGCGTGGCAGCGGTAGCAGAGCTCATATTCATGCTCAATGGGGGCATAAAAATTACCGACCCGCCGCCCGCCGATGCCGCGAAAGGGTTCATCGCGTGTGAGGTCATGGGGGGCATGACAGTCGACGCACTCGGAATGACGCCCAGCACTGGCGGAATCTTCGGGCAACTCCTCGCGCGCGTTATGGACTCCGCGAACGCTCAGGACCGGGTGATTGTAAGGTTTGCGCAGTTCCTGTCCGATGTCATGCAACGAGCCGCGTATTTTCCCCGGATCGAGATAGCCGCCGGAGATCATACGGCTGCGATCGCCGCCTGTCCCGTGACAGTTAAGACACAAGCGCTCTTCGCCCTGCACTGCTATGGCCATCCCGCGATGGCATGCACGGCAGGACTTGGGCAGCAGCCCCGGTTCGCCATGGACGCCGGCAAGGCGGCTCTGAGAGCGAGGTGCCGCGTCGAGAGATGCAGCACCCAGACTGCAGAAGATTGCAATTCCTGCCAGCAGGATAAAATATCGGTTTCTGAACATAAGGCTCGTGCTCATATCAGGGTCGTTTTCATGGAATCAGATCATGATGGTCGTTAATAGTCGGACTCCCCGGACTCCCCCATAATATACCGGCACTTGTCGGCCCACCAATATGACACTGGCTGCAGGTCCATTCATAATCATCATTTTCAACACCGGTGTATTTACGCCACATAGGGAGGTTATAAACCCCATCTCGGGTGTCCACATGGGGATTATGGCACGTATTACACTGCATCCGGTTCTGACCATCCAGCAATCCGTTGCTGCTGGGCAGTTGATAGGTATTTGTTCCGCCGTCATTTTTCTGCGCATTGATCAGACCGGCGACAGTGGTGTCATAAACAAATGAGATGGGATGCGAAACAGACAGATCGATGGTGCCTTCAATAGACATTTGAAGATTAGCCAGCTCAGCAGGCTCACTGACCACCTGGCCGATGGCGGTCACCCCGTCATGGCAGGACATGCACATGCGTGAAGCGCCGTTCGGATAGGTATTCTGTCCGTATTTCGAATCACCTACCACCCCGGCGTCATCAATGACCAAGGAACTTCCTCCATATAACGGAAAAGACCCATCGCCATTTGGACCGACCGGATCCGGTCGATTCCAGAGAGGTCTAGAAGCCGCACCGTGGGGTGTATGGCAGAACTTGCAGATCTGGGTTTCTCCGCCGGCCGGAGCGTGAATGCTGTCGACTCCGCCGGTATTCAGACTCGAGAGATTGTGCGGGTGCGCATTTTCTCCGCCATTGTGCCCAAGACTCTTGGTATCGATGGTGGCGCCATAAGAGAGGCCGCCCCAAAGGGAAACAAGCAAGGCTGCAAACCAGAAGCGCTTCATACGAACCCCGAAAAAATGATACAAGAGTATTAAGAACCTCATTCAATGCACCAACTAGGCAAAGATTTTGTGGAAAAGCTCTTTTCCTTTATGCAAAAAACAATCCGCCACAAGGGTTAAAGCCCGCCAATCGGCAGATACTCAAAAATCTGAACGCGATAATTACAGGAATCAACGGCATATAGTCGATTTGCGCCATCATGGTAAAGTCCGGCAGGCAGACAGAATTGACCCGCTTCATCCCCCGATTTACCGAAATAGAGCAACAGGCGCCCTTCCATGTCAAAAATCTGAATATTGTCAAAGGCGGCATCTGCGACATAAAGATTGCCGTCACCGTCGAAGGCAAGTCCACGCGGCCGTGCGAAAAGCCCGGGCGAATCGCCAAGCCCTCCCACCACACCTTGAGGCAGCCAATCCGGACCGAAAAGTTCAACCCGGAAATTCATGGCATCGAGAACCGCAACATGCCCCTGGTCGCTGACAGCAACGGCAATGGGCCGCAGGAAAAGACCGTTCGGTGTTTTATGACTGCCCAGCGCACGGATAAAAACCCCTTCCGGGGAGAAAACAAACACCTTCCCCTGGGTGACGTCGGCAACATACAGATTACCGACAGGGTCAATGGCCAGTCCGGCTGGACGCCCAAAAGGATTCGGGGGCGTAATTTCCCCAACATAGGAACCGTCAGGTCGCAAGATAAAAACCTGGTTGAGCTGGGCGTCTGCAAGGTAAAGCCGGTCGCGGTCGGCATCCAGCGCCAGGCCCGCAGGTGCCCCCAGGGCCACGCCATTAACCTGCCCTATCACCGACGACCGCCCCCGGGATAGATCAAAGGCGTGTACAATTCGCCCTCCGGGATCGGCAATCCAGACGCGACCGCCCCCGTCAGCAGCCACTCCTACCGGATTAATCAAAGGATGAGGAGTTTGATCTTCACCAAAGATAAAACGGGAGAGCCGTCTCCCCTGCCCCTCCTCTGAATCGGGAGTATCGGGAAACGATGTAAGAAAACGGACACGGGGAGAATCAGAAGGCCAGGCAGGACCAATTGCATCAGGAGGCCAGGCAGTCCGGCCACTGCCGACACCAGCGCACCCCAGAGTGAGGAGCAAATGAGACAGTAGAAAAACCCGAAAAATGTGTTTCAGCATAAAGCACCCGCACCATTGTCCATGTTTAATAAATATTATCTAGATATTAGCGGGAAGTTGATGATCGGGTCAAGAACAGGGAAGAAGAAAAGAAGAAGAATGAAACGAAAAATAAAAAAAGCGACGCCCCGGTCTCAGGGTGTCGCTTTTCAAAATGGCGGGGCTGACGGGACTCGAACCCGCGACCTCCGGCGTGACAGGCCGGCGTTGTAACCGACTCTACTACAGCCCCTGGGTCAATAAATTTTAAAAGTGGTGGGCGAAACAGGGCTCGAACCTGTGACCCTCGGCTTGTAAGGCCGATGCTCTCCCAGCTGAGCTATTCGCCCACATATCGAGAAAATGGCATGGCGGGGCTGACGGTACTCGAACCCGCGACCTCCGGCGTGACGGGCCGGCGTTGTAACC
>NPIE01002851.1_pt4 | contig 33911 bp, 28 predicted proteins | sample 8637661 | NCBI WGS metagenome assembly NPIE01 (sample SAMN07420842, study PRJNA396082) | bioreactor metagenome | isolation source: sample BA12 brine-fed electro-methanogenic bioreactor BA | place: Japan: Kochi | collected 2016-12-09 | reverse complement strand
ATACATGATATTCCGAGGATAAAATTTGATTGCGCAACGATGAGATTGAGCGAAATGACAATTTTTCAAGGTTTCCCGAGGAGAGAACCATGGCCCGGGTAGAAGCACTGTGCATCAGCGACCGAAAAGGCGCGGTCAAGACGGCGGTTTCGCAGGCGGTCTTCAAGCAGGGGTGGGGTATTGAGGATGATGCCCATGCCGGTGCCTGGCACCGCCAGGTGTCTCTGCTGGCCGGCGAGAGCATCGATCGGGTCAAAGAGCTGCTGCCTGAACTGGAGCAGGGCGCTTTCGCCGAAAACATCATCACTCGCGAACTTGATCTGGCGACCCTGCCGATCGGGAGCAGGCTGCGTATCGGCGATTCGGTGGAAGTGGAAATCACGCAGATCGGCAAGGAGTGTCACAACAGCGGCTGCGCCATTAAAAAGGCGACCGGAGACTGTATTATGCCGCGTGAAGGGGTGTTTGCCAAAGTGCTGGTCGGCGGTACCGTCACCACCGGTGATGCGATTGTCAGGATCTGACGCGCTTGCTCCCGACAGATGACAGGCAGATAGCGGCCGGCAGGTCAGAACGGCAGATATCCTTTGATTACCCCGTCGACCCGGCGATCGAGTGCGGCTTCATCCAGCGAGGTGAGTTCGGTAAACAGGTTTGGCGCCATGGCAACAAAAGCGGAGACCAGCACCGGATCGAAGCGTAAGCCGGACTCCTGCTCGACGGAGTGCAGTCCCTTTGCCAGATCCACCGGATCACGGCCCGGTCCGGGGACGGTCAGCGCGTCGAAGTGTTCGACAATGGCCAGGATTCTGGCGCCGATTGGAATTGCCTGTCCGGACAAGCCGGCCGGGTAGCCGGTGCCGTCGTAGTGTTCGCGGCAGCAGCGCACGATCGGCTCCGCTTCCCGCAACCAACGATATCGTTTGATCTCTTTGAGCAGCCGTTTATGCGCTGCCGCCCATTGTTTACTGATTCCATGCTGCTGCTCTTCACGCTTGCTCACCACCGCGTCGGGCCGTCTCTGTCGATCCAGTCCGTGCAGAAATGCTGCCTGGATCAGGCCGCGTATCGTGGTTCGCGCCACTTTCTGCTGTTTGGCTAAAGAAGCTGCGTAGACCACCAGGCGGTGCTGATGATGGGCACTGGTGGCGGCACCTGCTGCGGCAAGCGTTTTGGCCAGTTTTTTCAGCAAAAAACCCGCGGCTCGGTTCGCTTCGCCGCTGCCGGCAATCAGCTGGCGTTGCAGCAGAACCATGGCCGGATAAAACAGCAGACCGAGGACCGCCAGAGCGGCACAAGCAAGCGCGGCGGTCAGTCCGGACCAGCGGAGCGTGGCGGTGGTGTCGTCCAGGGATAACCGGTAAAGGCCGTCCAGGTAGCCGATGACCCGGTGGCTTCGGGCATCGCGCAATGGGACGAGGACCTGCCGGTAGAATCGTTTGTCGGAAAAATGCAGCCGGCCGGCAGCGGTCTCGGAAGCGAACGGAGGCGGGGCTGTTGCCGCGAGCGCTGCGGCCCGGGCGGCGCCGTCTTCCCGATCGCCGCTGAATAGTGTTCGCCGGTCGGCTGTTGTCACCGTGACCTGAATGAATGAACTCTGCTCCAGGGCGTCGCGCAGGAGGTGCTCGGTCACCCCGGGGGGCAGTGCTTCCGGGGTTCTGCCTGTCAGGGCGACGACGCCGGCAAACAGACCACTCTGGTGCTCGGCGTCGCGCAGCATGGTATCGGCCAGGCGCCGGTATTCGAGGTAGAGCAGGGCCGCGATGGTGAGCAGCATGGCCAGCAGACAGGCTGCGCCTATTCTGCGCAGCAGGCGGAAATGAATTTCTTTTTTAAAGAGTGGCGGTTTCATCGTAACCTGAAAAAGCGTGCCGGGGTGTTCGCACCCCGCTGTCGGTGTAGCTACGGATTATGCCGCTCCAGGCTCTGCAGGCGGCGTCACGTTCGGCGCACTCTACCATCGGCGATGGCAAATGACAAACATTGAGATGCGGGTCGAAGTGAGATGGCATCCGGCAGGTTGCCAGAGAGAGCGCGCCGGGGTGTTCCTGGTGGTTGGTTGAGCGAGGGGTTCTGCTCGGGTGTGCGGAGGTTTGGAGAACAAAGGAGGGCGACCGCCACTTCGGTTGTTCTGAAGTGAGCGGCCGCTCCCGGTGCTATCAGGACAGGTCGGAGCCTACAGATCCTTGTGCAGATCGGCGGGTTCGTAATATTCTTTCGGGTGTTCGCATGACGGACATTTGGTCGGCGGTTCCGTTCCTTCGTGGACGTAGCCGCAGAGGCTGCATTTCCATTTGATCGGCTGGTCGCGCTTGAAGACCGTACCGTTCTCCACCCGAGCTAGCAGCTTCTTGTAGCGTTCCCGGTGCTCGGCCTCGACTTTGCCGATCATCTCGAACTTGATCGCCGCTTCCATGTTGCCCTCTTCCTTGGCCACCTTGGCGAATTCGGGGTACATGCTCGAGGTCTCGTAATCCTCACCATCGATCGCCTCTTTCAGGTTGGCAACGGTGTCGCCGATACCGCCGAGCAGCTTGAAATGATCGTTGGCATGGCGCATTTCGTTGATCGCGGTCTCTTCAAAGAGGTTGGCGATATAATGGTAACCTTCCTTGCGGGCGACCTTGGCGAAAAACGTGTACTTGTTGCGTGCCATGGACTCACCGGCAAACGCCTCTTTCAAGTTTTCAATAGTCTTGCTCATGTAATTCTCCTTTGCTGATTCGTTGGTTGCGGGCCCGTCGGGACGAGACCGGAAAATCAAATTCAGTCGATAATGATAACTTTTACTAATAAAAGCAAGAAAAATCTCTCCGCTTCAGGGAAAATACCAATCATTTCCGGAGATCACTCCGCTTCGCTGGAGAGGTCGTATGCGGGTATCATGATAAACGGCGGGACAGGTTTTAACCTGTCCCCCGCTCACTTTCACGAATCGGATCTTCCGACCACGGTGCTAATTTTCATCGTTCGTTGTGACGTCCCGTCATGGGGGTTATATGAAACTGCACAGTTTCATGCTTCGTTGTGACGTCCCGTCATGGGGGTTATATCAAATTCAACCGTTACAGTGTCTCTGCCGCAAAAGCCATTCATGGTTGCCCGATCGGTGTTGCGGTGACCACCGGTTGTAAAGAGAGAACGAGCGCCCGGGGGACGGCGGCGATGTCCACGGGTTGCAGGTCGACGGTCAGTTTCCGGTTGCCGGTTTCGGTTACCAACGGTTCGAGGCGGTCGATGGTGATCGGAAACTCTCTGCCGTTGAACAGACCGGCGAGCAGTGCGGCGGTATCGGTAGTCTGCCCGGTGGTCTGCCCGCCGTTCTGGTGACTGACCCGGGGGACGATGAACAGGGTCTGCTGCGGTCGATCATACCGTAGCGTTGCCGTCAGCGCGAAATCCAGGTCGGCCGAGCCGATGTTGACGCGAAGCTGGTGACCGGCAATGCTGGTGTTGACCTGCAGGTCGCTGCCGGTCAGGCCGATCAGTGCCGACACGCTGCCGTCTCTCAGTTGTAGCTCATCAATGGATGTGACGGTAATGGAACCGGTGAGGGCACCGTCCGGCTGATCGACGGGAATCGGCAGGGCCTTATGCAGAATGTCAGCGAGCGTCGCTTCGGGCAGGTGCAGAGTGACTGGTTCGCTGTCGGCCGCCGAGCGGCCGGTTGCTCCGAAGAGAAGAACGAGGATCGAGAATACAAGAGACGTTAATCGCATGGCGGTGCCACTCCTTATGACCGGGGTGACCGGCCGGTAATGGTGTTGGCTGACGGGAACCGGCGCCGTCATCTCAGTTCCTGATGCTCCGGGAAAGATTGTTTCGGACCGGCGAAATTCGGTGCACTCTGCTCAGAGCGTAATATAATCGAATCGTTGCCACAAGGCACCTCTGATCGGCTTCTCCTGAATCCGTGCGCTGTGAATATGAAAAAAAACAAGTTATGGTAATACTGACCGTCAGTTCGGATTGCCTGCTGGAGGGACTCGACCCTGTTCTCGAGCAGGTGATCAAAGAAAAACTGACCATCGACAACCCCCAGTATATTGCTGCCAAGCGCTATGGCCGGTGGATCGGCAAACGATTGAAACCGACCTTGCATTATTACGAACAGGTGGCGGCAGGCCTGCGCTTTCCGCGCGGCTTTTCCAACCAGGCGGTGCTGCTCTGCCGGCAGCATCTCGGAGAGGATCCGGTGATCGTCGATAACCGGCGATTGCTGCCCGAGCATCCCTTTTCGTTTCGCGCCTCACTGCGTCCCTACCAGGAATACGCGGTGCGGACCGTGTGTTCCCGTTCGTTTGGGGTGCTCGAGGCCGGGACCGGCAGCGGCAAGACGGTGATGGCCCTGGCGGTGGTCTGCCGGCGCCGCCAACCGACGCTGGTCATCGTGCACACCAAGGAACTGCTCTATCAATGGCGGGAGCGAGCCCGGGAATTTCTCGGAATTGAGGCCGGATTGGTCGGCGACGGCCGCTTCGATCTCAAGGAGTTGACGATCGCCATCGTCAACACGGCGCGAAAACGGACCGCAGAGATGGTACCGCATTTCGGACAGCTGATCGTTGATGAATGTCACCGCGTGCCGGCCGCGCTCTTTACCGACGTGGTCTCCTGTTTCGATTCTCACTTCTTGCTCGGCCTGTCAGCAACTGCTTTCCGCAGCGATGAAGGGATGACCCGTCTGATTTACTATTTCATGGGCGATCGAATCCACACCGTCGACCAGATGCATCTCAAGGTGACCGGCGCGGTGTTGCGCCCGAAGATCATCAGACGCCTCACCGATTTTTCCTATCGCTACCGAGGTGACTACCAGGCTTTAATCTCGGCCCTGGCCAAGCATGAAGGAAGGAACCGCCAGATCGTTGACGATATCGTCCGGGCCGTGCAGCAGGATCCGGCCGGGACGGCGCTGGTCGTCTCCGATCGTCTCAGTCACTGCCAGGTCTTTCACCACCTGTTGCAGCTTCATGGCGTTGAAGTGGCGCTGCTTACCGGACAGACGCCGCCCGAGCAGCGGGTCGACATCGTTTCCCGGGTCCGGGACGGCCGGGTCCAGGTATTGGTGGCCACGTTGCAACTGATCAGCGAAGGGTTCGATTGTTCCGGGCTGTCCAGTCTCTTCCTGACCACCCCGATCACCTTTGAAGGCCGATTATTGCAGGTAATCGGCCGGATTCTGCGGCCGGCGGAAAACAAGTCGCCCTGCGTCTACGATTATATCGACGAGGAAGTCGCCGCGCTGCGCCGTTCCGCCGCCGCCCGACAGAAAATCCTGGCCCGGCTCTGATGCGCGCTGAACCAAAACAAAGTCTCCTTGAGGGGCATCTTCAACGTATCCCTGCTACCACTCGCCCGGAAACGGCTTGTTTCCTGTCTTAGCTCCTCAACCGCTTTTCCACAAGAACCGAGTTCGTTTCAGGATGCCAGTCAGCAGCACGTCGCGTTTACGTGGACGCGGAGAAAACAGCTTGGGCAGAAGTCTCCTCGATTCTTCCCCATGAAGGCGATATGTTGCAGATGTTCGCGATTAGTCTATGGCAAACATCGCAGCCTGCGTCCCGGCGATCCGGCCGAAGGTCACAATGTCAGAGATCGCGTTACCGCCAAGCCTATTGGCTCCGTGTACTCCGCCGGTTACCTCGCCTGCGGCATAAAACCCCTTCACCTTACCCCCTTGGGCGTTCTGTACTTCAGCTTTGTTGTTGATGACTACACCGCCCATCGTGTGATGAACAGCCGGTGCCACTTCTATCGCGTAATAGGGAGGCTGATCTAACTGCCTCGGCATATCCGGGCGGTTAAAAAGAGAATCGTTTCCCGAGGCGACGGCTTGGTTGTATTCGTTTACCGTATCGACGAGAACAGGAGACGATATGTCCAGTATTTCGGCGAGCCCTTCTAATGTGTCCGCCTCGTTTACAATCCCGAGATGGACGTAGCCCTCAATTTGTTTTAGGCTTTGCCGCACCGAGTCATCAAAGAGCAGGAAGGCGCTCTCCCCTTTCTGGGACAAGATAGCAGCCGAAGCCTTATCGCGCGTGGTGATTTCGTTGACAAACCGCGTGCCATCCCGATTGACCAGAATAGCACCGTTCCCCCTAACTGCCTCGGTGACCATGACCCCCCCAAGGGGAGAATAGGTCGGATGCGCCTGAATATAGGCAAGGTCTTTCATCGCAGCGTCGGCTCTCTCCGCCACATCCAGACCATCACCCGTGGCACCGGGGTGATTGGTTGATTTGAACCCTTTCAAGGCCGGATCGTATAGTGCTACGCGAGGGTTGTTTTTAGAAAAACCGCCAGACGCGAGAACGATGGCGTCGGCTTTTATGACATAGTATCCGGTATGCGTTCCGTGGACCAGAACACCGTTTACGCCACCAGTTTCATCCATCAGGATTTGAACAGCGCGGCTGTTGAAACGGATGTCCGTCTCTCGTTTCACGGCATTATCCCAGAGAACCTGGGCGACATGAGCACCGACGCCTCCTCCCCCGGTCGGCCGATGCGAGCGGTTCACACTGGCTCCGCCCATTCGACCCACGTCAGTCAGATCAGCACCCATTCGCGTCAACCATTCAACGGAATCCGACGAGTTATTGGCTAAGACTTTAACCAGTTCGGGGTCATTGATATCTCGGCCCCCTTTCATGGTATCTTCGATCATGATTTGCCGCGAGTCCTGGATTCCGATTGCTGCCTGCGCCTTGGTTTCAGCAGCGTTCATTCCCCCTGCTGCAAGTTTAGTGTTGCCGCCGGCAACGGGTTCCTTTTCCAGAAGAATGACCGAAGCCCCTATGTCTCGTGCGGCAACGGCAGCAGACAAACCGGCACCTCCTGACCCGATGACGACGACATCGACACTATCACGCGGCTCTTCACGAGTGGCTTGTGCCTGGCGCGCTTTATCCGCATCGACCGGCACAAACGTTCTTTCCCATTTCCCGCCGAAGGGAATCTCGTTATCAAAGGAGTGACAGGCATCGCAGTAGGATACTGATTTTTGATGTCCCTTGTGACAGCTCGTGCATGCAATTGCCCCAATTAAATGAGACTGGTGCGGGGAAACAATGCCCTGCCGTTCTTCGGATGCAACCGTTTCCAGATTGCCATGGCATGCAACACAATTGGCATTCTCGTGGGTGAGATTGTCATCAAGCGGCTTTTCTTTCTGGTGGCAGAGAGAGCAATCACCGGAAGTTTGATGATAATCAGCCAGATATTCGAAGTCCTGCATCGTTGGTTCCTGTTCGGTTACACCCGTTTTTTCCATGCATCCTGACAAGAAACAGACTGTAAAAAGCAGCATCAATCCTGATAAAAACCAACGTCTCGTTTCCTTCATAGTGTTATTCTCCTTTAGGGTACCGCGAAAAATTGTCATTTCGCACAATCTCGTCGTTGCGCAATCAAATTTTTATCCTCGAACATCATCTATATGCCGGCGGCAAGATTTTCTTACGCGCCTCGATCTTGAGAGAAATTTCGATTTTTCAAGCTCCTCTCCCCCGTCGATTTTGAGGATGACAGTCCATTGCCCCTGCCAAGATTGTATCTGAAATTCTACAACAATCTGCCTAACACGTCAAAGATTGCCCGGCACAAGTATGAGAGTATGTACATTTTCCGCAATAGATTGCACATTTTTTCGCGTTGTTGTATACTGATAGGTCCGTCGGCTCCATTTTCACCTTATTGACGCCTCGTTACTTCGCAAACAAGGGGCACAGGCTCCGACATAACCCTCACTGAATGACGCAGGCCGTTCGTTGGACACTTTTATGCAGCAACCGCTTATCCGTAATGTGGCGATCATCGCTCATGTCGATCACGGCAAGACGACGCTGGTCGACCAGCTTTTCAAACATTCTGGCATGTTCAGAGAAAACCAGGTCGTTGCCGAACGCCTGATGGACTCGCTTGATCTCGAACGTGAACGCGGTATCACCATCACCGCTAAAAACGGCTCCTACCATTTTGGTGACTATTGGATCAATATCATCGACACCCCGGGGCATGCCGATTTCGGAGGCCAGGTGGAGCGGGTGCTGCGCATGGCCGACGGCGCGTTACTCCTCGTCGATGCCCAGGAAGGGCCGATGCCGCAAACCTATTTCGTGCTGAAGAAAGCACTGGAGAACCACCTGCCGGTGATCGTCGTCATCAACAAGATCGACAAGCCGGCTGCACGCTGCGAATGGGTGGTCGACCAGGTCTTCGATCTGTTCGTCAAGCTCAATGCTCCCGATGATATTCTCGACTTCCCGGTGGTCTACACGTCGGCCAAACAGGGCTACGCATTGCTCGACCCAGCCGACCCGGTGGTCGACGGAGGCTCGATGGTTGCCATCTCGGAGATGATCGTTCAGCGCATTCCCGCCCCGGTCGGCTCGGTGGAAGCGCCGTTGCAGATGCAGGTCGGCACTATCGATTATTCGCCCTATCTCGGCCGCCTCGGTATCGGCAAAGTAATCAACGGTACGCTGTCGTTGAACCAGCCGATCGCCGTGGCCCGCCGGGACGGGTCGATCCGGCCGGTGCGTATCTCCAAGATCTATCGTTTCGACCGGGACCAGAAGGTCGCCGTTGAGGCCGCTTCGGTCGGGGAGATCGTCGCCGTTGCCGGTATGGACGACGTGACTGTCGGCGTCACCTTCACCGATCCGGATGACCCGCGGCCGCTGCCGCTGATCGATATCGATCCGCCGACCATCTCGATGGATATCATTCCCAATGACTCGCCGTTCGCCGGCAAGGAAGGCCGCTTCGTCACCTCCCGGCATCTCAAGGAGCGTCTGGATCGGGAAACCCTGGCCGATGTCGCCCTGCAGGTGGAACCGTTGCAGGACGGCGTCGGCTTCAAGGTTTCGGGGCGCGGCGAGTTGCACCTGTCGATCCTGATCGAGAAGATGCGCCGCGAGGGCTATGAACTGCAGGCCACCAGGCCGCGGGTCATCATGCGCCAGGAAGAGGGGCGCCTCTGTGAACCGTACGAACGGCTTACGGTGGATGTTGACGAGTTGTATCAGGGGGCGGTTATCGAGAAACTCGGTAAACTCAAGGGACAGCTCGAAGAGATGACTCAAAACCACGGCTTGACGCGGATGGTCTTTATCATTCCGACCCGTGGCCTGCTCGGCTACCGTCCCCAGTTCATGACCGACACCAAGGGTATGGGCACCATGAGCTATGTCTTTGAAAGCTACGGACCGTATGCCGGAGATATCGTCAATCGGGTCAACGGCGCCCTGGTGGTCAAGGAACAGTGCGCCTCGGTGGCTTACGCGTTGTTTAACCTGCAGGAGCGCGGCACGCTCTTCATCAATCCCGGCGAACCGCTCTATCCGGGCCAGATCATCGGCGAGCATTGCCGGACCGGGGATCTGACGGTCAACCCCGCCAAGGGCAAAAAACTGACCAACATGCGGGCTTCCGGTTCCGACGAGGCGGTGATTTTAACCCCGCCCCGGTTGCTGACATTGGAAGACTGCATATCGTTTATCAACGACGATGAGTTGGTCGAGGTAACACCGGCCTCGATCAGGCTGCGCAAACGGCCCGGTGTAAAAGCGAGGGGAGAGCGATGAAAACGATAATCCTGCTGATCGTTTCTCTGGCGGCAGGGATCGGCATGTTCGCGCTGATTGCCAAAAAATACGGCAGCGATTGTGTCCCTTGACTGATGCTCTACGGCTCCGTGGGCACGGGGCTGCTCGTTTTCTGGCTGCTGAACGTTCTTGTCTAATACCCACGACGGGATGTCACAACGAACGATGAAAATCAGAGCCGTGGTCGCTCACCCATCGTTCTTTTCTTTCCAGCGAAAATAGTCGGCGATGATCCGGGCGTGGTCAAACGCCAGTTCCGGAAGTTCTTCTTTGCCGAACAGCGCCGCTTCGGCGGCATCGTCGCCGGCCGCCGGCAGGCCGTGCGCCACTCCGACAAAAACCGTCGAGGCGGTGTGCATCCGTGGGTCCCGGTGCGGGTCGGAGTAGGTATGGAACTGGACCAGTTCGAGGACATCCAGGCCGGTTTCTTCCCGGGCTTCGCGGAGGGCCGCCTGCTCGAACGATTCGCCGTAATCGACGAATCCGCCGGGCAATGCCCAACCCAAAGGAGGATTGGCCCTCTTGATCAGTACGATGCGGCCATCGATGTCGATGATGGTATCGACGGTCGGGATCGGGTTTCGCGGCCGGATCGGGTGCTGGCAGTTAGGGCAATTCATGCTGTTTCTTCACGAAAATCAACGAGTTCGGAAAGTTCCTGCCAGTCGATAACCGACGGCAGGTCGTGACGGTCGCGGTTCCACGGCTGGCTGTAGACAATCGGTTCGAGTCCGGCCTCGGCCAGTTGTCTGCAGGTCCTGGCCCGGTCGTCGATGAAGTGTCGCAGGTTGCAGGCCCTGATGAACGACTCCTTGTTGTCGTGATCGCCGGTGACGATCAATTCGATTCGCCGCAATGTCTGCGGCGGGCAATGAAGCTCGAGCCAGTCGAGGACCGGTCTGCGTTCCGGCCGGGCGGTGATGATGGTGACCGGAGCCAAGCGGCTGAGGCGGGTCAGCGTGGCGATGGAGCCTGTGATCGGCTTGAGGCCGGTGCCCACTGAATCTTCAAGGATCGCAGCAAAAATCGATTCGACGACACCACTGTCGATGGGCAGGCATTGCTCCAGTTGAAAGCTACAGATATCTTCCGGTGCGATTGCGCAGTAGCCGTAATCCCGGCAGGCGATCCTGATAAAGGCCTCGGCGATATCGGCGATGACGCCGTCGAAATCAAAACCGATTGAATCGGGGCGAATGCTGCCTGGCAGGATGCCCCGAGGCGCTAGCATAGTGCGATGGTTAGCGTTCATCGACAACGACTGCCTGTTCGACAAGAACCCCATAGGTATAGCCTGCCCCGAAATCCCGATTGATGGCAACCGTTCCCTCCAGGGTGACCACCTGGTCTTTCGTCAGTTCCTGACTGGTGGTTACCACCAGATCATGGGTGTTGTTCAACGGGTCGCCACTGCCGTCTTGCAGGTGCACCCAATTTCTGCCCATGATATTGGCATTGTATTTGACGACCGTGCCGCGGACCCGAACGGTCGTGCCGTCCAGCTGCTGGGCCTTGCTAAAGACCTCACCGACTCGGTAACCGTTTTCTCCACTCGCTTTCGCCACCTCGACCTCCGCGAACGGAGCTATTGCCGCAGTACTGCCGCCGGATTGGGGAATGGCGGCCTGTGGTTGCGGGCTGCCTCGCTCGGCGGCCACGGCAGCGGCGAAGGGATCGTCGGCAGCCGATGGAGCCGGTTGCGCCTGGTCCGGCGCAGCGGGCGGTGCGACTTCCCCGGAGACACGGCCGGGCGAGAAGATGATAGCGCTGAAGGTTTGGTCGAAGGTCTTGCTGTGAAAGTCGTTCATCACCAGGCCGGGTTGCAGGGCAAGGTGTTCACCGACGGTGACGGTGCTCTCGGGTAGCGCCACCCAGACCGGTCCGTCGGCGGTATCGAGCTGCACATAGGTGTAGCCTGCCCCGCTCATGGTTTCCAGGACGGTGCCAGTGATCGAAGTGTCCGATTCCGGGGTCGATGTTGCCGCCTGCAGATGGACCGCGGCGGAAAGCAGGAGGGTAGTGATAACGGTGTAAAACATGGTTAAAAGTATCGTGCGTTTCATAACGGATCCTCAAAATGGGGGGTAAGGTAATGGTTGCAAAGATAAGTCAATCAGCGGCAAAAGCAAGCGATTCAAGGAGGCGGCGCAGCTCCGTAGCCCAGATGCGGTAGCCTGTCTCGCTGAGATGGACACCGTCGGCAGCAAACGGCTTGCTGCGAGCGGCGCGAAAGGGCTGCTGAAGATCGCACAGCAGGCTGGAGGCCTGGGTGCAGATCTGTGCGATTTCCTTGTTCAACGCGTCGGTCCGTGGAGCAAGGCCGGGCAATGAAAACGGCGGCAACCCGGTAACGATGAGGGTGCTGTCCGCGAGCCGTCGTCGCAGGTCGGCAACGATCAGCCGGATAGTGGCGGCGGCATCCCGGCGGCCGAGGAGCAGATCGTTGGTACCGATCATCAGGATCACCGCCGCCGGCTTCACGTCCCTGGTTCCCCGATCAAGGCGCCGGACCAATTCCGTTGTGGTCTCGCCCGGAACACCTCTGCTGGTGACCCGGTGCTCCGGCAACCGCTGCGGCCAATCGCCGTAATCGATCAGGGAGTCTCCGAGAAACAACAGTTCAAGGCGCTTCATGGCTGCTGTGGCGGAAATGATTGCAGAACAATCAGGCCCATGGCCGGGACATCGAGGTGCGCCCCGGCGTCGATGATCGCCGCCGATTCGGCAGCACAGCAGTCGGCCGGTGCGGCGGCGTAGCTGTCGATGACCCGGCGCCAGGTCGTCGCTACCGGCCGCGGCGGCAGTTCGGCGACGACGAAACGGGCTGTTTCGTCCCGGCTGCCGTTGGTCATGATGAAAAAATCGGCGGTGTCCAACGGGTCATGCAGTAGAAACGCAAGCGTGCGGCAGTGCGGCGACCAATCCTGTCGGCCCGGCTGCAACGATTGCCAACTGATCTCCGGGTGGTTTTCAGCCAGGCCATCCCGTTCATGCGGGAAAAAGGTGCTGCGTTTGAATGAGCGATGCTGTTTGCGCAGGCCGATACAGAACCTCACGAAGCGCAGCAGGTCACTATTGCGTTCGGCCAGCGTCCAGTCCACCCAGCCGGTCTCATTGTCCTGGCACCAAGCATTGTTGTTGCCGTGTTGGGTCCTGGCAAATTCGTCTCCGGCGGTCAGCATCGGGATTCCCTGGGAGAGCAGGAGCAGCCCGAAAAAGCTGCGCATGCGGCACAAGCGCAGGCGCCTTATCTCCGGCGGGCAGGGATCACCCTCGTGACCGCTGTTCCAGCTGAGATTGTGCGACTCTCCGTCGCGGTTGCCTTCGCCGTTGGCCTCGTTTTGTTTTTTCTCATAGCTGACCAGGTCGTAGAGCGTGAAACCGTCGTGGCTGGTCACAAAGTTGATCGAGTTGAGCGGTCCCCGCCCGTTTGCTCCGTAGAGGTCGGAACTGCCGGCCAGACGTGATGCCAGCGAACTGACCGTGTCGCCGTGATCGGCCAGAAAACGGCGCAGATCGTCACGGTACCTGCCGTTCCATTCGCGCCAGCGCGGATCTGCGGAAAATGTGCCGACCTGATAGAGGCCGGCGGCGTCCCAGGATTCGGCGATGATTTTCGTCTGACGGAGCAGGGGATCTTCGGCGATCTCCTCGACCAGCGGCGGGTCGGTCAGTATGGTGCCGTCGGTACCGCGGCTGAAAAGCGCGGCCAGATCGAAGCGGAAGCCGTCGATATGCATTTCCAGAACCCAATAGCGCAGTGCATCGATGATCAGTCGGCGGACCACCGGGTGGTTGCAGGAGATGCTGTTACCGCAGCCGGAGTAGTTGAGATAGTTGCCGGTTTCCGGGTCGAGCAGGTAGTAGATCTCATTGTCGATGCCCCTGAAAGAGGAGGTGATGCCATGCCGATCGGACTCCCCGCTATGGTTGAAAACCATGTCGACAAAGACTTCAATGCCGGCCTGGTGCAGGGCGCGTACCAGGGTCTTGAATTCGCTGATGGCCGCTTCGGGCCGCTCGGCAAGTCCTGGCTGCAGGGCGAAGAAATTGACCGGATTGTAGCCCCAGAAGTTGATCAGGCGGGCGCCGCTGGCCGGGTCGAAAAATTTGTTGTCCGTCTCGTCCCAGGCGGTTACCGGCAGAAGTTCGACGGCGGTGACGCCGAGTGATACGAGATAATCGATCTTTTCCGTCAGTCCGCGAAACGTACCCGGCGCCGCTACGCCGGAACTGGTATGACGGGTGAAGCCGCGGACGTGCAACTCGTAGATAATGGTCTCTTCAGCCGGGGTCTGCAGCGGGCGGTCGCCCTGCCAGTCGAAAGAAGTCTCAGGTTGCACCAGGCAGCACGGCCGTGAACCGTAGCCGGCGGGCGTATTCCATGATCGGGCGAGAAGCCGCCGGCCGTACGGGTCGATCAAAACCCGGTCCGGGGAAAAGGTGCGTCCTTTCGCTTCGTCCGGGCTGCCGTCGATCCGGTAGCCGTAGCAGAGCGGTTGATCCGTGTTCAGGCGAACATGCCAGATGTCGCCGCTGCGGTTGGTGGTCGGATCAAGCGGAATTTCCAGTACCATGCCGGCGTGCGGGGCTACCGGATCACCGATCACCAGGGTAACCGATTCGGCATGCCGGGAAAAGAGGCTGAGGTTGACCCAGCCGTCGCCGGCCGAAGGTCCGAGCGGCAATGGTGTTCCCGGTTCGATAGCAGGTTGAATTTTCATGGACGAAATGAGATTCATTCTTACATTGTAGGCATTGTCACCGAAGAGATACCGTGACTATACCAGGACTGCTTCGGCAGGGACAAGCAAAAGCGTCGGTTCGGGAAGGGACCGCCAGACGGGAGGAGGAACCGTATGGGAATGTTTCACAGCATGAAAGTGGGTGATCTGACGATCGATTCAATTGACTGGGAGATGACTCCTGAATGGACATTCGGCACCTTCGAGTCGTGGGGAGGACGCGAAAGAATACGAAATAATAACGAGAGGATATATTATTTTTATATAGACAACTGGGGTGATGAACCGAAACTTTGCCTGATGGAGCGCGGCGTCAAGCACGCGCGCATCATTGCCGAGATCAAAGCACCGGCAGAGTTGGTTGAGCGATGTGTCGACGGGCAGGGTGAGGCGGCCTTTTATGAACGAACCTTTGCCATTGACGAGTCGGTGCGCACCTGGCTTATCGAACATGTACTGGACAACGGCGATGCCAGTCTGGTTCGTCCGATCAAAGAGGTGGTTGTCGTTGAGGATATGGGACGGAGTCTGCCGCTCTGGGATGGTACTCGGGATGCCGGTGATTTGATAGCGTTGCCTGCCGAACCTGCTGCGCTGACCGACGAGCAGGTCGCCGACCTGATCACGTCCTGGAATTTTTTTGATGCCGAACACAACCCCGGCGGGCGGTTTGCCAACCACCTCCATGACAGTGGCCAGCGGACCATCGTCGACCAGCGGACCGGTCTGATGTGGCAGAGCAGTGGTCTTGATATCGCCTCTATTCGGAGCATCAATCGTAGTATCGTCGAGCTGAATCGTGCCGGATTTGCCGGTTATCATGACTGGCGGTTGCCGAGTTTGGCCGAAGCGATGTCTCTGCTGGAGCCGATACAAAACGATAAGGATCTCTACCTCGATTCCAATTTTTCCGGAGAGCAGCCGTTTATTTTCGTTGCCGGTCAGCGCCATCCCGGTGGTTATTGGTTCGTTGATTTCAAACAGGGGCGTGCGTTCTGGTCATCGGGCACTATCCCCGGCGGATTCGGACGTCTCTGCCGCACTCTGTCGCTCTGAGCCACCGGCGACTCAGGGCAATGACAGGGGAAAGCCCCGTTCGATCGCTATTGCGATCGAGCGGGGCTTTTTTTTTTGCACCGATCCCCGTTTCAAGGCAAGACCGTCGAGAGTGCTCTGTATGCCATTGCCAGAGACGGGGCAAACGAGGTATGGTATTAACCTAACCGTATGGCTCGCAGCGCGGTAAGAATGAGATGCGGGAGAGGGATGCGGATTCCTTGTCCTGCCGGAGGAATTATCAAGCGATGGAAAAGACGTTTCAGGTCAGATTTGCCGAGCGCATGAATCAATTGCCGCCCTATCTGTTCGGCATGATCAACAAAATGAAAATGGAAAAACGGTGGCAGGGGGACGATGTCATCGATCTCGGCATGGGCAACCCGATCGATCCTGCCCCGGGGCCGGTGACCGAAAAGCTCTGTGAAGTGGCCATCGACCCGAAGACTCACCGTTATCCGGTGGCCGGCGGCATGAAAAACCTGAAGCGGGAAATAGCTCAGTATTACCAGCGGAATTACGGGGTAACCCTCAATGGAGAAAGCGATGTGATCTGTACCATCGGTTCCAAAGAGGGTATTTCGCATATGTGTCTAGCCCTGCTCGGGCCGGGTGATACGGTGATCGTTCCGGCGCCGGCCTTCCCGATTCACGTCTATGCGGCGGTTATCGCCGGGGCCAACGTATTGCGCATCCCGCTGACCAGCGAAGATGTTTTTCTTGAACAGCTGGTCGGTATGTGCCGGTCGCTCTATCCCGGTCCGAAGCTGGTGATGCTCAATTTCCCGCACAACCCGACCGGCCGGTTGGCCTCGAAGGAATTGTTCGCCGAGGTAGTCAAATACGCCCGACGGTACAATTTCATGGTGATCAATGATTTCGCCTACGCGAAAATCACCTTCGACGGGTATGTCGCGCCGAGTTTCCTCGAGGTGGAAGGGGGCCGCGACGTGGGAGTCGAGTTCGGTTCGTTTTCAAAGTCCTACAACATGGCGGGCTGGCGCCTCGGTTATTGCGTCGGTAACGAGCGGATTATCGAAGGGTTGTCGAGAATCAAGGGCTATTATGACTACGGTATCTTCTCGGCGATCCAGGTTGCCGGCATCGTTGCCATGCGGGATTGTGACGACGACATCGGCGAACAGGCGCACGCCTACCAGAAGCGCAGGGACGTACTCTGTGACGGGCTGGTCCGAATGGGCTGGGAGGTGGAGGTGCCCAAGGCCGGTATGTTTCTCTGGGTGAAGATTCCTCAGCCCTATGCGCGGATGGGGTCGGTCCGGTTCGCCGTGGAAATGATGAATCGCGCCAACGTGGCGGTCGCGCCGGGAGCCGGCTTCGGAGAGGAGGGCGATGGCTATCTCCGCCTGGCGTTGGTGGAAAATGAAAACCGCATTCGCCAGGCATTGAAACAAATGCGCCAGAGCCTCAGAGAGATCGATCGGGAAATTGAAAACGGCAGTTTCCGTCTCGAACAGGAAGATGCGCAGGAATGAGTCATGCCGACCCTGCTTTCCATCAGCGGCAGCTGAAAAAGCGGCGACCGGTGCAGGAACCTTGTCGTGAAAACGCCTGAGCAGAGCCTGTTCGTCACTATCTGTCTGCCGGTGTTCGGTGGACTGGCGGTTTTGTTTCTCGTTGCCGGTTTTTTCTTTGGTGCCGGTATGCACCAGCCGGTGGGGTGGGAAGTGATCCTGCAGATCACTATCGTCGCCGTGTTGCTGGCAGCAGGAGCGTCGTTTCTGGCGGGGTTGGCTGTCAAGCGGCTGGTGCTGCGGCCGGTTGAGCAATGTGCCGCAGTAGCCGAACGGGCTGCGGCCGGAGATTTCTCGGTTCGTCTGACCGGTCGGCCACGGCTCGATGAACTCGGCCGCTGTTTTTCCGGGATCAATACGCTGATTGCCACCATTGCCGGGCATGTTGACCGGCTCCACGAGCTCAACGCCACGGCTGAGGCGATGACCAACGCCCTGAACAAGGATGAAGTGGTGCGCATCGTCGCCGAGGTTATCGAGGACCAGTTCGGGGTCTGCTGCCTGGGCATTTTCCCATGGGATCCAACCGCCCGGCATGGCGGTGCCGGGAACCGTTTTGTCGGTATGCTCAATGAAGCGAATCGGGCCGAATTGACCTCCGGCACGATTCAATGTGTCGATCCGGGGCGGCATACGGGTGATGCCGGGTCGCCACGGGACGCCGTATTGCTCATCGTGCCGGTCGTCGAGGCGCACGGTATGAGCCAGTTCATCGTTTTTTCCGGAGAGACCGATGGGCGGGAGTCCGGACCGGTGCTCAAGGATTTTGCTCGCACCCTGACCCGATTGATGAGTGCCTCGCTGGCCCGAATCGATACCCTGCATCAGATCACCCAAGCGGAAAGCAAGTATCGAGCCCTGTTCATGGCCTCCAACGGTGGAATCTTCCGCCTGACGGCCGATGGTATCTTCGAGGACCTTAACCCGGCGCTGGCGCATATGGGCGGTTACGCGACCGTCGAGGAGATGCGGGCCATGGTAACCGAAGCCGCGCAGGTCTTCGCCGAGCCCGCCGATCGTGACCGGTTTCTCGAGCAACTCGGCCGCAACGGCTGTGTCAAAGACTTTACGCTTGCTCTGGTTCGCCGGGATGGTTCCCGGTTTCCGGCTTCCCTGTCGGCGCGCGCCGTTAGAAATCGACACGGGGAGTTGACGGCGATCGAAGGGGTCGTCGATGAACTGACCGAAGCGCGACAGCGGGAGTTGGCCGAGGCCGAACTGGCGCAGGCGAGAGCCGACTGCCAGGCCCTGGCAGCCACGGTGGTGGAGTTGGAGCGCGACAACCGTTCCCTACTTGACCGACTGGCGTTATTGGAGCAAGATGCCGGTGAGCGTCGGGGCCATGGTGCACCGGACGTGCCCACCATCGGCGGACCATCGGAGTGAGCGGATGCTGCTTGGTATTGAAAATCTGGCGGTATTCGTCGGTACCGGCATCCTGCTCAATCTCTACCCGGGCCCCGATACCCTCTACATTATCGGTCGCAGCCTGAGCCAGGGCCGGTCCGCCGGAGTCGCCGCGGCACTTGGTATCGGCACCGGCTCGATTGTTCATACCCTGCTTGGCGCCTTTGGCCTTTCCGCCATCATCACCGCCTCGGCGACCGCCTTTCTGCTGCTCAAGTATGCCGGCTGCGCCTATCTGATCTATCAAGGCATCCAGCTGCTGCGCAGCGCGCCGGCAGCAGCGCCGGTTGCGGCCCGATTGTCGCGGGACAATCTGCTGCAGGTCTACCGGCAGGGGGCGGTGACCAATATCCTCAACCCGAAGGTGGCTCTTTTTTTCCTTGCCTTTCTGCCGCAATTCATTTCGCTGGCGAGCCCGAACAAACCCCTGTCGTTCATCATTCTCGGCGCGTTGTTCGTCACCACCGGCACGATCTGGTGCCTGCTGGTCGCGCTGTTCTCTTCCGCGCTGAGCCGGCGGCTTCGCCAATCGCCGGGTACCTCCCGGCTGCTGCGCCGGATCAACGGTCTGCTTTTTCTCGGACTTGGCCTCAAGCTGGCAACGGCGCAGCTGGAGGCGTAGGCGCTGGCAGGTAGTTCCGGAGCGGCGCCCGTTTCGTTTCCTGTTTCCCTTTCTCCGTCGGTGGTACAACCCACAAATGTACATTGACATTTGTGGGTTGTACGCTAAAATAGCCACAAAGTACATGTACATTATCGAGGCAAGGGGTATGGAGTTGACTGACAAGCAGCGGGAATTTTACGAATACCTGAAGCGGTGCCGGCAGGACGACGGGAACCTGCCCAGTCTGCGTCGGGCAGCAGGTGAGCTCGGCGTTAGCCATACGGCGGTTGCGCAGCTTCTGGCGCAATTGGAAAAAAAGGGGATGGTGCGGCGCGAGGGACGCTATAGCCGCACCATCCGACTGTTGCCTGGAGCGGCTGTCCGCTCGTCCGGTTCCGCTGGGCGGGAGGTGCCGGTCCTCGGCCGGATCACCGCCGGCCTGCCGATAGCAGCCCAGCAGGAATGGGACGGCAGTGTGGTGGTCGACGGTGATCTGTTTGGTGGGGACGAGCTGTTCTGCCTGCGGGTCAGCGGCGCTTCGATGCGCGACGCCGGCATCCTCGACGGTGATCTGGTGATCTGCGAGCCCCGACACTATGCGGAACAGGGGGAAATCGTCGTCGCGCTGATCCATCACGAAGAGGCCACGGTGAAGCGATTCTTCCGGCGGGCCGACACCATTGAGCTGCGTCCTGAAAATCCGGATTATCCGGTACAGTACTACGGCCTTGCGGAGGTGCTGGTGCAGGGCCGGGTGGTCGGTGTGGTCAGGGGCATGCACCCGATTTTTTCCCGCGCCGGTTGAGCGATCTGCGGAGGGGCTGGTGAGACGAGCGGCGGACAGGCCCGGAATGGTGGTGTGGCCGGGCGGCGGACCCGGCGGGAGGTGCAGTCTGCTGGCGGGAACCTGCGGCTATTCCTACCTGGAATGGGTGGACGGCGGTTTCTATCCGGCCGGCACCCGGCCCGCCGCCATGCTCGGTCTGTATGGCCGCAGCTTCTCCGTGGTCGAGCTCAACTACACCTGGTACCAGATGGCCCGGGCCGATGCCTTGGGACGCATGGTTGCAGCGGCCCCCGATCACCTGTTGTTTGCGGCCAAATTGACACGGAGCATCACCCATGAACGAGAAGAGGATTGGCGCGATCAGGTGCGGTTGTACCGCCGCGGTATTGTCCCGCTGCAGCGGCGGCTGGTAGCCGTGCTGGTACAGTTGCCCCCCGATTTCGATCGAGGTGTCGCCAATCGCCGTTTTCTCGCGGAACTGCTTGACGCATTGCAGGGATTACCGGTCGCTGTGGAGTTCCGGCATGGTTCCTGGGCGACCGACTCGGTCTTTGCCGAACTCGAGCGCCGGGCCGTGTCGCTGGTGACCGTCGATACGCCGGCCGTACCGGGACTCTTTCCCGCGCTTGACGTGGTGACCAACCCGTCTCTGTTCTATGTGCGGTTTCACGGGCGGAACCTGTCGGGGTGGCGCAGTGGCTCGATGCAGAAAAAGTTCGATTACGACTATCGTGATCCGGAGTTGCGTCATTGGCGGGAAACCCGGCTGGCAGCCCTGGCCGGCCGCAGCGAGCGGGGGGTGCTGTTTTTCAACAACCATGTACGGGCCCAGGCGCCGCGCAACGCCGCCCGTCTGTTGCGGCTCCTGGAGAACAACGGGGGGACGGTGCATGAGCCGGGAACGGGCGGTTATTCATCTTAACGTCGCCGATTTTGCCGTTGCCGTCGAACGGGTCGTCGACCGCAGCCTATGCCGGTGGCCGGTGGTCGTCGCCCCGCCGGCTGCAGCCCGCTCGGTCGTTTACGACATGAGCGATGAGGCGTACGAGGACGGGGTGCGCAAGAATATGCCGTTGCGCCTGGCGCAACAGCGGTGCCGTCGGGCGCGAATCCTGCCGCCGCGGCCCGATCTGTATCGCCGGGCGATGCATGCCCTGGTTACCGAGGCCAGGGGCTACAGTCCGCGGCTCGAGCATGGCGCCGAGGACGGGCATCTCTTTCTTGACCTGACCGGTACCTATCGTCTGCATGGTGCCGCGCCGGATGTCGGCTGGCGACTGCGCAAACAGGTGCGCGCCAGACTGGGAATCGACCCGATCTGGAGTCTGGCCGGTAACAAGCTGGTGGCCAAAGTAGCCTCACGCCTGGTGAAGCCGACCGGCGAATATATCGTCGGTGGCGGTGAGGAATCGTCATTTTTGGCACCGCTGCCGGTCCTGCTGCTGCCGGGCCTGGCCGAACAGGAGGTGCACCGGTTGCAGCACTTCAATATCGATCGAATCGGCCAGTTGGCGGCCCTGAGCCGGGGGCAGCTCTTGTCGGTTTTCGGCTGTCGCGGCGAGGTGCTGTTTCAGCTGAGCCGCGGGGTTGATAACGACGAGGTGCGGGCGGAAGGAGAGCGGTCGCCGGCGATCGAGCGTGAGTGGGTCTTTGCCGATGATGTCTGCGACCAGCGCCTGCTTGCCGGAGTCGTCGCCGGTCTGGCCGTTCGGCTCGGTATGGAACTGCGGGCGGCACGCCTGGTCGCTCGTCGCCTGGTTCTGCAGATCTGCTATACGGACGGGATCAGGGTGGTCCGCCAGGCCTGTCGAAAAAGCGGGACCGCCGATGATTTTCTGCTGCGCCGGTTGGCGGAACAGGCCCTGGAGCGGGCCTGTCGACGTCGCACCAGAGTGCGCAGCTGTCGGTTACTTTGCGATCGGCTGCAGCACCAATCGCCACAATTGCGCCTCTTTGCCGACCCATCTGAGCCGAGCGAAAGACGGGGACGATTGGTGCAGGCGTTGGATGGGGTGCGCCGCCGGTTCGGTGTCGATGCCGTGCGTTTCGGCAGCCAGCCGAGTCTGGTCTGATCGATGGGGACGCCTTGTCGGAGCGTGGCTATGGTTCCGTTGCGGGTTCGTTCTTGGTATTCCCTGCTGCGCGGTACGTCTTCGCCGGCATCTCTTTGCTGCCGGGCCCGCCGTTTTGGCTATCGCCGCCTGGCGTTGACCGACCGGAACACGCTGGCCGGGCTCTGGCCGTTTCTGACCGCTTGTGAGCGAGAAGAAATCAGTCCACTGATCGGCGCCGAGCTGACCGATGGAACGGACCGTGGGCAGGTCGTCGTAGCCCTGGTCAAAGACGATCAGGGCTATCGCAATCTCTGTCGATTGATCACCCGGGTCAAGGCCGAAGAAGGGCTCGATCTCGCGACGGATCCGGCGTTGTCTGCCGGGCTGGTGCTGTTGACCGGTGATCCGGGGCGACTGGCCGGGCTGCATGACGCCGGAATCGATGTTGCGGCGGATCTTGGTAACCGTCCGACCGAGACGGGCAGCCGTTTGCGTCGGCGTGCCCGGGAACTCGGGGTGGTGGCAGTGGCGACCCCGGACAGCGATCTGGGCGGCGAGGACGAGCGGCCGGTGCGGGACGTGCTGCAGGCAATCGGTTCCGGTACGATCCTGGGTCGGCGGCCGGCCCCGGCGGCCGCGCCACTGGAGGCTCCGCAGAGCTATCGGCAGCGTTTTGGTGTCTGGCCGGAGGTGTTGTCGGCAACCGAAGCGCTTGCCGAGCGCTGCTCGTTTACCGGGCCCCGCTTCGGCGTGGTTATGCCGCCGTGGCACGGAGACGGATCTGTGAGCAGTGCGCAGGAGCTTCGGATACAGGCGTATCGCGGGGCTTGCCGGCGCTATGGGGACGATCTGAGTGAAGCGGTGGTCGAACGGCTCGAGTATGAATTAAAGATCATTTGCCAGATGGGCTTTGCCTCCTATTTTCTGGTGGTACGTGATATCGTGCGGTCGCCGGCCGAGGAGGCTGCCGGGCGCCGCAGGATCTGCGGCCGCGGTTCCGGCGCGGCATCGCTGGTCGCCTATTGCCTCGGCATCACCAATGTCTGCCCGATTCGTTATAACCTGTATTTCGAGCGGTTTCTCAACCCGGGGCGCAGCGATCCGCCGGATATCGACGTCGATTTCGCCTGGGACGAGCGCGATGCGCTTCTGGAGCGGGTCTTCACCAGGTATGGCAGTTATGCGGCAATGGTCTGCAATCATGTCTGTTTCCAGCCGCGTTTGGCCATCCGGGAGACCGCGCGGGCCTGGGGCCTGCCGTCCGGTGAGATAGCGCGTTTGACGAAGCGGCTGCCGTGGTTCTACCGGCACGACCAGGACGATCTGGAGGAGCAGTTGAGTGGTTTGCCCACGCTTCGCGACCAGGATTTTTCCGGACCGTGGCCGGACATTATCCGCCTGGCCAATCGTTTGATCGGTCTGCCCCGCTACCTGTCGGTCCATCCGGGCGGGGTGGTGATCACGCCGCAACCGGTCAGTGACTATGTGCCGGTAGAGCGTGCCGCCAAAGGGGTGCCGATCATCCAATGGGAAAAAGACGGGGCCGAGCAGGCCGGACTGGTCAAGATCGATCTGCTCGGCAACCGCGGTCTGGGTGTTATCCGGGATGCCGTCACTGCGCTGCGGGCCAACGGTACGGCTCTGGTTGAAGACGACTGGCAGCCCGAAGACGACGAGGCCACCCGGGTGGCGATCGGCAGAGGCGAGACCATGGGCTGTTTCTATATCGAGAGCCCGGCCATGCGCCTGCTGCAACGCAAGGCGGGCAGCGGTGACTTTGAGCAAGTGGTCATCCAGTCGTCGATTATCCGGCCGGCCGCCAACGAGTTTGTCCGGGAGTATGTACGGCGGCTGCACGGCGGCACCTGGCAACCGCTGCATCCGGCCCTGGAAGCGGTGCTTGACGAGACCTTCGGCCTGATGGTCTACCAGGAGGACGTCTCGCGGGTCGCGGTTGCTCTGGCCGGTTTTTCCCATGCCGAGGCCGACGGGCTGCGCAAGATCCTGTCGAAAAAGGATCGTCGGCTGCGGCTGCTCGATTATCGCCGCCGCTTTTATGAAGGTTGTCGGCGCCGCGGACTGGACGAGACAGACATCGACCGGATCTGGACGATGATGATGAGCTTTGACGGCTATTCGTTCTGCAAGCCGCATTCGGCGTCCTACGCCCGGGTCTCCTTCCAGGCGGCCTGGCTGAAAACCCACGCGCCGGCCGAATTCATGGCCGCGGTGATCTCGAACCAGGGCGGCTATTACTCGACCTTTGCCTATGTTTCCGAGGCGAAACGGCTCGGATTGCAGGTCGATCCTCCCGATGTGTCGCTCAGCGGATACCACTGGACCGGGCGGGAGAGACGTATCAGGGTCGGGTTGCAGGCCGTTCGGGACCTGTCCCGGGAAACCGCCGATGGCATCGTTGCCGCGCGTCGTGTGATGCCGTTTTCCGGGATGGCGGATTTCCTTGAGCGGGTGCGCCCGGCCGACGACGAGATAAGCTCGCTGATCGATGCCGGTGCCGTGGATAGCCTGGCTCCCGGCGCCAATCGAAGCGTGTTGCACTGGCAGGCGGCGGCCAGCTCAGGGCTGCGGTCGGCGGCGCCGGGTCGTCTGTTCGCGCCGGCCCCGGCAGCTGTTCCATCGCTCCCCCCGCCGGGCGCCGTTGAGCAGCTCCGCCGGGAATACCGGGCGCTCGGCTTTCTCTGTCACTGTCATCCGCTCAGTTTGGTCAACGGGGCGGCGGCACGAGGGTTGGTCAAAATCGACGCGCTGGCGAGGTGTGTCGGCCGGACTGTCGAGGTGGCCGGTTGGCTGCTGACCGGAAAAATGGTGGCGACCAAGGCCGGTGAAACCATGGAATTCCTGACTTTTGAGGACGAAACGGGACTGGTCGAGACGACCTTCTTCCCGCAGACGTACGATCGTTACGCCCATCTGTTGGCCGGGCAGCGGCCGTATCGGCTGAGTGGTCTGGTCGAATCGGATTACGGAGCCGTGAGCTTGACCGTGGACCGAGTCGAGCCGTTGCGCCGGTGATTTTTCCTGATTTCGGAGCGGCAGTGGCCGGGTCTGCCGGGCCGTCTTCCTGATTGACCAAGTCGTTAGGATTGTGTTATACCAAACCAACCGTTTTTGTCGGTAATTGGTATTATTCTAACGTTTTGCCAGAGAAACGAGGGCGTTCGCGCCGGTTCCCTTACCGTGAGGTAGCGCATGACAGATGGTCCTGATGTACGTATGACTCTGAATTTCATCATCGATTCGAGCCGGGAAAAATACGGGGATCTGGCAGCCGTCGGCATGGCCATGGAAGAACCGATTACCTACGAAGAGTTTCATGATCGGATCTGCGCCGTGGCTATGCGCCTGCAAAATGAAGGGATTGCCAAAGGCGACCGAATCGCCCTGTTGGCCGAGAATTCCCATCATTGGGGAACCGCCTATCTGGCGATCGTGCGCCTCGGAGCGGTGGCGGTGCCTATCCTGCCGGATCTGCCGGAGGCCGATGTCCATCACATTCTGACGGAAATGAAGGCGAAGGTCACCTTCACCACGCAACGGCAGATCGAAAAGCTCTACGATCTGCGGGGCGACAAGATCCAGAAGCTGATTACCCTCGATGACTATCCCGGTACCGAAGGGCTGTTGCCCGTTGAGCCGTTCAACGCCTATTGCGAGGCGGCCCTCGCCGACTATCGCGAGCAAAAGGTGACCGGCGAACTGCCTGATTTTCCCGATGTCGCTGAAGATGACGTGGCCTCCATCCTCTACACCTCCGGCACGTCGGGATTTTCCAAAGCGGTCATGTTGAGTCACAAGAATCTTACGTCCAACGCCTATGCCGCGTCCACCCTGATGGAGGTAAAGCCGGGCAGTGTCTTCCTATCGATTCTGCCGATGTCGCATACGTATGAATTCACTACCGGTTTTATCCTGCCGCTGCTGCTCGGCGCGCGCGTTGCCTACGCCGGCAAAACCCCGACACCGGCAATCCTGCAGAATCTCTGCGCCCAGGAAAAACCGTATGTGATGTTTGTTGTTCCCCTGGTCCTGGAGAAGATTTACAAAAAGCGAGTCCTGCCGAAGATCGAAAAGAGCCGGTTGTTGACCCTGGCATACCGTTTCGCTCCGGCGCGGCGGCGGATCAACCGAAAGATCGGCCGTAAATTGCTCGAATTTTTCGGCGGTAACCTGGCGATGATGGGTGTTGGCGGTGCCGCGCTCAACCCCGATGTCGAACAGTTTCTGGTTGAAGCGGGTTTCCCCTATCTGATCGGCTATGGATTGACCGAAGCAGCACCGCTCATTGCCGGCGGCCCCCTGGGCGATCCGACGATTGTTGTTGGTTCCAGCGGCAAGCCGATACCCGGTGTGGAGGTCAGAATCCTGGATCCTGACCCGGAATCGGAGATCGGTGAAATTCTTGCCCGCGGCCCGAATGTGATGCTCGGTTATTACAAAGATGAAGACGCCACCCAGGAGGTGTTGTCACCGGACGGCTGGCTGGCGACCGGCGACCTGGGTCGTATGGACGAGCAGGGGAACCTCTATATCAAGGGGCGATGCAAAAACGTCGTGGTCCTGGCCAGCGGTGAAAATATCTACCCCGAGGCGATCGAGCATAAGATCAATGCGGTCCACTGGGTGGTCGAATCACTGGTCGTGGAAAACGATAACAAGCTGACCGCCTGGGTCTACCCCGACTATGAATACATCGACGAGGCGACGGCCGGACAGACCAGAGCACAGCGGCGCGATTTTCTTGAAAACCTGCTTGAAACGATGCGCAAGGAGGTGAACGGCCAACTGCCGTTGACCTCCCGTCTGGCCGAGGTCTTGGAGCGAAGAGAGCCGTTCATTAAAACGGCGACGCACAAGATCAAGCGCTATCTTTACGACAAAAACGCTAAACGATCATAACGGCGCCGGCTTGGGAAGAACCGGTGTTATCGCCATCTTCGCGGCGGTTGGAGGTGGCTAATCTCAAGAAGAGGGAGTGAGGATGAAAAAGCGATTATCGATGGTGGTGGCTTTGGCCTCGGTCTTTGCGGTGAGTTCGGCCTATGCGTCGGGGTATCGGATTCCGGAACAGTCGGCGGATTCGGTGGCCAAGGCCGGTGCCCACATCGCCTCGGCAAAGGGCGCCGACGCGAGCTATTTCAATCCGGCCAACATGTCCTTTGCCGAGGACGGCTGGCTGACCGAGGTCGACTTCACCTATATCCACCTGACCGAGATCGACTATACCGACGGTCGGACGCCGTTGATGAACGGCACCTCGGATACCGAAAACTTCCTGTTGCCGACGGTGTTCATGATCTCGCCCGATTTCTACAACTTCCGTTTCGGCTTTTCGGTAACGGCGCCGTTTGGCCTGGCCAAGCGCTGGGAGGACCCGTTCCCGGCCACCTATGCACGCAAGTTTTCGCTGCAGGTCTTCGATATCAACCCGACGGTCTCCTACGCGGTAACCGACTACCTGTCGGTCAGTGGCGGCGTGCGGTTGCTGATGGCCAAAGCGATAGCCCGCAACGGCGGCAGAACGGCGCAAGGGATCGCTTTCGACCGTGACCTGGAAGGAGACTGGGAAGCCGACTACGGCTACAATCTGGCGGTGGCGGTGCAGCCGATGGAGGCGTTGAACCTGTCGGTGACCTATCGTTCGCACGTCGATCTCGACCTGACCGGCGACGCGACGCTGAGCACCAACTACCCGGCCCCGTATGCCTTCGAGTCGACCGGCAACGTAACGCTGCCGGCGCCGGCGGTACTGACGATAGCCGGTGCCTATACCTGGGAGGACCTGACGGTCGAGCTGGCCTGGGACCGGACCTTCTGGTCGGAGTACGAGGAGTTGGACATCCAGTATTCGACGCCGCTGCGTCACCCGGTGCTGGCCCAGATTTTCGGCCCGCCGGTAGCGAAGAACTGGGATGATACCGATGCCTTCCGGATCAGTGCGACGTACGTGTTCAACGAGACGTTTACCGGCATGGTCGGTTTCGCCATCGATGAGAACCCGGTACCGGAGGAGACGCTGAGCTTCGAGCTGCCCGATTCGGATGCGATGTTGTTCTCGATCGGCGGACGGATCAAACTGAGCGAGCAGATGGAGCTGGGACTCGGCTTTCTCTACGACCTGAAGGACTCGCGCAAGGTCAGCAACGGCGCGATTGTCGGCGAGTTCGAGAACGCCTCGGCGATCCTCGTCTCGGCCGGTCTGAGCTATAAGTTCTAGCGACACGACCACCAGTCCAGCCGATGTCGTGACGCCCCGTCCCCGATCATGGGGAGGGGGCGTTTTTCGTTGCGGCCGATCAGGCGAGCAACAGATTGTTGGTGAACCTGATAACCGGCAGGATAACAGCAGACAGCACACCGGTGAAGGCAAGCACCAGGATCAGGATAAAACCGTAACGCTCGACCAAGGCGAAACGGGCGGCCATCCGTTCGGGCAGCAGCCCGGTCATGATCCTGCCGCCATCCAGCGGTGGGATCGGCAGGAAGTTAAAGATACAGAGGACCAGATTGATCCAGACGCTGGTCGCCAGCATCAGGGAAAACGGTACGAGCACCGCGTCGATCAGCGGCAGCTTCGGCAACAGCGTCCCGCCGACCAACACCAGGCGCAGCAGCACGGCGCTGATCATTGCCAGCAGCAGGTTGGTCAACGGGCCGGCCAGCGCGACCCAGAGCATGCCCCGGCGGGGATTGGCGAAATAGGCGGCGTTGACCGGTACCGGTTTCGCCCAGCCGATCTTGATGAAAAAGAAAGCAATGGTACCGAGTGGGTCAAGGTGCTTCAGTGGGTTGAGTGACAGTCTGCCGGCCTGCAACGCCGTCGGATCGCCGAAGCGATAGGCGATATAGCCATGGGCGTATTCATGCAGGGTCAAGGCCAGCAGCAGTGGCGGCAGTTGAATGAGGAGCTGTTCGAAAAGGGTCATGGTCCTGGTCTCATTTCGGTCCGTCCTGTCACGACGGGAAGTATGTTAGTGCCGGTCGCTGAGCGGAAAATGTTCGTTGAGAAAACCGATTTCATCGTCGCGGGTACTTGTCAAACCGTCGAGTCGGGCCAGCAGGAGCGCTTCGAGCATTTTTTTGAAAGGTGGTCCGGGCCGGTAACCGAGTTGCTTCAGATCGTCGCCATTGAGCAGCGGTGTCTGGTGGCGAAGGGTTGTAACGTAGGCGGAAACGGCTTTTTTGACCTCGGTTTTCCGCGCCACCGCCATCAGGTAGAGCAGCCCCTCGATATGCAATTCCCTGAAGGCGATGTGAATATCACTGTTTTTCAGATCGCTGCGGGCTGACAAGTGATGGCTGGCATTGTCGGCCAGCTGCTTTTCACTCAGCAGCATGGTCCGGTTTCGCTGGGGCAGTTGGAAACGATCGCAGAAATTGGCCAGTACGGTCAGCGGCGACCGGCTCATGATGGTCAGCAGGTAGACGATCCACGGTTCATATCGGTCGGCGAGATAGAGCAGTTTGAACCAGGCGATCGAACGTTGGGTCTGGATCAGGCAATGGCGAAAGCGCCGATCGATGGCCAGATGAGGTTTGAGGTCCGGCCAGAGAAACGGAAACAGTCCGAGCTCGGCAAGTCGTTCCAGTGCCGGAGAGGCATTTTCTTCATTGAGCAACAGTTTGAGTTCGGTAAAAAAGCGCGGATCGTCGGCTTTGCCGAACAGGTTCATTTTCACCGCGTTACGGATCAAGCGCTCGGTGTGTCTGGCGATGGTAAAGTCCATCCGTTTTTCAAAGCGTACCGCACGGAAGATCCGGGTCGGGTCATCGACGAAGCTGAGGTTGTGGAGCACCTTGATGGCCATCTGTTTCAGGTCGTTCTGGCTGTTGAAGAAATCGACGAGACGGCCGAAATGTTCCGGGTTGAGCTGAATGGCCATCGCGTTGATAGTGAAATCACGACGATACAGATCGAGTTTGATCGAGGACAGCTCAACGGTCGGTAGTGCCGCCGGGTATTCGTAATATTCCAGGCGGGCGGTAGCGATATCGATTTTCAGGTTCTGCGGCAGGATGATGGTAGCGGTGCCGAACCGTTCATGTTCCCTGACACGGCCGCCAAGGTGCTGGCCGAGCTTTCTGGCAAAAGCGATGCCGTCACCCTCAACGACGATGTCAAGATCAATATTCGCTTTGCGCAGCAGCAGGTCCCGGACAAAGCCGCCGACGACAAAGGCGTTGAACAGGAACTGGTCGGCGATAGAGCCGATGGTCTGCAACAGTTCCACGATCGGGCTGCTCAGGCAGCCGGACATCAGGTGGCTCAGGTTTCTGCTGCGCTCAAGCGATGGGTGTTCTGCTTCATGGAGCAGGTTTTTCGGCAGATTGGCCGGTTCGTTGACGAGGCGGTTGAGCAGATCGGTCCTGGTAATGATGCCTTTGATGTCACGGTCATGGACGATCGGAATGAGCCGTTGGCGATGTTCGATGATGATCTCCTGGATGTCCGCCAGCGTCGCATTGAGCGACAGTACTTCGATATCGCTGGCCATATAATCCTGGACCGGCTGGTTGCCCAGTTCGTGGCTGACCGCCCGTTCGACCATTTGTCGCGAGATGATACCGCAGATAAACGGCTCGCTGCCTTCCTGCCGAGCCGGACGGCGGGGAACGACCGGCATCGCGTTGATGTTGTAGCGAGTCATCAACGCCTGTGCCTCGTAGAGGGTGGCATCATCGACGACGGAGATGGCCGGCGAGGTCATCATCTCCCGGGCGATGGCCTGTGGTCGAACGTGGCGTTGCAGACTTCGAATCAGTTGATCATAGGCCTCGATCGGTCCGATATCCGCTAAGGTTGCGGATGACGCCGACGCATGTCCGCCGCCGCCGAAATCGCGAGCGATCGCCCCGACGTTGACGTCAGGGATGCGGCTCCGCCCGATCAGGTAAGTTCGACCGGCCATCGCCACGATGGCAAAGAGCACATCGAGGTTCTCCATATTTACCAGCCGCTGCACGATCAACGAGAAATCGTCGACATAGATGGGCAACGACAGCGTGGCAATGACGATTTCCAGATCCTGAACGGTCACCCGCTTGGCATTTTTCATCAGGTCGTTGAGATAACCGACCTGGTGTGAGGTCAGGTCGTGGCTGATGAATTGCGTCACAACGTCGAGCTTGGCGCCGCATTCCAGCAGCCAGGCGACGGCTCGGAGATCGTCTGGAGTGGTGGTCGTGTAGGTCAAAGAGCCGGTATCTTCATAGATCCCGAGTGTGAAAATTGTTGCCTCTTCGCTGCTGATTTCGATGCCCTGTTGCTGCAGGATTTCGGCAAGCAGGGTCATGGTCGAGCCGACATCGCGAATCACCTCGGAGGTGCCGACCAGGTCACCGTCTGCTTTTGGGTGATGATCGAAAACGATCAACTCAAGATCGGTGTTTTGCAGACAAGCATCGAGAGAGCCAAGACGCTGGGATGACCGGGTGTCGACGACCACCAGGGAAGTGACTCGGCTTGGCTCGATCTGCTTCGCCTTGAGGAACTGGTAGCGATAAAGGAGGGTCTGGGCGATGAAATCGCGTACCGCTTTTTCCTGGGAACCGGGAAAGACGAGTACGCCATCCGGATAGAGTTTCTGGGCGGCGATCATCGAGGCCATGCCGTCGAAATCGGTGTTAGTATGGGTGGTTATAACGCGCATGGACGCTGATCCCGACAGACTATGGTGAACCTAGAAAATTGTCATTTCATCCAATCTCATCGTTGCGCAATCAAAATTTATCCTGGGAATATCCTGTACATGCCTGCAGTAAAAATTTCTTGCGCGCCTCGATTTTGAACGAAATTTCGAATTATTCAAGCTCCGCTATGGTTGATCAGTTCGGACGCGGCCGACGGTAGCACTCGGGAGTCGGCGGAACTCAGCGTGTATAACTGATCCGGTTGATCTGCTAAAAGGTCCTGAAATGAATCGATACTATAGCGACTGCGGACGGCGAAAGCAAATCCCGTCTCGTCAGCCACGCGGATGAAAGGAACGATGAACCGATTTCAGGCGGTTCTGGTCGATCTGGGTGTAGATCTGGGTGGTTGCAATATCGGCATGGCCGAGCATCATCTGCACGGCCCGGAGATCGGCACCGTTGGCCAGCAGGTGGGTGGCGAACGAATGGCGCAACATGTGCGGCGAAATGGTTTTGTGAATACCGGCTGACCTGGCGATCTCCCCGATAATTTGCCAGAACCGTACCCGGCTCATCGGCCGGGCTCGACCGGTGACAAACAAGGCGGAGCTGCGACGGCCTTTCAGGATCAGGGGCCGGACGTCATCGAGGTAGGATGCGAGTGCTTCGGCGGTGCGTTTGCCGAACGGCACCAGCCGCTCCTTGTTGCCTTTGCCGCGAACGCGAAGAAAACCGCCGTTCATATTGCAGCTGTTCAGTTCCAGGCCGACCAGTTCCGAGACGCGTAGGCCGGTGGCGTAGAGCAGTAGCAGCATCGTGTGGTTGCGCAGATGCAGCGGACTGGTCAGTGACGGCGGGGTGAGCAGTTTGTTGACATCGGCCAGGGACAGGGCCTTGGGCAGGGAGGTTCCGCTTTTCGGCAGGTCGACGGTGGCAAATGGGTTGTTGGCGGTATGCCGGTGAGCGGTAAGATAGCTGAAAAAACCGTTCAGGGCCGAAACCCTGCGAGCGTTGCTGCGATTACCAATGGCCCGGTTGCGGCAGGCCTGCAGGAAGGCGTGGATGTCATTGAGCGCGACGTCGTCGAGCCGATGTTGGCCGCGTTGTTCCACAAAAACGAGAAAGCTTTTGATATCACTGTGGTACGCAGTTATGGTGTTGTCGGCAAGTCGCCGCTCGGCGGTGAGGTGGCGCAGGAAGAGTTCCAACAGGGGAGCGGACTGTTCGGAGAGGATCGGCTGTTTCATGATTGCGGTGAACCTATGAAGACCAACCGAGGCGGCCCCGGGCACGTTGCGCGGGGCCGGTGACAGCGAAAACGGACTACAATGATTTTCTCATGCGATTGAACTTCCTCAGCTTGCGGCGTGCTTCCGCCTGCTTGCGTCGCTTTTTGACGCTCGGCTTCTCATAATACTCGCGGCGTTTCAGTTCGCGCTTGATGCCGTCAATCTGAAGCTTTTTTTTCAACTGCCTGATGGCAAACTCGAGGTCACCTCGAACATCGACTTCTATCATGTGTATCTCCGTGGGCGTTTGCTGAACGATGACGGTAAATCACCGGTTGGTCGCTGTCTTTTTCTTTCCGTGGCTGATAGGAGAATAGCCCGATGCGCGGGCTCATTTTATCAGCGACAATCTCTCTATATAAAACGATGTGCCGTCTCTGTCAAACTGTTTTTCGGGCTTCCTGTCGGATCGGCCGGATCAGATCTCCGGCGGGGGAAAAATTTTCCCTGGATTGAGAATGTTTTTCGGGTCGAACAGCCCTTTGATCCGCTGCATCAGCGCGATGGTCGCATCGTTGAATTCATACGGTAGATACGGAGCCTTGGAAAAGCCGATGCCGTGCTCGCCGGACAAGGTGCCGCCAAGTGCAATCGCTTGCCGGAACAGAGCCGCCTTGGCCTGTTTGCCGCGTTCGGCCTGGTCGGGATCGGAGCGATCAAGCATGATGTTGACGTGGATATTGCCNNCCGAAGGTGAGCATGATCAGATCCAGGTCCCGGGACAGCTGTTCGATAAAGGCGACCAGTTCGGGAATCCGGGAGCGCGGCACCGCAACGTCTTCGCTGATCTTGTTAGGGCGCAGTTTCAGGACCGACGGTGAAATGGCCCGGCGGGCCTGCCAGATCTCCTCTATTTCTTTGTCGTTGCCGGCCTGACGCAGCGTGAATTCGCTCTGGCCGGCGAGCAGTTCGCGCAACCGTCGGGTCTGTTCGGCAACCACCGGCTGTTCGCCGTCTATTTCAACGATCAACAGGGCCTCGGTGCCTGCAGGCGGCGGACTACTGAGAAAATCGGAGACCACGTTGATGGTCGTCCGATCGAGATATTCCAACGTGCATGGTTTGATGTGAGCGTTGAGTATTTCGGAAACCAGTTCGGTGGTCCGTTTCAGCGACGTCGAGGTGAGCAGGAAGGTCTCTTTGTACGGCGGCAACGGTAATAGACGGAG
>NPIE01002973.1_pt1 | contig 33930 bp, 27 predicted proteins | sample 8637661 | NCBI WGS metagenome assembly NPIE01 (sample SAMN07420842, study PRJNA396082) | bioreactor metagenome | isolation source: sample BA12 brine-fed electro-methanogenic bioreactor BA | place: Japan: Kochi | collected 2016-12-09 | reverse complement strand
AAATGTTCATTTTCATCTAGATTAAACATCATAGTGATGTCATATGGAAGTGATGGATTTAACGCATCGCTATAGCCTAACTGACTATACTGATTATTTCCCCATGTAAATAGGCGACCATCCGATGTTAGTGCCGAAGAATGGTAAAAGCCCATGGCAATTTGAATCACTGATTCACCAATGTTTAAGTTCAAGTTATTCGTAATTTCTATAGGAGAAAATCGCGTTATTTTTGTTCCATCTCCTAATTGACCAAAGAAATTATCTCCCCATGTAAATAATCGACCTTTTGAAGTTATTGCTGAAGAATGATAATACCCTAATGATACTTCAAAAATCACTTCATCAGGATCTAAGTTAAAGTGTTGTGTAATATCTAGTGCATACAATACCGTTCCGGTTGTTCCGTTTCCAATTTGACCATAATCATTTCTACCCCACATCAAAAGATGTCCATCTGATGTGATTGCAGAAGAATGATTGAAACCTAAAAAGATTTTTGTGATGAACGCACCATTAGTCAAACCCAAAGAATTAGTTACATCAATTGGCAAAGATGAGCTGATGGTTGTACCATTACCTAATTGACCATTATAATTTGCTCCCCAAGTAAACAAACGACCCATTGATGTTAAAGCTGCTGAATGATATCCACCAACTGAAATATCAATAATCATTTCACCAACTTGGAGATTGAACTTATCTGTTATTTCTTTTGGTTCTAAATGACTTATTATTGTCCCATCACCCAACTGACCCGAATTATTGTTTCCCCAAGTAAACAATCTTCCATCTGTGGTTAATGCAGCAGAATGTGCTGTACCCAAACTAACAAGAATTAATTCTTCTCCCTGATTCAATACGATAATTTCATCTGTGTTTGGATTTTCATATAAATTATATGTAATATCATAGTTATTAACGGTCCATTTTACATAAACAGTAATATCTTCAGAAGGCATTCTATCAAAAAAGAAAGTCTCTGTATAGTCACTGTTACTATACCAACCACTAAAAGAATAACCTAATCTAATTGGTACTAAAGGTGTCTCAACTTCTGTATCATAATCCTGCGTAATTGCATCTATCTCACTTCCACCATGAGTATCAAAACTAATGGTATATTGATTGATTTGATATTCAGCTTTTATTGTTAAAGATTGACTAGGCATCGTTAATGGTATGACTTGATTCCAACCAACAAAGCTATAACCTGTCTTTATTGGTTCAGGAACGTTTATATTACTTAAGTCTGCATTAAAGTCAAATTCCTTTGTATATAGAACAGTATCATCTACATCAATAAACCTTAATGTATATGAATTAATAGTCCATTTTGCATATAGAGTAATATCTTCTGCTTGCATTGTATTAAATACATATTCATTTGTTAACTCAATGTTATAATACCAACCATCAAAGGTATAACCTTCTTTTATCGGTTGATATGGTTCAGTGATTGAACTTTTATAATCAGAAATGATGGTTTCAACTTCCGATCCACCATTTGTGTCAAATGTAATGCTGTATTGATTTATGATATATGTTGCGGTTAATGTAAGATTATTAGCAACCATCGTTTCAGGTAAGGCACTGTCCCAACCATTAAATGTGTAACCTTCTTTTGAAGGCGTTGGAAAATTCACATTTGTTAAATCAGTTCCATAACCATAATTAGATCTATACAAGAGTTCTCCGTCATCATCAATAAACTCTAATGTATATACATTCAGATTCCATTTAGCATAGAGTGTTATATCATTAGCAGGCATGGTATCGAAGACATAAATATTATTAAATGTTTCATCACTATACCATCCGCTAAATGTATAACCTTCTTTTACTGGTTCTACTGGTTCAGAAACTATGCTTTGATAATCAGCAATAATGGGGTCAACATCTAAACCACCATCAGAATCGAAAGAAATCGTGTATTGATTGATTTTCCATTTAGCATAGAGTGTGATGCTTCCATCAAACACAAAGGTATGATCAATAATATTTGCCATCGTTGTGTTATCAATCGTCCAACCTAAAAAAGAGTACCCCTCTTTTTCCGGAACCGGTAATTGAATCTCATCACCTTCACTAAAAACAAACGGTGTAATGGTACTCCCTCCGTTTGTTTCAAATTCGATGGTATATTCTGCTTTAACTGAAGTCGTTGAAGAAGTATCACTAGAATTAGTGATGGTTGTTTGAGTTTGAGTATCTGTTGTATTATCAGAGATTTCTCCAGTTGAAGTGGTTGTCACATCAGTAGTTGTTGTTACTCTAAAATTAAATCCATCACAACCAAATAACAAAAAAATTAACAAAATCATCATTGTCAATCCTTTAGCTTTTTTCATAACACCCTCCACAGAATATAAAAATTATAAATGGGTAATATTATATGTTCAAGATTCTTAAGTTGTGTTTAATTCCTATTTATTTATTTAGTATATCATAAATTATTATAAATTACTTATCAATAATAAAAATTGCTAAATATATATATAAAATTTAGTCATATTCTAGGAAATAGAATGTATTATTGTATAGAAATAACTACTTTTTAAGATATATCAAGAAAAAAAGGAACAAAATTGTTCCTCTAATTCTTTTTACTATTTAAATAGGAGTAGATATTCCCTATGCCGATTACTATACAAATAATAATCAGACCTAAGGAAATATAAGTAATTACAACTTCATTTTCTTCTAAACTCGTAATTGCGACAATAATCTTATAGATTAAAATCGGGATAAACAATAAAAAACTAAGATATGCTCTTTTGTAATATTGCTTAACGCCTAAGTCTTTAAACTTTCTCTTTGATACAGCCAAGATAGCTATACCACCATGCATTAAGACTAACCAAACAAAGAACCAAGGAATTTCACTAATTTGGAGAAGAAACAACATAATTACGACAAAAAAATATGCTAGTGAGAAAATCAAAATAAATTTATGATTCTTACTCATCCTTATTAATCCTTTCAGCTAAACCTAAAGCCTTGTCTTCCTCAGAGAAACCATTAACTTTATGACATGAAACAAAGTGGTTTGCTTCTACTTCTATTAGTGGTGCTGGTTTATCTTTACAACCAACCATTGCATAAGGACATCTTTGCCAGAACCTACAACCCTTTGGTGGGTCGATTGGACTAGGAATATCCCCTTTAAGAATTGTTTTTTCTCTTTTTATATCTAAGTCTAGAATTGCAGATAATAAAGCATTTGTATAAGGATGTAAAGGATTCTTATAAATAGCTTTTGTAGATCCACTTTCCATTACCTTACCTAAGTACATCACTAATATCCGGTCACACACATTTTTAACAACAGCTAGATTATGAGAAATAAAAACATATGTCATTCCTAGCTTTTCTTGAAGATCTATTAACAGATTTAAAATTTGAGCATGAACACTTACATCTAAAGCTGATACAGGTTCATCACAGATTAAGAAATCCGGGTCTAATGATATTGCTCTTGCAATCCCGATTCTTTGTTTTTGACCACCAGAAAAATCAGAAGGATATCGATCAATATCTTTTTCCGATAAACCAACTAGTTTTAATAGTTCAACTACTCTTTCTTCCATTTCTTTCTTAGTATAACCACCACGGATATACATTGGTTCAGAGATAATTTGGAAAACTGAGAACCTTGGATTTAACGATGAAAATGGATCTTGGAAAATCATTTGCATATCTCTTCTAGTCTCTTTAAAATCATTTCGATTTAAACTAAATAAATCCTTATCTTTAAATAACACTTTACCTGAGGTTGGTCTAATCATCCCAATCATCGCGTTTGCTAAAGTACTCTTACCACAACCGGACTCACCAACAACCCCAAAAGTCTCTCCTGGATAAATCTCTAAGCTTAAATCAGTAACTGCTTGAATCGTTTTTTTACTCATAAATGGTAATCCACCTTTAACAGGAAAATTAACATTGAGATTTTCTATTTTGATAATCGGCTTTAAATCTTTCATACTTTCTTAGCCTCCTTATCAACATTAAGTGGATAAAAACATCTAATTTCACGATCACCATCAATTTTTTGTAATGGTGGCATCGTTTCCCTACATTTATCGGTTGCGTATTTACATCTTGGATGAAAATAACAACCAGTTGGTTTAAACATTGGATGCGGTACGGTATCAGGGATTTGCACAAAATGTTTCTTAGTATCACTTAACCTAGGAATTGAACCTAATAAACCTTCGGTGTACGGATGATGAGGTTTACTAAAAAGATCTTCAACCTTAGCCTTTTCAACTATTTTCCCCGAATACATAACATAAACATTATCAGCTGTATGTGCGACTACAGACAAGTCATGAGTAATCAGTAATAATGATACTCCGTGTTTTCTTTGCATTTGACTCAAAACATTTAAAACCTGTGCTTGAATAGTAACATCAAGAGCTGTTGTTGGTTCATCTGCAATAATCAATTTAGGCATACAAGCAAAAGCCATAGCGATTAAAACTCTTTGTCTTAAGCCACCACTTAATTGATGCGGGAAGTTCTTAGCTCTTGATTTAGGTTCAGGAATACCAACTAATCTTAAAGCTTCAACAGTTCTTGTTCTTGCTTCTTTTTTTGTAATATTGTTATGCTTTAAAAACACTTCATCGATTTGCTTTCCTACGGTCATAACCGGGTTTAATGCGGTCATAGCATCTTGAAAAATCATCGAAATCTGTTTCCCTCGAACCTCTTGCATCTTCGTTTCTGAATAGGTAGAAATATCTTCCCCATCAAGTCCAATCTTTTCCACTTGAATTAGTGCTGGTGGTGTGTTAAGGAGACGCATAATGGCTAAAGAAGTAACACTCTTTCCACAGCCTGATTCACCAACTAAGGCGGTACATTCCCCTTTTTTAATTTCAATATCGATTCCTTCTACTGCTTTAACAATTCCTTGTTGGGCAGGAAAGATAACCTTAAGGTTCTTTAAATCTAATAACGTTTCACTCATGATACCTCTCCCTCCCCAACAGAAATATTATCTAATGCAGTCGCTTCATCCATATTAGCGAAAACTTCTTGAATATAAGTGTTATTTAATGTTTTAAATAGTTTATATATTCCACTGGAAGCTTTCATTCTTGGATTGAGGATTTCTTCCATAACCAAACCAATTCTCATAAATGAAAATACTGCAATAAATATCCCAATACCAGGGGCAATAATCCACCACCAATGGCCGAACAATAAAGCTCCACCACTTTGGGCGTCAGCTAGCATTTTACCCCAACTAATAGCGGTAGGATCCCCTAAACCTAAGAAACTAAGCCCTGCTTCTGCAACCATAATACCCGCACAAGTTAAAGCGGTATTCATAATCAAAAGATGACTTACTCCTGGTAGGATATGTTTCGTCATAATATGCCAACGACTTCCCCCAGCTAACTCACTAGCTTTTACATAATTACTGTTTTTTAATACTAACACCAAAGAACGGATAATCCTTGCTAGTCCTGTCCAACCAAAAACCACAAAAATTAAAACGATAATCAAATAGCTTTTACCAAAGAGATTGGTAATTACTATCGTCAGTGGTAAGGTAGGAATAACTAACATAACATCAACTATTCTCATAATTAAGTTATCAGCTACACCACCAACATAACCAGCAATAATCCCTAAAATCGCTCCTAAGAAAGCAATAGCTATACCAGTTATTAATCCAACTAATAAACTAACTCTAGTACCATAAATTAACATTGAGAAGATATCTTGACCAGTAGTAATCGTTGTACCTAAAAGATGATCCCAAGATGGACTTAATCCTTTAGCAGCTCTTTGAGTAACATCGTATGGATCATAAGGAGCTATTATTGGTGCAAATATTGCAAGAATAAACAATAATCCAACTAAAACTAAGCCAATTCTTCCTTTAGGATGTTTCCAAATTTTCGCAATAAACTTACCAATTCCCGTGAAAAACATTAATACTTTCATAATTATTTTTAATATTTTCTTCTTCATCGTTTTTCACCTACCGTTATTCGAGGATCTAATAAACTATAGGTTAATTCAACCAAGAGATTTGCGAGAATCGCGATAGTAGACATAAATAACATAATTCCCATCATCAATGGATAATCATTTGAGTTATTCGCCTCTAAAAATAAAGTTCCCATCCCATTCCAGTTAAAGATTTGTTCGATAATTACCGCTCCACCGATAAGCCCTGAAAGGCTCATCCCGACGGCAGTAACAATTGGTAACATTGCATTTCTTAAAGTATGTTTAAACAATACTTTTCTCTGTGATAAACCCTTAGCTCTTGCGGTTAAAACAAAGTCTTCATTTGTCACAGCAATAACCGAGTTTCTCGTTCTTTGAGCATAACCAATAATTCCCCCAATACTCATAGAGATAATTGGTAAGGCCGCATTATAAAATACTACTTTTATTGCTTCTAAACTCCAATCGAACTGACTAACCATATTCGGGTTAGTATACGCTGGAAAGAGTTCTAACTCAAACCCTAGATAAAATGATAGTATCAGGGCGATAAAAAACGCAGGTAAAGCAACAGATATAGTTGATAGATTCAACAAAGTTGTATCCTGCCAACGTCCTCTTTTCCAAGCTGCTACAGTCCCAAAGACCAGACCAATACATAAACTTATCACCAGATTAGAAACTGATAAAACTAAAGTCCATGGTAATCTTTCAGCAATCAAATCACTAACTCTTGGGTTTCCCGATCTAAATGATGTACCTAAATCAAATTTTGTCAGTCCTTTGACATAATTCATATATTGTTCAAAAGTCGAAACATCAAAACCATATTGTTCTCTTGTGACTTGTTTGATAATTTCGTATTCTATTTCTGACATATTTCCTTGTGGTGGATAATATCTTTCCGCTGGGTCGTCTACACCTAACCTAGGAATAAAGAAGTTCAGAGTAAGCACAATAAAAAAGATAAAAACCGCATAAATGATTCTCTTAATAACAAACGATTTCTTCATAATCTACTCCTCCACTCTCTCTAGATTTTGTAGAGTCTCCGTATTAAAGACTGTCGCACCTTGTTCTACTACATAACCAGTGTAACGGTCATTTCTAGCAACTGAGATTACATTTGATGTATAAAGCGGTATCTTATAATACTCTTCAGCTATCAAAACTTGTAATTCTTGCATCAATTGATACTTATAATTTAAATTCAAGGATGACCGCATATCTTCAATTTTATCAGCTAGAACTGAATCAACTAATCTTCCGTAATTACTAGAATTGCTTAAAGTAACAAAATGAGCCTTATACATAATATCAACATTTGACAAAGAGAAAACAACTCCTTGTAATGTCATATCAAAACGAGAATTATAAAGATATGTTTTTTCTGGCGATGACCCCTTAGCTTTATAGGCAACTTCTATGCCAATTTTTTGTAATTGAACTTGTAGTCTGGAAATAACTTCTTGTTCCCCAGGACTACCTAAAATCTCGTATTTTATACGATTGCCATTAACCAAACGATAGCCATCATCATCCTTATCTGGTACTATTTGATCTAATAAATTATTTGCTTCTACTAACCTTTCATTTAAATCATATCTTAAGATATCAGCCGCTTCATTATAAAAATCATCAAGTGATTCACTCATTAAACCAGCACTAACAGTTTGTCCAGCACCATTTAAAACTTTATTAACAAGTTCTTCTTGATCAATCGCTAAAGCAATCGCTTTTCTGAAGTTAACTTGTTTAAATAAATCTCTCAATTCATTTTGTTCCGAAGTAGCTGGATTAAGATTTAAAACTAAAGTCTGAGTAAATAATCCTTCGGCATTAGAAACAAATATATCCTCTCTTTCAGTAAACAAAGACATATAGTTTGAACTAATCGTTGAATCAAGAATATCAATGTGTCCCTTTAATAAAGAGTAAATTGCAACATTTGCCTCTTGATATAACATAAACTTAATCTTTTCAACCTTATAGAGGTATTCACTACCATCTTTTAGATGATAATCATCATTCCTAAGCAAGGTAATTACTTGAGCATTAGAGTTTTCAGTATCTAAAATAAATGGACCTGAACCCACTGGATTCTTATATTGATAAAGGGTTTCATCAGTTGGATTTTTAGAGTTTAACTGATTAGCAACATGAACAATTGGACTCCAAATATGCTCAGGCAAAATCAAAATAGTCGAAAACAATGATGTTATCGCTCCTAAAACTTTATTTACATGAAGATACATTATCGTATCTTTGTCTTCTTCTTCTATTACATATCCTCTTTCATTAGCTCCGTGATCATATGTAAAAATACCTTGTTTCGTTAAGATACCATTTGAATAGGTATGTTGTAAATCGCTAGTCCAAGCTAGGGCACCAGCATGATTAGATAAGGTATTATTAGTAGCAATATCATAGGTATAGTAAATGTCTTCTACTGTTAGCCTTTCGCCATCACTCCAATAAACATCATCATTTAAAATAATCTTCACAACAAGATAATTCATATCATCATCGTTATAGATATCTTCAAGTTGGTCATAATCAATCTTACCATCTAAGGTTAGAATTGGCTCGCCATCACTATCTACATAATACCATTCTTTCCCGATCAAAGGCAAAAACTCTCCAGTTTGATCATCAAAGCTAAATAATGTATTATAAAGCATTGAAGATATGGTCGGTGCTATTCCATCCCTTGATAACCAAGGCATAAATGAAGTTGGAAATGAAGAAGCAACACTACCAACATATAGAGTGTTGGATTCGTCACCTCTTCTTTCATATTCATTGGAATTACAACCGACTAGAATAAATGTTAAAATCAGACTAAGTCCGATTAAAAACAGTTTTTTCTTCATTTGTCAAACCTCATTCCTGTATATCATAGTTTAGTAAAATGGCAAAACCATACATTTAACTTACCTGGTTTTGCCATTTACATATAAATTTCAGCAAACCCGATAAAGTACATTAATAAGGATACTTCATCTTGGTTCCAAAACCATCTTTTGTAACGCAATTATCAAATATTTCTTCAATTCTAAAGACATATGCTGGATATCTTAACCAACGATTCATGTCAGGACGATGATACACATCATGTTGAGCATTTAAAAATTGTTGGTACATTTCGACTTTTCCTGAGTCATTTTGATCATGAATCTCCATTTGACCTCTTAACTCATAAGAAATCATTGGCGGTTGGTAGAAAAGAATTGTTGCTTCTGGATTCACTTTATAGTTCTCATAACTATGTTTCTTAGCCATTTCTAAACTACCAATACAAGTAAAGTCTACCCGGTGATGAGCTTCTTCACCATACATATACTTAACCAATAATTTTAAACCTCTTTGAGAATACTCTTTGTCATCACCATTATAAGATTTAATATGTTCAATATAAGCATTCAATGTTTCTTCCAAATACTCTGGTTTTGGCATAAAACCAATTCCCTTAATACTTGCGTTTAATCCAGCAGGACCATTTGATACTAAAGCTGGATCATGGGAACAAAAACTTAAAAAGATTTTCTCTGGAGACATTTCTTCCCCGTTTACTAGTTTTAATACTGTTTTGGCTCTTGTTTTAAAAGCCCAATTGAAAAAACTTTCTGCACTCTTCATTAATACTCTCCTTTAATTTATTCTACTCTTAATGTTAATGGATAAGAATCACCTCTAGAAGCCATAGCTGAGGCTTTTACTGGAACTGATATTTCCGTATTACTAACTAAAACACCTGTATAAGGGTCCCCTTCAGCTGGTGTGAAAGTAATTTCATTTCCACTAACTGTGTAAGTACCTGTTTCATCGTAGGAATAAGGTGTAAGAGCCATTTCAAAATCACTTCTAAAGACATAATCTCCATCTTCAAATTCATAGTAGTAAACATACACTACATCACTACCCATTGCACTCTTTGTATGACCGCCATCATAAGCATCACCTAAAGTGAACACTTCTGTTGTTGTAGTCGTAGTTGTTGTGGTTGTGGTTGTAGTCGTTGTGGTAGTAGTTGTAGTTGTTGTTGTAGTCTCTACTCCACAAGCAAATAACACGAAAGCTAAACTTAATACAAATAAACCCAATACTAATTTTTTCATAATTTCTCTCCCTTTTTTATATTTATTTTTTATTCTTCCTTCATTAAAATAAAACCAACTTCAACTTCTTCAGCTACTAAGACATTAACGTTTAATCCTACTTCAGATACTACTAAAGTATAAACAGTTTCATCCTCAGCTGTTAAAACTAATTGAGTAAACATAAATCTTGTTACTACAAATGTACCTGTAGCGTTAACAATTTCATCATCTTCACTATCGGTAACGACAAAGGTAAATGTACCATCATTTAATAGATTTAATACGGCAGAATACGGATTTTCTAGCTCATCTTCCCCATCTGCAACAAACGTTCCTTGTACCGTCTTACAATACATTGTTACATCTGTTCTTGAACTACTGTCATCTACTAAAAACTCTGCTTCTACTACATAGTTTACTAGAGTTCCTGAGTAGCTTTCCGTTGCTGATGCAGGAGTAAATTCAAGATTTGTCCCATCAGAAGTAAATGATCCCGTTTCTGTAACAGTTCCAGATACAGAGTTTACTGCAGTATACTCATAACCACCAAACTTGTCTAAAACCAAAACGATATCTACTTCGAAATCTAAAACTTCACCAGTATATTCAGCGTAGTATCCATAGTAAATACTTGCACAAGCTGCAGTTGTCGCTACTTGTAATACTCTTTCTTCTCGTTGTGCCATTTCACTAGCTTTTACAGCGATAGTTAAATTCATATCATCATCAAAACTACCCATTACATCATCTTCAGTTGCATAATGAAGCGTTAGTGATCCATCATCAATATCAAAAAACCCTGTTTCAGTATAATCATACTCTACTCCACTCATCATATATTCGGAATAGAACATAAATTCCCGGCCTTCCGTTAGTTTCAAATAATAATCATAAACAACTTCACTACCCATAGCACTAACGGTATGAGTTCCAGCATACTCACCAAAATAATCCTCATACATCAAAGTCTTAGCTACTAGATAATATGTTATATCAGGATTTTCTTCATCAACCTTTGATGCTGGTAGATTCGATGCTCCATATGGTAAGTTCGCATCAAAATGAAGATTATTCTCTTCAATATGAAATGTTGATGTCTTTGGTTCTTCTGAAGTGGAATCACTATAGATTAGCATATAAGTTTCACCGCTACTACCAATGGTTCCGTTTCCTTTATCAGTTTGATAGGTTCTATCTGGTGACAGATAGAAATTATCATCACTATCAATTTTAAGATAAAACTGTAGAGGCATTCCTAGATCGGTAATATCAATTAGATATTCACCAACAATACTAGGTCCTCCTTGTGTGGTTGTAGTTTGTTCTGTGGTATTACCTCCACACCCAAGTAGAGTACCTCCAAAAACTATGAACAATCCTAAAATTAAAAATTTATTAAATTTGAGTTTCATTATCTTGTTACCTCCTATTTCTAATTTCCCCTCATTATTACCTATTGTAATAACAACAACTACTTGCTTCACTTCAAAATTTAGGTAATTTTTATACAATGATTATAATACTGTCATTTATTTATTTCAATAACTTGTCAAGAAAAAAATCGCGAAAAATGCAGGTTTTATAACAACGCTCTACCGCGCTAATACAATTTTTTCCATTTACGACATATTTTGACGCAAAGAAAAAAGAGTAACTTGCAAAAAGCTACTCTTTTATGAATGGAATCATTTAATTTGTTTTATATTTTTCCAAATCTATTTTTGTCTTTCAAACGGAAAAAAACAGTGCGATACCCATTGTTTCCATACTTTAATGATTTATTAATTCGACCTATTGTAGTGGTTGAAGCCTTGGTTTGGTTTTTCACCTTTTGGTAAGAAGCCTTATGAAATAACATCACAGCTACTTCCATTCGTTGTGACATTTTATCTAATTCACTCATAGTACATAAGTCTTCAAGAAATTGATATACCTCTTCCACCGTTTTCAGTTCAAGGATTGCTTCACATAACAAATCCATATTACTGCTTTTTGATTTTGGATTAAACATCTTTACCACCTCTTACTACTATAATTATAGCATATTTTTTCATTGTAAAACAGAAAAAATATGCTATTTGTTATTATGCTAAATATTATTGGTCTTTACCTCTATGATAAAGCTTCATCAGGAACTACTTCATTTATAAATACTTCAACTAAATTTGGGTCAAATTGCTTACCTTTATACTTATTTAACTCCTCTACTGCCATTTCAACCGACAAGGCTTTTCGGTAAGGCCTGTCAGAAGTCATTGCTTCAAAGGCATCCGCTATACAAATGATTCTGGCTTGTAATGGAATTTTTTCACCTCTTAAGCCTTCCGGATAACCATTCCCATCATAATGTTCATGATGCAATAAAGCATTCTCTGCAAGATCGGAGTACTCATCAGCTGCTCTTAAGATTAAATAGCCGTTGCGAGTATGTTCTTTTATGACTTCAAATTCTTCTTTCGTTAGTTTTGATGGCTTATTCAAAATATAATCGGGGATACTGATTTTGCCAATATCATGGAATAAACCGGATAGTTCTAAGCCTTTTAGTTCATCACTATTCATCTTTAATGCTTCACCAAGTCTTCTAGATAGTTTTCCAACTCTTTCTGAATGAGTTCGTTCCAGAACATATTTATCAGTTAAAGTAGTTAAAATTGCTTTTATCGTATGATTTCTCGCACTAGCACCATCAGCTAGTTTAAATTTATACATTAAGTTTTCCGCATTCTTCATTAAGTCTGAAATATTTTCTTTTTCCTTTGATTTTAACGCATAGCCAATCGATAAAGTTAATGTAACATTCCGTAATTTATGCTTCGCTAGTTCTTCATTAATACCTTCTTTGATGGTTTGCAATTCTTCTTCAGAAGTATTATCAAGAATAATCGTAAACTCATCTCCTCCTATTCTAGAGATGGTTCCTCGATTACCAACAACGGTCATCATTGCGTTGGCACTTTCAATTAGTACTTGATCTCCTAAGTCATGGCCATAAGCATCATTGATGATCTTTAAACCATTAACGTCAATCATCATGATTCCTAATGGGTAATGTTCTTTTTGGTCTAAAGTAGCTAGTTTTTCTGTAAAGAATCTCCGGTTATAAAGACCAGTTAAATAATCATGAATACTTAGATATTCAATCTCTTTTTGTTTTTCTTTCTTTTCGGTTACATCTCTAAATACTAAGATAACTCCAATTAAATCTCCTTTTTGATTTCTAATTGGGGCTGCACTATCTTCAATTACTCTTCTTCTGTTATCCTTGGTAATAAGTACGGTATGATTTTCTAAATGTACAGTTTGTCCTTCACTGATAACCCTTTTAACAGGACATGGTAGTTTCTTCTTGGTCGTTTCATTGATAATATGGAAGAAATCGCTAAATGGTTTCCCAACAACCTCATTCTTTTTATATCCGGTTAACTCTTCAGCAATTTCATTAAAGTTTTTAACTATTCCTAAAGCGTCTGTTGAGATAACTGCATCACCAATCGCTAGTAAAGTAGCTTCTATTTCTTCTTTTTGAATAAACATCTCATTTGCTTTTTCTTCTAAAGTATTTTCTAATTCTTTCCTTAAAGTAGAATCAATTGCAGTAGATATTACTAATCCATCCTTCGGTAAAGGCGTATTATATGCAGTTACATACTTCACTGTTTTGCCATTTTTAGTTATTGGAACATCTGTCCAATGCATTCTCTCAATATCACCACTAGCCATATCCTCTAAGATTCTTGTTTTCAGTCTTTGTCCAAATTCTTTATCTTCATAAACAACATCCACAAAATCACCGTTTAATAATTGTTCTTTGGTTGTATTATAAATCTCAGGAAACTTCTCATTCATATAAGAAAAGTCAACACTCGGTTCAATCGTATTAACAGCGATACCAATTGGTAAATTATCCATTACTGCTTGTAACATCGCTTTAGAGTTTATTAACTCATCTTCAATTTTAACCAAATCATTAATTACTTCAGTATAAACTATAATCCCCCCAATTTCTCCAGTTTCATCATACCAAGGCCTACATTCCCATCTCGTAATATCAATGGACCCATCTGCTCTAACAAACTCATCTCGATCATCGCTCAAAACTTCACCCTTTAAACATCTTTGATGAACCTTACGCCATTTGTCTGGTAGATCCGGAAAAACTTGATAATGATGTTTTCCAATAACATCTTCTTTTATATTATATTCCTCAAGATACTTTTTACTTACATATATATATTTCATGTCTTTGTCATGAACAGCGATACCGCTGTTCATATTATCGATTATATATGACATTAACCGGTGATTATACTTTATCTTTTCTTCCGCCTTATGTTTTTCATTAACATTAATATGATTACCACTCATAATCAGTGGCTCACCTAATTTATTCCAAGAGGTTATCTTACCACGATTGTTAACCCAGATATATTCCCCGTTTTTATGTTTCATCCTGGTTTCAATTTCATAAAAATCAATTTCTTTATTCATTAAGAGCTCTAATTTCTTTCCAACTAATAGTAAATCATCTTTATGAGTCAATTCTTCCCATACTTTAAAAGTAATTGGGCCCAATTCTTTTTTGGTATAACCAATTAATTCAGCCCAATAGTCGTTGATGATTATTTCATTTGTTTTTAGATTCCATTCCCAAGTCCCTAACTTCGTTGCTTCAATAATACTTTCCATTCTCAAAGCATCTTTATCTCTTAGTTTTATTATGTATAACAAAAAGAATAATACAGCTAACTGAACTAAGGAATCAAAAATCGCATCAACTGGAAAAGCCATAAGATGTTCAACATCATGGATGATATGAAATATCATTAAATAGATACTAATAGGAATAACGAAACGCCGATAAAACATCACACCAATAACGATCTGCACTAAAAGCAACTGAGTAACTATAAAATGGAAACTTGTAGTAATATCATAGAAAAAGAATAAAACTGTCATTAGTATTGTAATAATTATCGCTAACCAATAATGTTGTTTATACTTCATATCTAACAACCCCTATCTAAGTTTTATACTTTTATTATAGCAATATGCACTTAATAATAAAATAACCTGAGTACAATAAACATGTATTTATTATATTTATGCACGATAAATGTATGTTTATGTCTAATGAATGCACTTATTTGTCATAATTTAGTTAAGTATGATACTATTATAGTACGTGGAGGTACATATGAAAACTATAATTATTGGCGGTGTAGCAGCAGGTATGAGTACAGCTGCTAAGCTTAGAAGAATAGATAATACTATGAAAATCACAGTCTATGAAATGGGAAAAGATCTTAGTTATAGTGGCTGTGGTATGCCTTATTATCTAGGTGATATTATTACTGATGAAGAAAAGCTGATTGCAAGAACTAAAGATGATTTTCAAAAAGAACATATCGATGTGTTCGTACATCATCAAGTTGTTAAAGTAAATCCTCTGGATAAAACTGTAGTTGTTAAGAATCTTCTTACTGACGAAGAAATAATAGATACCTATGATAAACTAGTCATTGGAACGGGTACTTATGCAATTAGAACCAATGTTCCTGGAAGTGACCAAGTAAAGATTACTGTTTTAAATCAATTAGAAGATATGAGAGATATTAAAGAAGTTCTTGAAAAAACGAAATCAGCTGCAGTTATTGGTGGCGGTTATATTGGAATTGAAGTTGCAGAGAATCTTGCTCATTTAGGAATACAAGTCCATATCATCGAACTTGCAGATCAATTATTAAGAGTCTTTGATAAAGGAGTAGCTAGTAAAGCGGAAGAAATTCTTAAAGAACAAGCGGTAATGGTCCATCTTAACGAAAAACTAGTATCTTATGAAGCATTAGACAATGTGACAAGAGTTCACACCGATAAATCTACGTATGATGTAGATTTGGTCATTGAAGCGATTGGCGTTAGGCCAGCAACAAACTTCTTAAAAGAAACCGGAATTGAGATGTTAAGAAACGGGGCTATTATTGTTAATGATAAATGTGAAACTTCAATAAAGGATATTTATGCAGCTGGAGATTGTGCAACTTATCATCACATAATCAAAGATGAATTAGTCTATGTTCCTCTTGGAACTCACGCAAATAAAGCCGGAAGAGTTATTGCTGAAAACATAGCTGGAAATGATGAACGATTCCCTGGTATTGTTGGTTCTAATATCATTAAAGTCTTTGATTACGGCTTTGCTAAAACTGGTTTAGGAATCGATGAAGCAAAAAAACTGGGTCTTAATTATGACTATGTGGATGTAACGGCGAAAAATCAAACAGGCTATTATCCTGGAGCTAAGAAAATCTTTATGAGAATCGTTTTTGAAAAGAACACTGGTATTTTAAAAGGCGCACAACTAGTTGGTGAAAAAGGTGTGTCTGACAGAATTAATATTATGGCTTTGGCCATAACAAAAAGCCTAACTGCGAAAGAATTTTCACAATTAGACTTTGCATACGCTCCACCGTTTTCACCTGTTTGGGATCCATTACAGGTTGCCACTAATCAGATTAAGGTGTAATCTTTAAATCACACTTTTCATACCAAGCTTTAGGAACTTCTGAAATTTGAGCATAGATAGCTCCTAAGAGAGTACCTCTATCAGCAACAGCACCGCCAATTGGCGCATTGTATTCTATCGCTTCTTGATAAGAATTGGTTTTGCCTAAGATATGAAAAATTACAGGAATAGAATGCTTTATCGCACACGCTCTTCCTGCATATTGTTCAATAAACTCATTGGTATTATCCAGTTCTATTGCTTTAGTAAGTGCAGTTTGATAGTGTTCTGGGGCTAAGGTTATCACCGATCTTAAAGCTTCTTTCATTCCTACTTGAGGTAGAAGTTCGATTAAGCGATCAAACATCATAAAGAACGTATAATAATCATTGTCCTGGGAATACACATTTGTTAATTCCCAGGCTTTTTTATTATCTAGTTTTAATTCTTTACAAACAAGATAAGGAATAAAACCTACTAAATGATTATCATTTACAGGAATTTCTGGTACATCAATATGTAAACTCTTAGCTTGAAGCTCTAAGACATGTTTTTTGGAATAACTTTCAACATAACCAGAATAATCTCCACCTGGTTTAAACTTATTATATAATAATTTACTATAATCACCCTTAGTAAAATTAGGGTTATCCTTCATAGCTTGGTAAAGCCATTTAAGAATTTCTCCTTGAACAGTAACATCACCAATGGCATTATGAGGATAACTAAAGAAGGATACTTTAGCTTGGTCATAGTTCTCTTTTGTTTGACTTAAAAAAAGTAAAGATTGTTTCTTAGCTAATGTTTCTAAGAATTCATAATCATAAATCCAATGAATTCCTAAACCAGCAGCATTAGCTATAAGGGCTGGTATTAGATATTTTTTCATAAAAAACTCCTCCGTTCATTTATAAAGTTATGAATTTAGCATTACTTTTTAATACTTCTGTCAATAATTCTCCAGAATAATGGACATCAATCCCAAGTGATTTTAATTTATCTACTATTCCTAAGTCTTCAGCGCATTTTAAACAAGCATGAACTTTTATCTTTCTGTTTATCATCATTTGCACCCTTGACCTAACTTCATCATTATGAGCCACTACCTCTTGAGATGCACCCCAGATAATGACTTCTACTTCATCCCACCACCCATTTCTTTGTGATACAAGGATATAGGGAGTAATCATCTCTACAATATCAACCAAGTTATTGCTTTTCCATAAAACAACAAGTTTTTCCATAAAATTCACCTTCTTATTTAACCTCATTTTACCATAGAATATTAATATTCCCAATTAATACGCAGATATCTGTCATTTTTACCTAAATCAAAGAAAAAATGGTTGAAGTTTTTTCAACCATTTGACTTTAATCTCTTACATGAATCTCTTTAATTAAAAAATCTTTACCAGTAATAATTGAAAACTCCTTACTGTTACACAAAGGACAAGTATTATTATTTTCAACTAGATTGTAATTAAAGTCACAATTATTACATTGACCTAAACCAGGAGTAATCTCTAAAACTAGTTTTGTATTTTTTAATTTAGAATACTCTACTGCAATTGGATATACTTCTTCTAAATATGGAGGATAAACTCCTGATAATTCACCAACTTGTAAAACCAACTTATCTATAGTTTTAATCTGGTTATCTGCCATATATTTTTCTATTTGTTTTACAATTTGAATTACTATTCCTAATTCATGCATTGTATTACTTCTTTTTAAACTTCGCTTTAAAACTTCTAACTGCGATTCTAACTTTACGTTTTAAAGCGTGTTTAATAACTACTTTCTTTAAATCAGGGAAGTCAACACCAACTGCATCTCTAGTTTTAACAAGCTTAATAGCATCAAACTTACATCTTGTTGTACAAGCTCCACAACCAACACACATAAACTCATCTACAATTGTGATACCACAGCCTAAGCAACGACTCGTTTCTTTTTGAACTTGTTCTTCAGATAATGTTCCTCTTGGATCTACAAATGAGTTTTCTAAAGAAGAGATTTCTTTAGTATAAGTTCTTTCTCTTTTTACATGGTCATAACCAGAATAATCAACCTTAGTTTTATCAAAAGCAATATAAGCATTCCGTTTACGTCCATAAACAAGTGATTGTCCTCTTTGAACAAATCTATGAATGGATATCGAACCCTCTTTACCAAGAGCAATAGCGTCAATTGCATATTTAGGACCAGTTGCTACATCACCACCAGCGAAAATATCTGGATCAGTTGATTGTAACGTAAAACTGTCTACTTTAATCGTTTTATTAGGATTTAACTCCACCTTAGTACCTTGTAGTACGTTTTTCCACTCAATCGCTTGACCAATTGCAATTAATACGTGATCTGCTTCGATTCTTACAATATTAGATTCATCATAGATTGGGTTGAAACGATTTGCTTCATCGAAAACTTGAAGACATTTCTTAAATTCAACAGCTACAATTTTTTCATTCTCTACAATGAGTCTATGAGGACCATAACTATTTGTTATCGTTATCTTTTCGTGAAGAGCTTCATGGATTTCATCTTCTAATGCTGGCATGTTATCTCTAGATTCTAAACATACTAAAGTCGTACCAGTCGATCCATATCTTACTGCAGTTCTTGCAACATCAATCGCTACATTTCCTCCACCGATAACTACAGTTTTACCAGTAAGTTTAGGTTCTGTTTTTAAAGCTACATTTCTTAAGAAATCTACACCAGTTTTTACGTTTATTGCATCTTCGTGGTCTAAACCTAGTAATCTACCACCTTGAGCTCCAATTGCTATATAGAACGCTTTATAGCCACCATCTCTTAATTCTGGAATTGTGATGTCTTTTCCAACCTCAACACCTGTTTGGAATTCAACACCAAGTTCTCTTAAAATATCTATTTCAGCATTAATAACGTTCTTTTCTAGTCTAAAAGCAGGTATCCCTAGATTTAACATTCCCCCTAGTGTTTTTTCTTTTTCAAATACAGTTACTTTATAACCTTCAACAGCTAAGTAATAGGCACAGGATAAACCTGATGGTCCAGCTCCGATTACTGCTATATGTTTATCTTGGAAGTTATGTTTTATCTCTGGAATAAAACGATGCTCTTTATGTAAATCTTGTTCTGCAATAAACTTTTTAATATCATCAATAGCTACTGCTTCATCTAGGTTTGCTCTTGTACAAGCTGATTCACATAAAGCCGGACAAACACGACCACAAACAGCTGGGAATGGATTATCTTTTTTTATCATTTCTAGTGCTTCTTTATAACGACCTTGAGAAGCTAGTTTTATATATGCCGGTATTGAAATATGGGCTGGACAGTCTGTTTTACAAGGAACGGTTCCACTATCTAATGTTTCTTTACGATTCGTTCTAAAATCTGTATTTAATTTTTCTAATGACCACGGACTATTAAATGGAACATCTGTATGAACTGGTGTTTGTTCTTTTATCGAAGCACAAAGTTTTTCTCCAAGTTTAATTGCATTCGTTGGACAAACATCAACACATTCACCACAACCAACACATTTTTCTTTATCTACTTGTGCTGTATAATTCGATCGAACCATATCTGGATTATTATACATAGTCGCTGCTCGTAAAGCATAACAAGAACAGTAGCAGCAATTACAAATTGCATGGGTATGCCCTTCTCCTTCCGTATTAGGAATTTGATGCATTAACCCGTTTTTTTCTGCTCTAGCCATAATTTCATAAGCTTCTGTTTTTGTTATTTCTCTACCTCTTTTTGTTCTGATATAATACTCTGCTGCATCATCCATTTGAATACACATATCTTCTTTTAAATGTCCACAACCTTCACCGTTTTCTTCTCTTGAAGTTCGGCAAGAACAATCCGATACAGAAATCACTCGAGCGTTTTCGATATATTTAGATATTTCTTCTGAAGAAGCAACTCTTGAAGTCCCATCTAAAGCGGATTCAATCGGAATAACTCTCATTAAACCTTTACCTACTGGGATATTACCATATCCCACAGGATTTCTTAAGATCCCATAATCATCAAAAGCTCTTGCAATTTGCGGATATTTTCTAACATTCTCTTTATTATTAACAACCATTTCAAATATTCCAGGAACCCAAGTTTCACGCCAGAATTTATCAACACCGTCTTTTTTATTAATCGTTGAAACTCCAGCCATTGCTAAATCCCATAATAATTTTTTAGTTGTATCTACGTCTTTCTTAGCTTTAACAGCTATTTCTTCCACCGTTAAAGGATTTCTAAACTCTAAACAAAGAGCGACTTCTGCCATTTCTTCTGTTACAACTTTTTCTAACAACAGATATCTTGGATCATCATAAGAAAAACCTTTCTTAGTTCCCATCTTTAATCCGGATACTAAGTGACAAAATTCTAGTAACTTTACATTCTTATCCATTGTTTTCTCTCCAATCATTTACCTTATCTAAAAGATAATCACACCATTCTTTCATACCTTCACCTGTAACAGCAGATATTTTAAAAATTTTAATACTTGGATTTAATTTTCTAACTCTTTCTTCTAAAGCCAAGAAATCAAATCTAAATACACTGATAGTGTCAATCTTACTCACTAATAAAACATCAACTTTTCCGAACATTTTTGGATATTTTAATGGTTTATCATCCCCTTCTGGAACTGATAAAATCATCACTCTTAGATTCTGTCCTAAATCATATCCTGCTGGACATATCAAGTTACCGATATTCTCAACAACAACAAAATCCAAATCATTTGAACCAATATCCTCTAGTCCTGCTTTCACCATTCCAGCATCTAAATGACAACTTCCACCATTATGAAGTTGATTCACTCGTACCCCTGCTTCATTAATCGTACAAGCATCAACATCACTATCAATATCAGCTTCAATTATGCCGATTTTTAATTTTGACTTCAGCCTTTCAATCGTTGAAACTAACATCGTAGTTTTTCCAGAACCAGGAGAACTCATCAGGTTCATTAAATAGGTGTTTTGTTGTTTCAGTAATTTCCGATTTTCATTTGCTTCTAGATCATTATTTGCATAAACACTTTTTCTAACTTCAATAATTCTAATCTTATCCATTAAACTCTCACCTCTTTAAACCCATAAGCTTTTGCAGAATACTTCATTTTATAATCCTTATTTCTAACCTTGAAGAACCAATAAACCAAGTATATCCCATGTAAACTAAGGTTAATAATACCCCAAATATTCAAGACTTCTTCATTAAACCAACTAGCAGAACCCATAACTGGAGTAAAGATATCATAAGAAGCTCGAATCAAAATATGGATTGCTAAAGTATAGATTCTTCCCATTAACCATAAGTCAGAACGTTTCTTAACAAACATCCAGACTTGAATAATAAATAATATACATAAACTAGAAGCAAAATACATTGGATTTTCAGCATACACAAAACATGCATTCCAAGTAACATATAACAAACACCAAGCTAGTGGTAACTCTGCAATCAACTCTCCAAAATTATTCTTACCATCACTATGTGCCAAATACCACCGATTCTTTGTTGGTAAAGGCATTGTAATGATTAAGATAATCCCACAAACTGCATTAAAAATATTTCCCATTTGTAAGTCTGTAAAAGTTGCCTCCGCAATATTAAGAGCTACAATAAAGTAAAACACCCATAATGGCCACTTTTTTCTAAGTGATGGTAAGAAATTATTATGTAAACCATCATTAGCTAGTCTCACAAAAGAAACGAAACAAATTGGTAATAAAACACTAATCGTTTTAGCCCATCTGAAAAAACCTTCCAAATTGATAAACCACAACGGTATCGATAATAAAGCAACTATAAAAAACCATAAATAGAACTTCTGTTTCTCTCGTGTATATTCCAGAAATAAGAATAAAAAAAGCATATATACACTCATTGAAACAATGTAACTTAAAACTGACATTTTTTCCTCCTCAAATAGTAGTAGTATGAACAAGATTAATTATACTGTAATGACTAATTTGATTCTAGATGCTAAACACGGTATAAATAGCTAAATTGTCATATTGTTCAATAAACCCATGTTATTTATTAGCCAAATTGTCATATTTTGCTTTTATAATAACATTCTCTAGTGTATAATTTATTTGGTGATATTATGAAAGAAAATTGTAAAGATGTTTTCGCTGAATATAACCTTCCCTTAGAAACCTATTTCATCGGTTGTCAAAACCATGATGTATCTAGTCATAATGATATGGAAATAATCTGGGTTCTAAAAGGAAGAGTAAACTTAAATGTCGAAGGCCAAACCTATGAAATGACCGATCAGACTGTATTTTTGGTATATCAGAACAAACAACACTCTATTAAAACCGATCCTGGAAGTATCATTATTGCTTATCGCTTAAAAAATGACTACTTACATCGGAGAGGTTTGTTCTTTGAAAAAATACCATATGAAGGTAAGGTCTTTACCTTTCATTTTCTCGCTGATAAATACCGACAAGTACCTTTACTATTAGTTCAATTCATGAAGATCCTTCTATCTAATGAAAAGAAAGAGATTATCTATTATAAAATTCTCGCTTATTATAACTTCTATATCACAGAAATCTATCAAATGTTATTAAAGGAGCGTTATCTAGATATCAAGACTATTGATTATGATGAATTTCTTTCAAGATCACAAAAAATAGTTGATTTTGTCTATACTAATTTTTATCGTCATATAAGCATTCATGACTTACAACAAGTAATCGATTTATCTTACTCACGTCTCTGTCATTTTATCAAAGAATTCTTAGGTATATCTTTCCAAGAATTCTTACAGAACGTTCGTTTAGAACATGCGATAAAACTACTTAAAAACACGAATTTATCTATTAATGAAGTTATCCGACAATCAGGTTTCAGCGATCAGAAATATCTCAATAAACTATTAAAAAAGCAGTATCAAACTACTGCTTATAAATACCGTAAAGAATTACAAAAACCAAGCATTGTTATTCATCGATTCAAAGAGAATAATCAAGAATACATCCAAGAGATTAAGAATTGCTTAATCAATTTGGAGGAGAATCCGAAATTTAAAAATCTCTTTGAAATCGAATCACTTGATAAAATTATCTACTGACAAAAGAAAACGGATTAAGTTGTTTCAGATAACTTAATCCGTTTATTTTTTAACTCTTCTCAACTACAAGTGTTGTAATGTCAATCTCATTTTCTGGAGTTATACTATGAAAATACCATAGTTCATCTAAATCATTATAGATAATATTCCAGTTGAAACTAGCTTCCATATAAAACTCATCACCATCACTATTATAAACTGTAAAGCCATACCCATCTTCAGGTTCTAAATAAAGATTACTTCCTGAAGGGGTATAGATGATATGAAGAATTGGTTCTTTCCAAATGACTGGATCTAATCCGATATCCGTATAACGATAATCTCCCCAAGTTCTTCCGTAGTGATCATTTTCTATATAATATTCTTTAACATCTGCAATAATCTCTGGAGTAATCTCATCATAGGTATTACCATACGGACTTAAACTAATGACTTCATCTTCAATTTGCAGAAACCAAGATAATACATCTTCATCCCAAATAAACAAAGCATCTTTTGACTGCGGTGTTGCTTGATTGGATAACAATCCTGATTCCACTAATTGTTCGATTTTTTCAGAGTCACTGAGACTTGATGAAAAAATCGTATTACTAGAATTATCAAAACTATAGTATCTAGTAGCTGAGTTAAGATTATGTACCGTTATTTGGTCTGCTTTCAATCTTGAGTTACGAATGGTATTACCAATCAATGTAATTGCTATAGCAGCTATTACCCCAAGAATTACAATCACAGCTAGTAATTCTATTAATGTGACTCCTTTGTTAATACTGCCTATAAATTTTTTCATAGAACTGCCCTCATAAAATATCTCTTATTTTGTTATAAATAATTATGGTTTAATCTTCTATATTTTATCATTTTTACCAAAAGATACCAATAGTAAATTAGAAAAATAATAATTAATATAAAACCTGAATAACTCCTCATGAAAAAAATTAGAGTTTTTATTTATAAACTTACGATAAAATGTTATAATCACCCTAATGTATGAAATTTTTAAGTTATGGACTGATTTTTCTTTAATAAGAATGTCTTAAACGGATTAATATAATTAACTTTGCATAATAAAGGGGCATATATGAGCATAAAATTTGTGGAAACTGCATTGCGTGATGGGCATCAATCATTGATGGCAACACGTCTTACTACCGAAGAAATACTTTCCGTTTTACCGGACTTGGATAAAGCCGGTTATTATGCTTTGGAAGTCTGGGGAGGAGCTACTTTTGATGCTTGTCTTAGATTCTTAAATGAAGATCCATGGGAAAGACTAAGAGCAATCAGAAAAGTAATAAAAAACACGAAATTACAAATGTTATTTAGAGGTCAAAACATTTTAGGTTATAAGCATTATCCGGATGATGTTGTCGAGAAGTTTGTTGAGAAATCAATTGAAAATGGGATAGATATTATAAGGATATTCGATGCTTTAAATGATTTACGAAACTTAGAAACCTCAGCCAAAGCTGTTAAAAAATATAAAGGACACCTACAAATTGCTTTATCTTATACCACTAGTCCTGTTCATTCTATTGATTATTATGTTGAACTAGCAAAAAGAGCAGTAGAAATGAAAGCTGACTCCATCTGTATTAAAGACATGTCTGGTATTTTAATGCCAGATACGGCATATGAATTAATTAAAACGCTAAAACACAGCATTACAATACCAATTAACTTTCATACCCACGCTACTTCTGGTATAGCACCAATTACGTATTACAAAGCTATTGAAGCTGGAGTTGATATTATCGATACTGCTCTTTCACCACTTTCCGGTGGAACTTCTCAAGTCGCAACGGAAGCAATCGCAGCTTTGATGGGTTATGAAGCAAACCTTAACTTTGATGCCTTAGAAAACGCGAAAACTATCCTAACCAAGATTAAAGATAAATACTTAGAGTCAGGTATTTTAAACCCAAAAGCTTTAACACCAAATCCCCAAATTCTCCATTCCCAGATTCCTGGGGGAATGATTTCTAATCTATTAAGTCAACTAAAAGAACAAAACGCCTTAGATAAATATGAAGATGTACTACAAGAAGTTCCTAGAGTTAGAAGGGACCTTGGTTATCCACCCCTAGTAACTCCACTTTCACAAATGGTCGGTACTCAAGCTATCATGAATATTCTTACCAAGGAAAGATATAAGATCGTTCCTGATGAGATTAAAGCCTATTTAAGAGGACAATATGGTCAGTCACCTGGTGAGATTGATGATGAATTCCGCAGAAGCATCATCGGTAATGCCAAAGTAATCGATTATCGTCCCGCTGATGATTTAACCCCACAATTTGAGCTATTAAAAGAAAAATATCAGGACCTAGCTCGATCAGATGAAGACGTCTTATCTCTTGCTTTATTTGAAGTAGTCGCAAAAAAATATTTATTGAAGCAAAAGACTGATTATAGAGAATTCACCATTCATCTAGGTGAAGAGTCATGATGCTATTTACATTTATGGATGGGTTATTGTTTTCATTACTCAGCATCTTCTTAGTAATCTTATTAATCGCAATTATCATAATTGCTATATCACCTTTAAAAAACCTAAGTAAAACTAAAGAATACCCTAAAGACACTTTAAATAATCCATCTTCAAAAGAAATCAAAGATGATGATATGATGGTTGCCTTATTAGTAGCATCCATCGATTATCTTGAAACCACAAACAAAGAACCGTATGTAAAATCAATAAGGGAGATTCATAATGAAAATCTATAAAATTAAAGTAAACGGAAAAGTATATGAAGTGGAACTGGAATCCGTTGAAGAAAACGATAAATCCATAAACGATAACGATAGTCAAACTCCAAAAACCAGTTCCAATAAAAACAGTATTTCCTCGCCAATGCAGGGAACTATCCAAAACATCCTAGTAAAACCCGGACAAAAAGTAAAAAAAGGGGATTCTTTATTAGTTATCGAAACAATGAAATTAGAAAATATCATTACTGCTGATAACGATTATTTAGTCTTAGATATTTTAGTTAAAGAAGGCGACTCTGTCGATAACAACCAACCTTTACTAAGGGTAGAATAGTATGGTAGAGATCCTTAATAAATTATATGAATCAAGTGGCCTCTATAGTTTTTTAGGTCCCGATGGTTGGAAATATATAATCATGATTATAATTTCTTTAACTTTATTATATCTAGCGATTTTTAAGAACTTTGAACCCTATTTATTATTACCAATAGGTTTTGCAATGTTACTTGTGAATATTCCTGGGACTAATCTTTTTATCAAAGAAACGATCATCGAAAACGGTGAAGAAGTTTCCAAGTATTCCGGTTTATTTGGATATTTATATTATGGCGTAAGTTACGGCATCTATCCTAGTTTAATCTTTTTAGGAATTGGTGCTTCTACTGACTTTGGTCCAATGCTTGCTAGACCGAAATCAATGCTTTTAGGAGGTGCAGCACAGATTGGTATCTTCATTACTTTCTTAGGAGCGATTCTCTTAAAATTTACTGGTGAAGAAGCCGCTGCGATTGGGATTATCGGTGGAGCTGATGGTCCTACTGCTATTTTATTATCCTCTCAACTAGCACCACATTTATTAGGAGCGATCTCAATAGCAGCTTATTCCTATATGGCTTTAGTACCAATTATTCAACCACCAATCATTCGAGTATTAACCACAAAAAAAGAACGAATGATTGAAATGACTCAACTTAGAACTGTTTCTAAGAAAGAAAAAATTATCTTCCCTGTTATTGTAGCGGTAATTACTATTATTCTGATACCTTCAAGTGCTCCGTTAATCGGGATGTTAATGTTAGGTAATCTAATTAAAGAATCTGGTGTTGTTCCTAATCTAGTTCAAGCTAGTAGTAAAACATTACTATATGCCATAACAATCCTTTTAGGATTAAGTATTGGTGCAACTACAAAAGCAACGAACTTTTTACAAACAGAATCCTTAATGATCATTGGTTTAGGTTTGTTTGCCTTTATTGTAGCAACAATCTCTGGAGTATTAGGTGCTAAACTAATGAATGTCTTTAGTAAAGAAAAAATCAACCCTATCATTGGTGCAGCTGGGGTATCTGCCGTGCCAATGGCAGCTAGAGTAGCGATGAAAGAAGGTAAACTAGCAAATGCTAATAACTATCTTTTAATGCATGCGATGGGACCAAATGTTGCTGGTGTTATTGGTAGTGCAATAGCTGCTGGATTACTTCTATCCTATTTTGGTTAAAACAATATAATCTAAACGTTTAATTAGTGATAATTGAACGTTTTTTCTATAAAAAAAAACTAGTTTTCACTAGTTTAATGAGCGCTGTAAAAAATCATTTACGCCAAAAAGTTTTGCATTCACTCTTATCAGCAATATTAAATTGTATAAGCTCTTTTAACAAAACGAAATTGAAAGGTTTATTCCAAGGGAACTTCACTAACATTTTAGAGTAATTTTCACCTAATTCATTAAATTTGTGAGTAAATATATGGATAGTGTGACTTTCAGGTGCAGCTGCAATATGCTTTTTAGATACACTAAAACCAATAATAAAAGTCCCATGATCAGTGAACATCGGTTGATTCCATTTAAATTCAAGTTTTAGTGTAGGAAAGGTTCTAATCACATATTCTAACACTTCTTGCATTCTTGTTTGGTTACTTTCATCTTCAATTTTGTTTATAAACTCAATTACTTCTTTCTTCATAATTCCTCCTATTATATTTTCTAGTCAATAACATTTTTCTAATATTAGCTGATATGAAATCGAACTCTTTTAGATATCTTTTTTTAATAAAGACATATATGATTATCATCTCTTTTATATGTAAAACTAGGTTTTTAATCTCATATCTTGTCGACATCTAAGATAATACTTTTTCATAATGGTTTTTAATAGGCAATAATGGGATCAACCTAAAATTTATTCTATTACTATCATTATACACCCGTAATCTAAAAATTGTAAAAAAAATAAAAGACTAATACAAGTTGTTATAATGATAAACTCTATTAGTCTTATTATTCTATTTAATGATTATCCGAAATGGCAACAATGGTAAGTCATTTTCTGTATAGATAAAAAGTTCGGGAAAATTACAATAACCATATCTGATTTCTTTAATTCTATCTAAATCTTTAATAATAATTTCTTTTTTATCGATTTGATAATTTCTTAACTTTATCTCTTGGTTATCCTTAGTGATTCCGATAAAAAAGTCATTTTGAATATTCTTCTTAAGCAAGTTTAATTGGTTGTTTTTGGTTTTGATAATAAGTGAAGTATCCCTAATCTGATAACTATCTACCCCAGGTGATAAACTATTTACTCCTTCATGATAGACAAACTCTTTCAATATACCTGATATACGCTTCGCTAGGACCGTTTTACTTTTAGGATGAATATTATACTGTTCCCCTAAATCAGCGGCTGTAGCGACGTATTTTTGCTCGTTGATGTTTAAAAACGCTGCTTGAGCAGTTCTTAAATGAGAACTAGCTAAAGGATCAATATCAATATATTCATAACCTGCTATTTGCACGGTGATAACTGGCAAGTTATCATGAAAAGCAGTTCTTAAACTATTGGTTAAACAATCCATTGCTTGTTTATAAACATGATAGTTTAATTTATCATTTTCACCCTGATAATAGATAATCGCTTTACTAGGATAGGGAATAATCTTTGAAGTCATCATCTCATATAAACCAAAGGGACGATTTTGGTGTTTTGGACCCATTGGTAGATATGGATTGGGAATAGCTTTAAAAGCATTCTCATGCGCTATTTTTGAATCCAAACCGGCTTTAACTCCTTGTTCAATTATCCCATAGAATTCCATTAACAGTGGTAGTTGTTTTTTATAAAATGTATCATAATCTTTAAAACTTTGAAATTTTTGATATTCCGTTTGGTAATACTCTAAATAAAACTGAAAATCAGGATTTCTTTTCATACTTTGTTCATCTAGCCAAGTAAAGATTGTTGTATCTCCCATATTACAAGAGATAATACCAATAGGAATATCATAAGTTTTAATCAAGTCTTTGGCGATACCATATCCTAAAGCAGAAAACCATTTGATATTATCCTTATTCGCAGCACTCCATTTAGGGTTGTTTTGATATAACCACGAAAACTCTTCTTCCGCCTTTTCATATGGTAGTTTAGGTACTTCATAGGATCTGACATTTGTAAATTCTTCTATGTCAATCTCTGTAGCCTCACCAACAGTAAAAGCCATATTGGATTGTCCCATGGCTAAAAACACATCACCAACAACGATGTTATTAAGGATAATTTCTTGATTATCAGTATATACTCTCAGTTTAAACCCATGCCTAATAATTGGTAACCTCGTTAAGGTAAAACAAAAATCTTCCGTAGTCGTTTTAAACTCATACTTGTAATTTAAAAACTCAATTTTGATCTTGATATTCTTTTTCGCTTTACCAAAGATAAGCACTGGTTTCTCTCTCTGAAAAACCAGGTTATCTTGGAATATTTTAGCTAATTCAAAGTCTATATTCATCTTGTCATTTCCTTATGGGTAGCACCGGATTCTTGTAAAAACAAATCCGGTGCTTAAATATTTTAAATCCTTACCTTAAGCAGGCATTGTGTCGCTTAAAATTATTTGTTCAATCGTAACACTACCAGTATAAGGGTCTGATGACCAGTTGTTAAAACCAAAGGCAAAATCAGTTATTTCTGTAGTTGTATGTCCAGAAACCGTTACATCAATATAAGCCCATCCAGTTTCACCAACTTCTGGTAAATGAATCGTATAAGCATTTTGACTTCCTGACCAATATAACCAAACATTCGCTGTAGTTTTATTCGTGTTATTTGTCATATAGAAACAGAGATATTTTGTAGCATCCGTTCCACCAAAGCTAGCTAATGTATCATATTTTCTCACTAAGTTCCAACCATTTGGAGCAGTAGCTGGTAAAGTGAAGGTAAACGCTTCATTAACAGTATCTAAAGTAATAAGATCCGATGGAGAAGTATTTACACCATTTGTTCTTTCCGTATATTCTGCTTCAAAAGCTGCTTCATCAGCATAAGTAAAATCATCCACTAAAACTTCAATTGCAGGAATTACTACATTATAATCAGCTAATTGACCAGCAACTTCTACTAACACAACTTCATATACGGTATAACTACCAGTAATCGGACTACTTGACCAGTTATTAAAACCTAAACCAAAGTCTGTTATTTCTGATACACTGTGTCCTGAATTTCTAACATCCACAAAGACCCAACCAGTTTCACCAATTGCTGGTAAATTAACGGTATAAACATTTTGACTTCCTGACCAGTATAACCAAACACCTGCAGTTGTTACATTCGTATTATTCGTTAAATAAAACGCAAGGATTGGTGTTTGATCCGTTCCACCTAAACTTGATAATGAATCAAATTTTCTTGCAAGTACCCAACCTTCATTTGCTGTTGTTGGTAATGTAAATGTAAAGGAATCTTTTTCTGGGTTTAAAGTCAAATTATCATGAGTGGCATGATTTGTTCCACTTGAACGATAGGTCCATTCCGCTTCAAAAGTTGTTTCATCTGCATAGGTAAAATCATCTAGACTTTCTGAATACATCGCGATTTCCAAAGGAACTTCTCCAAGTCTAGCAGGATCATTACTAGCAACAATCTTAAAGATTGAGATTGAACCAGTTATTTGACTACTTGACCAGTTGTTGAAACCAAAGGCAAAATCTGTTATTTGTGATACTAAGTGGCTTGATGCATACACATCAATGGTAACCCAACCATACTGTCCAATCGCTGGTAAAGTAACGGTATAAGCATTTTGATTGCCATCCCAATACAACCACACCTTTGCTTCAGTAACATTTGTATTATTTAAAACATAGAAACTTAAGTAATGTTCGTTTTGTAAAACACCAAAACTAGCTAAAGCATCATATTTTCTTACTAAATTCCATCCTTCTTGAGCGCTAGCTGGTAAAGTTAATACTAGAGCATCTTTATAATCATCTAAGTTCATTAAACTTGAAGGATCAATATTAGCTCCGCCTGATCGTTCTGTCCATTCTGCTTCAAAAGCAGTTTCATCAGCGTAAGTAAACTCATCAATCACTGAAAAACTAAATGGTACTTCGATTTCGATATCTAATAAATCCATTTGGTCTTCTACTAACACCATTTCATAAACCATAAAGCTACCAGTGATTTGATTCGCTGACCAGTTATTGAATCCTAAACCAAAGTCAATAATTTCTGATGTCGTTTTACCACTGACAGAAATTGGAATGATGACCCAACCACTTTCACCAATTGCTGGTAAAGTAATTGTGAAGGCATTTTGATTACCTGACCAATATAGCCAAATACTTGCACTTGTAACATTCGTATTGTTCGTCATATAGAAGGCTAAGACTTTATGATCATTGGTTCCACCTAAATTAGTTAAGCTTTCATATCTTCTAGCAATTAACCAACCATTTGTAGCTGTTGCTGGAAAATCCATAACAAATGCATCATTATCTAAATCAACATTGATAATATCAGATGGTGAAGTGTTCACACCATTTGCTCTTTCTGTCCATTCTGCTTCAAATGCATCTTCATCAACATAAGTAAAATCATCAACTACTACTGTATTTGGTTCTTCTACAACATGTGGAGGAGCAATAATCTTATTTAGTTCAGCTGCTTCTTTCACACAAGTAACATAACTAATAGAGAAACTACCAGTTACAGGAGCACTTGACCAGTTATTAAAGCCTAAACCAAAATCAGTAATTTCAGAAGGAAGTTTTCCAGAAGCATTATAGACATCAACAAACACCCATCCACTTTCACCAATTGCTGGTAAAGTTACTGTGTAAGCATTTTGACTTCCTGACCAGTATAACCAAAGTCCTGCACTTGTTACATTGGTATTATTCGTAACATACATTGCGAGGATTGGATAATCATCCGTAACTCCAAAGCTAGATAAACTATCATATTTTCTTGCTAAGATCCAACCTTCATTTGCAGTTGCTGGTAAAGTGAATGTCATGAAATCATTTTCAGCATCTAAAGTCATATTATCTGATGGACTAGTATTAGCTCCACTTGAACGATAGGTCCATTCTGCTTCAAAAGCATCTTCATCTACGTAAGTAAAATCATCAACTAAAACTTCATCAGCTACACCAGTTGCGACCAATGATTCTAACATAAAGTCTTTAATATAGATTGCATTACCAGCATCAGTTGCAAGATATCCATACATGAATTGGAATTTAGCATTGCCATTAGGAATGGTTTTATCCACTGTGAAGATAAATTCATACGTTGCATATTCATCCGTAATGTTCAAAGTCTTCAATCCGCCAGCAAAATTATCAATCCATGGATCAACCCATAGTGTTGAACCGATTCTTAAACGTAGTTCTGTAGCTGCATCAGCTTTAACTGTAAAGACGATTCGGTAAGTTTGACCAAATTCAAAATTAGCAGCGTCAAGATAATACACGATTCTTCCTGGATCCCAATCATAAGTAAGTTGAACCATATTACTAATCTTATATGCTTCTTCCGCAAAATCAATTCCACCAGTACTATTCGCTACTTCATCAGGAGTTTGAAGATTAGCAACCAATTCATATTCCGGTTCTTGAACTTTTACAAGATCAAAACTCTTAACATAAATTGTATTTGTAGCGTCACTTGAAAGATAACCATACATGAATTGGAATTTAGCACTACCATTAGGCATTGCTTTATCTACGGTAAAGATTACTTGGTACGTAACATACTCCGTAGTTATAGAAACCGTTCTAAGTCCACCTTCATAATTATCAATCCATGGATCAACCCATAATGTTGAACCAACTCTAAAGTATAAATCCGTAGCGGTATCAGCCTTAACTGTAAGTTCAAACTTATACGTTTTTCCAAATTCTAATTCAGTATCATTAAAGTAATATACCCATCTTGCATGATCCCAAGGATCAACATTAACATCAATATTCGTAATTAAATGCGCTTCTTCTACTGCATCATAAGTAACTGTTGAATGGGTTGGACCTTCATCTGGGTCACCTAACGGTGTTCTTGATGATTCATCCCATTCCAGATTAGATACGGTAACTTCAACTGTTTTACTAGCTACATTACCTAAAGCATCACTTACTTCATAAGTAACAGTAAATGTTCCAGCAGTAACCGCAAATCCACCATCTAAGAACGCATCTAAACCAGTAATTACTAGATTCGCATTATCAATCACACCATCAACATTATCCGTAACG
>NPIE01001616.1_pt1 | contig 33938 bp, 27 predicted proteins | sample 8637661 | NCBI WGS metagenome assembly NPIE01 (sample SAMN07420842, study PRJNA396082) | bioreactor metagenome | isolation source: sample BA12 brine-fed electro-methanogenic bioreactor BA | place: Japan: Kochi | collected 2016-12-09 | reverse complement strand
AGCGCCTGCTGACCCAGGGCATGGTGCTGGCCGAGACCTGGTATCGCGAGGATGATTCCGGGCGCAGCACCTGGTTCAACCCGGCTTCAGTCGATGTCGAACGCGACGGCCGCGGCAATATCCTCTCGGCGGTGCTGGTCGATGACGGTCAGCCGGTGCACTTCGGCGGCATCGAGAAGATGGCCAAGTCGAAGAACAACGGTGTCGACCCGGCCAGGATGGTGGCGCAGTATGGTGCCGACACGGTGCGCCTGTTCTCGATGTTTGCAGCACCCCCGGAGCAGAGCCTGGAATGGTCCGAGGCGGGCGTCGAAGGTGCCTGGCGCTTCCTGAAGCGACTCTGGACCCAGGTGCATGCGCATCTGGATGGCCCGGCGCCGGGCGCCCTGGACACCGAAGCGCTGGGCGAGGCGGCGCTCGATGCACGGCGCAAGGTGCACGAGACCATCGCCAAGGTCGGCGATGACTTCGGCCGGCGCTACAGTTTCAATACCGCGATCGCGGCGGTGATGGAATGTTCCAACCTGCTGGCGCGCTTCGAACCGGCCAATCCGGCCGAACAGGCCGTTGCGCGCGAAGGCTGGGAGGCGCTGGTGCGGCTGATCGCGCCGGTTACCCCGCATATTTCCCAGGCGCTGTGGCAGACGCTCGGCCACAAGGCCAGCATTCTCGAAGCAGGCTGGCCGGCGGTCGATGAAGCTGCGCTGGTGCAGCAGCAGCTGACCGTGGTGGTGCAGGTCAACGGCAAGGTCCGGGCCCGCATCCAGGTCGCGCCCGGGGCCGATCGTGAGCACTTGCAGCAACAGGCCCTGGCCGACGAGAATGTGGCCAGGCATGTGGAAGGAAATACAGTGCGCAAGCTGATCGTGGTGCCGGACAAGCTGGTCAATATCGTGGTGTCCAACTGATGGCCATGCGGGATATGCGTACGTTGCTGAGCGCAGCAGTGCTTGCCTTCACCATGGCCGGCTGCGGCTTTCAGCTCAGGGGCGCGGCCAGCCTGCCACCGGAGATGGCAACGACCTGGCTGCAGGTTCAGAATCGCAACAGCCCGTTCGTGCGCGAGCTGGAGCTGCTGTTGCGCGCGAACGGCGTCGACCTGGTCGACGGTCCGGGCGCGGAGGTGGCTGAGTTGCGGATCCGGCGTGAGCGTATCACCCGCCGCGCGCTGTCGATTGCAGGCGATGCCCGGGTGCGCGAGTTCGAGCTGGTGTTCGAGCTGGAATTCGAACTCAAGGGCCCCGGCGGCGAGTCGCTGCTGCGACCGGAAAACCTGCGCCTGGAGCGCGATTTCCAGTTCGACGAACAGGCGATTCTCGGTGCGGCCAACGAAGAGGAACTGCTGCGCGATGAGCTGCGCCGCAGCATGGCGCAGATGCTGATCCGTCGTTTCGAGGCCTTTGCGCGGCGGTGAAGATCCAGCCCGCCCGACTGGCCGCCGAGCTGGAGCGCCGCTTGCATCCGGTCTACCTGTTCGCCGGGCCTGAACGCCTGATCGTCGAGGAGGCGGCCGACCAGGTCCGGCGCGCCTGTCGCGCACATGATGTGGTCGAACGGATCCGGCTCAGTGCCGATGGCCGCTTCGACTGGGGCGATCTTTCCCGCGCGACCGAAACCGCTTCGCTGTTCGCCACGCGTCGTCTGGTCGAGATTCGCCTGCCGACCGGCAAGCCCGGCACGGAAGGCGGCAAGGCGCTGCGCGCCTGGGTCGAGCAGGATCGCGATGACGTGCTGATGCTGCTGGCCGACCAGTGGGAGCTGGCACAGGAAAAATCGGCCTGGTTCAAGGCGCTGGACGCGGCCGGCCTGTTCATTGCCGCCTGGGCGGTCAAGCCGGCCCAGCTGCCGCGCTGGATCGATCAGCGCCTGACCAGCCGCGGCCTTTCGGCCGATGCCAGTGTGGCCCGGTTCCTGGCCGAACGCCTCGAAGGCAACCTGCTGGCAGCCGCACAGGAGGTCGATCGGCTGGCCTTGCTGTTTCCTGGTGCACGCCTGACCCTGGCCCAGGTGCGTGAAGCGGTCGCCGACAATGCGCGCTTCGATTCCTTCCGTCTGGTCGAGCTGAGCCTGACCGGCCAGGCCGGGGCTGCGCTGCGCTGCATCCGCGGCCTGCGCGAGACCGAAGTCGCGCCGGCGGCAGTGATCTGGGCGGTGGGCCGGGAAGTCGAAGTCGCCTGGCAGGTTGCGGTCCGGCGTCAGCCTGCGGCGCAGACGTATCGTGAGCTGCAGGTCTGGCCGTCACGTCAGGGACCGATCGAGGCCTGCATCCATCGGCTCGGCGCATCCCGGCTGGAGGCCTTGATTCCGCGCCTGAGTCGGCTGGACCGACTCGCCAAGGGCCAGGCCGAAGGTGCCTTCTGGGTCGAGCTGGAACGGTTCTGCGTGGCGCTGGCGCAGACGCCGGGGCGCCGGGCCGCATGAGTCGTCACGCGATCGCGATCTTCGGCGGCACCTTCGATCCGGTGCACTACGGTCATCTGCGAGCGGCTTCGGAAGTGGCCGAAAAGCTCGGCGTCGATGATTTCCGCCTGCTGCCGGCTGGCCGCCCGCCGCATCGCGACGCTACCTGGGCCGCGCCGCGGCACCGGATGGCAATGCTGGAGCTGGCGCTGGCACCGCATGCAGATCTCTCGGTCGATGAGCGCGAAGTCCAGCGTCGCGGCCCGTCCTACATGAGCGATACCCTTGCCAGCATTCGTGCCGAGGCCGGCGATCAGCCTTTGCTGCTGTGTCTGGGTCAGGATGCGGCCAACCATCTCGACAAGTGGCACGAATGGCATCGGCTGCTCGATCATGCACATCTGGTGGTGATGACCCGGCCCGACGCCGAACCGAAATATTCAGCCGCGCTGAGCCGCTACCTGGAGGATCGCTGGGTCGACTCGCCCGAGGGCTTGATGGCGCAGCCGGCCGGTCGGGTCTGCAACATCAACGTGACCCGGCTTGCGATCTCCTCGACCGACATCCGGCGCCAGCTCGCGGCCGGGCGCAGTCCGAGGTTCCTGCTGCCTTCGACCGTGCTGGCCTACATTCTCAAGCATGGCCTGTACCGGGATGCGAATAAAGCGGACTGAGCCCGGTTCAGCTTCGGGTTGCCGCACGCAGAATACGGTCCAGTCGCTCCAGATCCTCGAGCGCGTTGTACAGCGGCGTCGGGCTGATCCGGATGATGTCGGGTTCGCGCCAGTCGCCGATCACCCCTTCGGCCTGCAGGGTCTCGAACAGCGCCCGTCCGGCCTCGCGCCCGGCGCGGACCCGCAAGGAGATCTGGCAGCCGCGGCGCTGGCGTTGGCGCGGCGTGACCACGGCCAGCGGCTGACCGGGCAATGCGTCGACCCGTTCGATCAGCTCGCCGGCCAGGTCGGGTTCGGCATCCTGCAGACTGTCGATATCGGCCTCGCGCCAGATCTCCAGCGTGCCGGCAAGGGCTGCCAGGTTCAGGATCGGCGCGCCCGAGACCTGCCAGCCCTCGGCGCCGCGAATCGGCTCGAAGTCCGGGCCCATCAGGAAGCGGGTGGCCTCGTTGTTGCCCCACCAGCCGGCCAGGCGCGGACCGTCGAAATCGGCATGACGCTCGTGGACGAAGATGCCGGCGACCGCACCCGGTCCGGCGTTGAGGTACTTGTAGCTGCACCAGGCGGCGAAATCCACGTCCCAGTCATGCAGCTTGAGCGGCACGTTGCCGATCGCATGGGCGAGATCCAGCCCGATCGGAACATCGCTGCGCCGCGCGGCCGACGCAATCACCGCCAGATCGAAACGCTGACCAGTGGCGTACTGCACGCCGGGCCACAGCACCAGCGCAAGTTCATCGGCATGGCGCTCGATGGTCTCGACCACACGGGCATCGTCGATCAGTCCGTCCGTGTCCGGATCCAGCTCGATCAGATCGTGCTCGGGGTCGAGGCCGTGCAGCTTGAGCTGCGCAACTACTGCGTAGCGATCCGATGGAAACGCGCCGCGCTCGATCAGGATCTTGCGCTTGTTGCCTTCGGGCCGAAAGAAGCCACTCATCAGCAGATGCAGGTTCACGGTCAGCGCGCCCATCGCGCAGACTTCGCTTTCGCGCGCGCCGGCCAGCCGGGCCAGCACATCGGTGCAGCTGCGGTGGTAGCCCAGCCAGGCCGGTTCGCCGCGAAAATGGCCGTCGACCGCAAGTGCGCCCCAGCGTTCGAGCTCGCGCTCGACCCGCGGCCGCACGCTGTCGGGCATCAGCCCCAGCGAATTGCCGCAGAAATACAGCTTCTTGCCCGGCCCGTGGTCGGGAAAGGTGAATCGATGACGAAACGCTCCGGCGCGCATGCTGAACTTCCTGCGGGGTCAGAGCCGGAATGGTGCCAGAACTGGGTCATGGTTTGGTCGTTCCTGATCACGCAGGTGGATGAGCAATGATCCAGAACAGCTTTACCGCAGATTACGCAGATTACGACTGTTTTGAGACGGTCCAGAAGCGATTTTTAACCGCAAATGAACGCAAATGAACGCAAATGAATTCCTGAAAAAGCAATCAGCCTCGGCGTGATGGCTCAAGACCGACGTGGCTCCCGTATCCTGAGTCCGATACGCTGCCGACCGCATGGCCCTGAAACCTGAAACCTGAAACCTGAAACCTGAAACCTGAAACCTGAAAACTCGCCGCATGAACGTCTCCGATTTCGATTTCGAATTACCCGCAGAGCTGATCGCGCAACAGCCGCTGGCCGCGCGCAGTGCGAGCCGGCTGCTGGTGATGGATCGCCGCACAGGTGCGCTCGCTGACCGGCGCTTCGCCGAGCTGGATCAGCTGCTCGAGCCCGGCGATCTGCTGGTGTTCAACGACACCCGCGTGATTCCGGCGCGCTTGCATGCCGAGAAGCCCACCGGAGGCCGGGTCGAGATCCTGGTCGAGCGCGTGCTTGAAGGCGGGGCCGCGTTGGCGCAGCTCGGGGTCAAGCGCAAGCCGGCCCCGGGCAGTGTGCTGCGCGAGTGCCGCACCGGTGCCGAGATCGAAGTCGACGGCCGGGTCGACGAGTTCTGGCGCATTCGCCGAGTCGACGGCGCCGACTGGTTCGAACTGCTCGAGCGCGCCGGCCACATGCCGCTGCCGCCGTACATCGAGCGCGCCGACGATGCTGCCGACCGCGAACGCTACCAGACCACCTACGCCCGGGTGCCGGGTGCCGTAGCGGCGCCGACGGCCGGCCTGCACTTCGACGACGCGCTGTTCGAGCGCCTCGACGCGCGCGGCGTTCAGCGCGCTTTCTGCACGCTGCACGTCGGTGCCGGTACCTTTCAGCCGGTGCGGGTTGCCAAGGTCGAGGACCATCGCATGCACCCGGAATGGCTGCAGGTCGGGCCCGACCTGGTCGAGGCGATCGAGGCCGCGCGCAGCCGCGGTGGGCGCGTGCTGGCGGTCGGTACGACCTCGTTGCGGGCGCTGGAGTCGGCTGCGGCGGCCGGAAGCGGAACACTGGCACCATTTACCGGCGACAGCCGGCTGTTCATCTACCCGGGCTTCGAGTTCCGGGTCGTCGACGGACTGGTCACGAACTTCCACCTGCCGGGCTCGACCCTGATGATGCTGGTCTCGGCCTTTTCCAGCCGCGACAGGATCCTTGCCGCCTACCGCCACGCGGCCGAGCAGCGCTATCGCTTCTTCAGCTACGGCGATGCGATGTTGATGGTGTAGCGGGATTGGGGATTCGACCCCTGAAAACCGAAGCTGATCAGGTACGAGACTCAGCCGGTTGACGCAGTCTCTGTTGAAGCTGCTTTTGTGATTAAAACCGCAAATGAACGCGAATAAAAAACTCGGAGCACGGAATCAGATCCGCACTGGTGACTCGAAATCGCGCGCTCAGGTCTGGTTCAGTCGCTCGACTGGCTCATCAGACATTTGCGTTCATTCGCGTTCATTTGCGGTTCGAAACAGTTTTCCCCCTGGAGACACTCTCTGAATACCGGCTGAGTCAAGTGCGTAGTCGGGAAACTGAAAACTCCCTCACAGATTCGAATAATTCGGTCCAGAGCCGCCTTCGGGGGTGACCCAGTTGATGATCTGGTAGGGGTCGGCGATGTCGCAGGTCTTGCAGTGGACNNGACGCAGTTGGCGGCGTTGATCTGGATGCGCTTGCCGTTGTCGTCCTCGACACGTTCGTAGACGCTGGCCGGGCAGAATCGGGTGCAGGGGTTGCCGTACTCGCTTTCGCACCTGGTGAAGCACACGTCCGGCTCGATGATCTTGAGATGGACCGGCTGGTCCTCGTCGTGCTCGGTCGAGGCGAAGTAGACCGAGGCCAGACGGTCCCGCGGCGGCAGCTCACGTTCGACGTAGTCGAATTTCAGGCTCTCCTGATCGAGCTTGCGGTACTGATCGTGATCGGCGTGGTTGCTGAGCGTCCGCGGCAGCTTGCCGGCGGTTGCGGTCTCGATCGCGGCGGTGATGAGGCCGCGCAGCAGGCCCTTGTGGAAGCCGGGCCGGATGTTGCGTACTTTCTTCAGTTCGGCGACCACCTCGGAACTTCGCAGGCGCGCATCGAAGCCCTCGGCCGAACGCTTTTCGGCGAGGTGCTCGGCGGCCAGCATGCCGGATTTCAGGGCCTGGTGGACGCCCTTGATCTTGGGTACGTTGAGCAGCCCGGCCGAGTCGCCGATCAGGATTGCGCCGGGCATCTCGACTTTCGGCAGCGACTGGTAACCGCCTTCGACCAGCGCGCGTGCGCCGGCCGACAGAATCTCGCCGCCTTCGAGCAGCTCGCGCATCATCGGGTGATGCTTGAACTGCTGGAAGGCCTCGAACGGCATGAAGTTCGGGTCCTGGTAGTCCAGACCGCAGACGAAGCCGAGCGCAAGTCGGTTCTTGTCGAGGTGATAGACGAAGCTGCCGCCGTAGATTTGCGGCGGCAGCGGCCAGCCGATGCTGTGCATGATCCGGCCCGGCTCGACCCGGCCCTCGGGCAGTTGCCACAGCTCCTTCATGCCGATGCCGTAAGTCTGCGGATCGGCGTTGGCATCCAGTCGGTACTTGCCAATGGCGCGCTTGGACAGGTGGCCGCGGCAACCCTCGGCCAGCACTGTGACATCGGCCCGAATCTCGATGCCCTGAACGTAGCCGTCCTTCTGGCTGCCGTCGCGGGCGATGCCCATGTCGCCGATGATCGCGCCGCGCACGGCATCATCATCGTCGTAGCTCAGCTCGGCCGCGGCAAAGCCCGGGAACAGGTCGACACCGAGGGCTTCGGCCTTCGGTGCCAGCCAGGCGCACATCGCGCCCAGCGAGACGATGAAGTTGCCGTGGTTGTTCTGCTGCGGCGGGGTCGGCATCTTGCGCTTGCCGGTCTTGGTCAGCCAGACCAGCTCATCGCGTCCGGCCGGCACGCAGATCGGCGGCGGGTCCTCGCGCCAGCCGTCGACCAGACGGTCCAGCGGCTCAGGCTCGATTACCGCACCGGACAGGATCTGCCCGCCGATCTCGGCCGCCTTTTCGATCACGCAGACATTGAGCTCTGAATCGAGCTGCTTCAGATGCATCGCGCAAGCCAGACCGGCCGGCCCGGCACCGACGATGATCACGTCGTATTCCATGATTTCGCGTTCGGACATCGGTCTCGCCTCGTTGCAGTTCAGGCTGCGGGTACGTGCAGGAGCTTCAATGGTACGTCCTAATGGTAAAGGCCGTGGCCGGCCCGGTGGGCCAAGCGGGCGCAGACCGTGGGCGGTTGATTCAACGCGGTCGCCAGTCGCTCACCACTTCAAGCCTTTCATCTGCTCCCACGCCCAGGCGTGGGCAACGATGGTTTGCAGCTCGGCGAATTCTGGAATCCACCCCAATACGGACCGGGCCAGTGCGCTATTGGCCAAAAGGACCGGCGGGTCGCCAAGGCGTCGGTCGGTTTCGATAACCTTGACACCGCGCCCCGTTACGTGACGAACGGTGTCGACCACCTCTCGAATGCTGAAGCCATGGCCATTGCCCAGATTGAACGCTGCCGAGCTTGCACCGGACTCCAGGTACTCCAGCGCCTTCAGATGGGCCCGCGCCAGGTCTTCGACGTGAATGTAGTCGCGAATACAGGTGCCGTCGGGCGTTGGATAATCCGTGCCGAAAATATGGATTGCATCGCGCCGGCCCGAGGCCGCCTGCAGCACCAGCGGAATCAAATGGGTTTCCGGTTCATGGCGCTCGCCCAGGCTGCCGTCCGGATTCGCGCCTGCCGCATTGAAATAACGCAGGCACACGCTCTTCAAGCCATATGCCTGTTCATAGTCCGGCAACAACTGCTCGATCAGCCACTTGCTGCGGCCATAGGGGCTGACGGGTGCCTTGGGATGAGCTTCATCGATGGGTGTGTACTCCGGATTTCCGAAGATCGCTGCGGTCGACGAAAAGACCAGATGGGCCACGCCATGCCTTGCCATGCCATCGAGTAACTCCAGTGTTTTGCCCACATTGTTGCGGTAATAGGACGAAGGGTCCTTCATCGAAGCACCCACTTCGATGAATGAGGCAAAGTTCATCACTGCCGTGATGGAGTGCTCGGCAAAAATCCGCTCCAGCAGGGCACGATCACCAATATTGCCCTCGACCAGGCAGTCCCCCCTTACGGCATCACGAAAGCCACCCGACAAGTCGTCGAGCACCACCACGTCGCGTCCGCAGCGGCGAAGATACTGCGCCACGTGTGATCCGATGTAGCCAGCCCCGCCGGCAACCAGAATCTTGCTCATCGCTTTTGTCTAATCCCGCGCCTGTGAGCCGTCAGCCAGGCTCGCATCGATAGCATCCTCCTCAAGCATTCGTTCAACAGTCCCCTTGATCCGGCTTGCTCGAAACAGGGCGGCATAGGCTCGGTGCAGAAGCTCGGTCAGGGATTGCGGACAGTCCAGACCCTGTTCGATCCGCGCATTCGCGAGGTCGTCAAGCTTGCGGGCGCCTTTCATCAGTCGCGGATAGTGGGGCGCGATGCGGTTCCATTCGGTCTCGACACCTTCGATCTTCGTCCAGGCTCGCACCAGCTTGCTCGGGTGCCGCTGGTGGAATACCCAATTCGAGCGTCCCTGCAGCTCACAGCGACGCGCAAAGCCATCGACTGTCAGGGTGCGGATCATGGTGCTGATGGCTTGAGCGTTGTAACGCACACGCAGTCCTGCGCTGCGCAGCCGGTAGGCCAACTCGATGTCCTCGGCACCGAATCTGAACACCGGATCGAACAGTCCATGTTTCAGCAGGAGCTCCCGCTTGCACGACGAGCGCCCACCCCAGAAGTAGGTGAAGTCCAGTTGCTGACCGTCCTTTAGTGAACGATAGCTGAAGAGTTGGCAGCCCACCTCCGTCACATAACGCATCAGCGGTGAGCGAGACTGCGCGTAGCCGAGGCCGGTATGGCCGAGGATCGCGGTTTCAAGCCTGGGGTCGTGCTGATGACTCAGCCAATGCTGCTCCAGGGCGCGACTATCAAGCACATCGTCATCGTCGAGGATGACGACGATCGGCGCTCGTGAAAGGCAGATTCCATGGTTTTTGGCGGCAGCCAGGCCGGAGTTGGGCTGACGGGTGTAGCGCAAGTTCATCAGTGACGCGAAACGCGAGGCGATCTCGGCCGTCTCGTCGCTCGACCCATCGTCGATGAGCACAACCTCGAACTGCTCCTGGCCCAGCGTTTGGGCGCTGAGTGCGCCCAGCGCCCTTGCCAACAGTGGCGCACGATTATAGGTGCACAGAATGGCGCTGATCAGTGGCCCGGGATTCATCGATCGAAAATTCTGGCAGTCGGGTCGGTCAATGGATAGGTCTGGCTGGCGGTGCAGGCTTCAGCCAATGCCAGATGCGGGCGCTTGGCGAGAAACGCCCGCATGGCGGACTCGGTCCTGGTGTAGTCGTAGGTGCTGACCGGTTTGCGCAAGGCATGCCGGACAGGCGTGGCGTCGATAACGCCAAGCTGCCGATCGTGCTGCTCAAGGATTACCGGCCAGACAAAATCCAGGCCCCAGCCCATTGGCGCATCCTCGTCGAAAGGCAAGAGCATTTCAAAACCATCGCGACGCAGCGAAAATACCGGACCGATCTCAACAAAGCGTGTGCGGCGGGATTCAACGCCCATGAGTTGATTGACGAACTGGTGGTCAGTGAAGCTGTCGTGGGTGCGCGCTGGTTGCGCCAGCGTGAAGTCGCGCGCCTCCTGGATCGCGAGATAGCGGTCGACAAATCCATGGGGCAGCTCGATGTCATCGTCGACCACCATCAGGTAGCGGTATGGCTCACACTTGATCGCGGCGAGCAGCCGGTTGAGCAGCACGAACTTGGGCGCCCGCTCAGTGCTGTGCAGCCGCGTCAGTTCTTTCAATGCGGGATCAATCCGCACTCCGGGTGCTCCGGCTCCAACTGAAGCCCAGTGCAGATCCACCGTCCAGTGACGTGAGCTGAGCAATTCGCTCGAAATCTCCGCAGCGTAGTTGGCGATCCCGGGCAGATAGACACCCAGGATCAGCACGCGGCGGTCGCTGGCCTGCTCTGGAGGGGGCACTCTCTCTGTCTGGTCGGGTACCGCCGGTTCCGCGGTTTTCACCGGGGATTCGGTGCTGATCGCACTGTTGGATGCCTGCCCAGGCGCCAAAACGCTCGCCAACTGGCTGGCGACTGCGGCTTTGGAGTAGCGTTCACGCATCAGCTCAAGCCCGGCCGCCGAGAGGTGTGACCATAGCGCCTCGTCCCGATAAAGCCGCACCACGGCCTCGGCGAACTGGCGTGGTTCATCCGCAATCAGGGCCTCGGTGCCGTCGGTCAGGCCCATGCCCTCGGCACCGATGCGGGTCGTGACCACGGGCAGACCCTGGCTCAAGCTTTGACCGATTTTGCCCTTCATCCCTGCGCCATGGCGCAGTGGTGCGACAAAGACCCGCGCTTGGGCGAAGCAGGGTTCAATCTCGGCGACATAGCCGACCGCTTCGATCGCCGGTGAGTTGAGCGTCCGGATCGAGTTCGGCATGTGGCTGCCGACAATTCGCAGTTTCACGTCGGGGATTTCGGTGCGTACCAGCGGCAGGATTTCGCTGGCGAAGTAGTGCATGGCGTCGACGTTGGGTTGGTGCTGAAAACCGCCGACGAAGAAAAGATCGCGCCGGGCCTCGAGGCCGGGCGCGAACTCGGTGACCGGATGAATATTGGGCAGTACCCGCACGTCAAGCTCTGGGTCTTCCAGGAGCAGGCGCGTGCGCTCATTTTCGGTGATGGCGATCACACGATCAGCGGCGCGCGCATTGGCCAACTCGAGACGCTGATACCGTTTCGCGCGTTCCAGCTGCTCGGCTGGATCAGATGCGAAAGCCGCTCCCCGCTCGAATCGCACCCAGTGCAGATCGACGGTGTCATAGATCACCAGGGCCTGGGTGGCCAGGGCACGGACCGGTGCCAGATAGGTTTCAGCGACTTCAGGGCGCGAGATCCAGACCTGGGCGTAGCGATGCCCATGAGTCTCGAGGTGTTCAATCGCTGCCGACTGTCCGATCAGGGTAGTGATGCCGCATTCTCGGAGCGCCTCGGCATAGCGGGGATGTTCGCCCTCGCGGTCGGCGATGAAATCGATCGAGTGGCCGGCCTCCAGCAGCAGATCGAGAATATGCCGCAGGCGATAGGAGCCAGAGTCGATATCGGGGGTCGGCGGCTTCCAGTCGATCACAAGCAGTCGATCGGCCGGCTCATCCAGGGGCGGCAACAGCGCTCGCCATTCTCCATCCCAGGACGGCAGGTCCAATGCCGCAAGCTGCTGCGGTTCGAACCTTGAAAATGGCCCATGCAGCAAAAAATGCTTGACGCGGTTCCGCTGGTCGAAATCAAGGGGCAGGGCACGCCAGAGTGGTCGCAGGAGCTTGATCAGATTCATTCAGCGGCCCAAGGTTCCAGAGTGGAAAAGCTCCACAAGTGATCAGCTCTATGCCGCCGGTTCATCCGGGGCGGCCAGCAGCGTTGCGCTGCGAGCATTGGGCGCGGGTTGATCCAAGCCTGGCGAGGGCAGGCATGGCTGACTTCGAGGCCGAGCTCGCTGAACTGCTCGGCCATCAGTCCGTGACGAATACTCAGACCGCTGGCAGGGGCATCGCCGCGCGCTGGCGGCTTTTCGCTGAAGATCAGGACGCGGAGCTGGGGCACGATGCGGATTCGGGCGACGGCAGACCCATATCCTAGTGCATTCCGCCAGTCACACTGCAAGCTTCAACAGACCGCAAAGCCGGGCTAACCAGCCAACCGACCAGCCGACCAACCAGCGAACCAGCGAACCAGCGATCCCAAATCGGCCGGCGGAGCGGCCTCCTACAGAAGGCGGGGATGCCCGAGGCCTTTAAAACGACCAACCGACGAAACGACCAACCGACCAACCAGCGAACCAGCGATCCCAAATCGGCCGGCGGAGCGGCCTCCTACAGAAGGCGGGGATGCCCGAGGCCTTCAAAACGACCAACCGACCAACCGACCAACCGACCAACCGACCAACCGACCAAACGACCAAACGACGAACCACCAATCCCTCCAGCGCTTGCCGGGCGATAGCTGCGTCGCCTACCATTGTGCTCATTCCCGATGGCAGTATCGCCCCATGATCGAAAAGCTCGAACAACGCGCCTTCCTGCTTGCCCTGGCGCTGGTGACGGTCGCGTTCGGCTGGTTGCTCAAGCCGTTCTTCGCGCCGCTGCTGTGGGCCTGCATCATCGCGGTGCTGTTTCATCCGCTGCAGGTGTGGCTGGAGTCGAAGTGGGGGCATCGGCCCAATCTGACCGCGCTGACGACGCTGCTGGCCTGCGTGGTGCTGGTGGTGATTCCGGTGCTGCTGCTGCTGAGCTCCTTCGTCCAGGAGGGGATTGCGGTCGCGCAGCGCATCAGTGCCGGAGAGATCCAGCCGGGCCAGTACGTCGACCAGGTGCGAGCGGCGTTTCCGGCGGCACAGGCACTGCTGGAGCGCTTCGATATCAGCATGGATACGGTGCGCCAGAATGCGGCCCGGCTTGCCGTGACGGTCAGTCAGTTCGCGATGCAGAACGCGCTCTCGGCCGGCATCGGCACGGCCAATTTCCTGCTCAAGCTGGCATTGATGTTGTACGTCACGTACTTCCTGATCCGCGACGGCCGGGCGCTGGTCGAGCATCTGGTCGTGGCATTGCCGCTGGGGGATGAGCGCGAGCGCCTGCTGTTCCAGAAATTCGCCGAGGTCGCGCGCGCCACGGTCAAGGGCAATGTGCTGGTCGCGATGGTGCAGGGCGCGCTGGGCGGGCTGATCTTCTGGATGCTGGAACTGCCGGCACCGATTTTATGGGGTGTAGTGATGGCGGTGCTGTCGCTGATTCCGGCAGTCGGCGCGGGTTTGATCTGGTTGCCGGCTTCGATCTACCTTTACGCGGTCGGCAGCTTCGTGCCGGCCACGGTGCTGCTGCTCTACGGGGTGCTGGTGATTGGTCTGGCCGACAATATCCTGCGCCCGATCCTGGTCGGGCGCGACACCAAGCTGCCCGACTGGATGGTGTTGCTCTCGACGCTCGGTGGTTTGAGCCTGTTCGGCATCAACGGCTTCGTGGTCGGGCCCTTGATCGCGGTACTGTTCATCGCCTTCTGGCAGATCTTCGGTCGCGAATTCGGGCGCGCTGATGCCGATGCCGGCAGCGAGATACAGCAGGAGCCCAGCGGCACGGGTACCGGCAGCGATCGATGAATCCAGCCCCGCGCGACAGCAAGGGCGCGAGCAGGGGAGACGTCGGGTCTGGCTGACCCGCAGGGTACCGGAGACCGACTCCGGAAACGTCGAGGAAGCTTGCATGAACCAAATCCGATTCGCGCCCCGGTACGGCTTGATCGAGACGCCGCTGACCTTCGACCAGGTCAATCTGTTCTTTGCCGCGCCCGAGGCTTCGTCGCTGCTGCTGCCGGCGATCGATCGGAAACTGGTCGACTGGAAACGCGACCCGGACTCGATCTACTACGCAGCACTGGTGCGGGCCAGTGTCCCGCCTGCACAAGAGCGGTTGCCGCGCTGGGTCATGGCCATGCTGCCGGGTCTGGCGCTGCTGGCGATCGGATTCGCGCTGCTGGTGCGCTGGCTGAACCAGCGCGTGCGTCGAGCGACACGCGAGCTGCAGCAGCAAACCCGTGAGCTCGAGAACCTGCTGGCGATGGGGCCGGTGGTGCTGTATCGGCTGTCTGCGCCCGATTTCCGGACCGAATGGGTCAGCGCCAACATCGTGGCCGAAGGTCTGGAGACCGAGGGCCAGCGCGACCTGCTCGGCAGCTATGGCTGCACCCTGGGCCAGGGCTACCTGCTGGGTCGGCCGATGACGCCGGAGCGACTGATCGAGGCACTGCGCGATGCTGTCTGAGCTGCGACCGAATCGTCCTCGGCGCGCCGCATGAGCGGCTCGTTCAGGCTATTGGCGACCCGACGCTTCGGGCCGTTCTTTGCGGTCCAGTTTCTCGGTGCCCTGAATGACAATCTGTTTCGCAACGCGCTGGCGACGCTGCTCGTGTTCGGAATCGGGCTCGAGGCCGGCTGGGATGTGAGCGGCCTGGTCAACCTGGCCGCACTGCTGTTCATCCTGCCGTTCTTCCTGTTCTCGGCCGTGTTCGGCCAGCTCGCCGACCGCTACGAGAAGGCCGGCCTGGTGCGCTGGGTCAAGCTGTTCGAGATTGCGATCTGCCTGTTCGCCGGAGTCGGCCTGTATCTCGGCGAGCTCTGGTTGCTGATGGCGGTGGTGTTTCTGCTCGGGTTCCAGTCGACCCTGTTCGGGCCGATCAAGTACTCGATCCTGCCGCAGCTGCTGCCGAGCCGCAGCCTGACGGCCGGCAACGGTCTGGTGGCCGCCGGCACCTATGTCGCGATCCTCGGCGGCACGATACTCGGGCCGCTGGTGGCCGGGCTGCCGCTGGCCTGGCCCTGGGCCGTACTGGCGGCCAGTCTGGCGGTGGCCGTGGCTGGCTATGTCGCAGCGCTGGGTGTGCCGCGAGTGCCGGTCGGCGATCCGGGGCTGAAGATGGATCTGAACCCGGTGCGTGCTTCATGGCGCAATCTGCGCGAGCTGGGCGGCGACCAGGCGCTGCGCAACAGTGTGCTCGGGATTTCCTGGTTCTGGTTCTACGGCACGGTGTTTCTGGTCCAGATTCCGGCCTGGACCGAGTCCGTGGTCGGTGGCGATGAGACCGTGCTGGCCGCGGCCCTGGCCCTGTTCATCATCGGTGTTTCGACCGGCGCGATGCTGTGTGCGCGGCTGTCACGCGGCGGCATCGAGATCGGACTGGTGCCGCTCGGTGCCCTTGGCATGACCGTATTCGGCTTCGACCTGATGCTGGCCAGTCCGGAGCAGGCGCTGGTGCGCGGCGACCTCGGCGCGGTCCTGGGTACGCCGGGAACCTGGCGCTGGATCGTCGATCTGCTCGGCATCGGTATCAGCGGGGGGCTGTATATCGTGCCGCTGTATGCCTTGATCCAGAGCCTTTCGAGCGAGACCCGGCGGGCGCGTGTCATTGCCGGCATGAACATCCTCAACGCACTGTTCATGGTGCTGGCCAGCGTGCTCGCGATCGTGCTGCTGAGCGTGTTCGGCTTCGACATCCCGACGCTGTTCGGCGTGGTTGCGGCGATCAACCTGCTGGTCGCCGGCTGGGTGTTCCTGCTGGTGCCGGCCTTCGCGTTGCGTTTCCTGATGTGGGCGGTCAGCCGCATGGTCTATCGGGTCCGGGTGATCGGCCACTGCGAGGACCGGATCCCGGAGCAGGGTCCGGCACTGATCGTGTGCAATCATCTGAGCTACATGGATCCGCTGATCGTCGGTGGCACGATTCGGCGCCCGATTCGCTTCGTCATGGCCCATGAGATCTACCGTCTGCCCGGGCTGCGCTGGCTGTTCCGGCTGGCCGGCGCGATTCCTGTGGCGTCACGCAAGGTCGATCCGGACTGCCTGGCGCGTGCTTTCGAGGCGGTCGACGAGGCGCTGGCGCGCGGCGAACTGGTCGGGATCTTTCCCGAGGGCCGGCTGAGCCCGGACGGCGAGGTCGGGGAGTTCCGCGGCGGGATCAGCGAAATCCTCGCGCGGCGTCCGGTGCCGGTGGTGCCAATGGCGCTGGAGGGCCTGTGGGGCGGCGTGTTCAGTCGCGCACCGGGGCGCTGGAGGCGCCGCGAGCGCGGCTTCTTCAGCCGTGTCCAGTTGGAAATTCTCGCTCCGGTGCCGCCCGAACAGGCCGACCGCAACCGACTCGAAGCCGAGATTCGCTCGACCTACCGTGAACTTCGCGCCGGCTCCCGAGACCAGACGATCACCTGAATATATGGTCGGCGCAGCCCGGACTTGAAAACCCTTCTCACCGCAGATGAACGCAGATGAAGCTCGTTCTCTGATCCGCGACCACGCCTCACCACCAGGCAACACCACTCCGCGCTGAGCGTTTCGTGCAAAGGGCTGGACTCGCCCCCAGTCCCCGACATCACCCGATGCTCGAAGCGCTTTCGTTCAACCCGGACTATTCATGACCCGACCGTCGCGAGATGGTTCCAGGTCCTGAAGATGCGGCGTTTCGCGACCGAGCCCACCGGAGGCGTACTCGCCTGTACGGTGAGGATGGGCGACCGAGTGAAACGGCGCAGATTCGGGGCCTGGGGCCGTCGCAGCAGGTCGGGTCATGAATAGTCCGGGTTCAAGCAATCTGCGTGAATCTGCGGTCAAGCTGATTTGGATCATGGCGGAGATAGGCGTGATCAGAAACGACGAAACGAGCAAACGCCGCCCTCAACCCGGTTTGCGTGCAATGACCAGCATGCGCTCGGCCTCGAAGTCGTAGGGGGTATGCTCCAGATCGGCGTCGATGGCTTCGAGGGCAAGTCCGGCGGCTTCGATCAGACGCGCGATCTCGCCGGCCGACCAGACCCGGTGCGAGAAGCCGGCGCGCGCGACCTGGTCGCCGTCGATCAGCAGCCACTCGTTCTCCAGCCGGGTGTTGTGCTCGATCAGCAACGGCCGCTCGATCAGCAGTCGGCCGTCCTCGTATTCGGTCAGATGGACCGGCTCGAGACTGCGGCATAGCGTTTCCAGGCCGACAAGGTCCAGCAGCAGCAGACCCCCCGGGCGCAGGCTGCTGGCGATGTTTTGCAGCACCTGTTCATGCTCGGCCTCGCCTTCGAAATAGCCGAAACTGGTCCACATCACCAGCACGGCATCATAGGCCTCGGCGAGGCAGAAATCGCGCATGTCGGCCTGCAGCGCCTCGATCTCCAGCTGTTCGAGCGCCGCGCTGCGGCGCAGCTGGTCGAGCAGTTCGGCGCTGGTGTCGATCGCGGTCACCTCGAGACCGGCGCGGGCCAGCGGCAGTGCATGACGACCCGGACCACAGCCCAGGTCGAGCACGGCATCGCCCGGTTTCAGTCCGAGTCGCTCGATCAGCCGGGGCACCTGGGCCTCGGCCTCGTTAAACTGTTCTTCGCCAAACATCAGCGGGCCGAAGGTGCGCCAGAAATCCTCATTGCCGTACCAGTCGCTCATGGGAACGATTCTATGCCTCGTGTTGCTGGGTGGGTCTGGTTGTACCACGTTGGGCTGGTACGGCCAGGCGATGCGTGGCCAGCTCGAATTGATGAACGCGCGTGAGGATATCGAAACCCGACTGGCCGCGCCCGGGATCAGCCCGGAAGAGCGTCGCAAGCTGGCCCTCGTGCTGGAGGCGCGCGAGTTCGCTCATGCTTGGCTGGCCCTGCCGGATAATGGCAGCTACCGCCGCTATGTCGATCTGGAGCGCGAGGCGGTGCTGTGGAACGTGGTTGCGGCGCCGGAGTTCTCGCTTGAAGCGAAGCGCTGGTGCTATCCGCTGGTCGGATGTCTTGCCTATCGGGGCTGGTTCCGACGCGAGGCGGCCGAGCGCGAGGCCGAGCGATTGCGGCAGCGCGGCTTTGATGTCCGGGTCGCCGCGGTGGCCGCCTACTCCACCCTGGGACGTCTGGAAGATCCGGTGACCCAACCCATGCTGGCCTGGCCGGAACCCGAGCTGGCCGGGCTGATCTTCCATGAGCTGGCCCATCAGCGCCTGTTCGTGCCCGGCGACACGGCATTCAGCGAGGCCTATGCAACGGCTGTGGAGCAGGCGGGCGTCGAGCGCTTTCTTGCTGCGCGGGGCGATTCGGCGCAGTTCGATGCGTGGCAGGCGCGCCAGCGTCTGCGTAGCGACCGCAGCGCCATGTTGTTGCGCTACCGGGATCGGCTCGGCCAGCTCTACGCCGGTCGCGATCCGTCCGAGCTGCTGCGTGTCGACAAGCGCCGCATGCTCGGTTGTCTCGACCGGCGAGTCGAGCAGCTGCTGCCGGGTTCGGTGCCGCCGGGGGGCTTCAACAACGCCGACCTGGCGCTGGTCGCTGTCTATGCGGGCGGTACCCGCGCGTTCCTCGATCTTCTGGCAGAATATGAGGGCGATTTTGACCAGTTTCATGCGGCCGCTGAACGCCTTGCTGCGGCCAGCCCGGTCGCACGTGCCGAATTCCTGAACCCGTAGCCGGAACCGCTGCTGACCGTGACCCCTCGATCCTCCTTCCGCGTCGACCGCCACCGCCTTGTCGTCCGAGCCCTGCTGCTGGTCATGAGTGGTGCCCTGAGCATGTCATTGGCGGCGCAGACGTTTTCCGGAGCATCCGAAGCGCCGGCGCGGTCCTGCGTGGTGCCGCAAGGCATTCCCGATCGAGGGATGCCCGACCGCGATGCCGCGTTGCCGCTGGACATCCAGGCCGACGACATGCAGGCACCGGGCGATGCGCCGATGCGCTTTGCCGGCAACGTGCGTTTCAGCCGTGGTGATCAGCTGCTCAAGACCGACGAGCTGCTCTACGACCGAAGCAGCGGCGAAGTGCTGCTGCCGGGCTGGCTCGAGTATTCCGACGCCGTGATCCGGATGGAGGCGGCAAATGCCCGCTACGACACCGGCGCATCCTCGGGGCGCTTCGAGCAGGTTCGCTACTTCATTGCTGGAGCCGCCGGTGCCGGCAATGCATCGACTGTCGAAATGCTGGATCCGGAACATGCCCGGGTTGCCGGGTTCGATTTCACGACCTGCGAACTCGACGATCCGGCCTGGCAGCTCAAGGCCGCCGACGTCAAGCTGGATTTCGAGCGCAATGTCGGCACCGCGCGCAATGCACGGCTCGAGTTCCAGGGCGTGCCGATCCTGTATTTGCCGTGGCTGAGTTTTCCACTCAATGACGAGCGCAAGTCCGGTTTCCTCTACCCGCAATTCGGCTCCAGCAGTGACAACGGCATCGATCTGGCGATCCCGTACTACTGGAACATTGCGCCGAATCGCGATGCGACCTTTACGCCGCGCCTGATCGGCGATCGCGGTGTGCTGTTGGGGACGGAGTTCCGTTATCTCGGCCGGCGTCAGGCCGGCACCGTCGAGTTCGACTATCTGCCCGATGATCGCGAGGCCGACCGTGACCGCTGGCTCGGGCGAATTCGCTACCAGGCGGCGCTGTCGCCGGGCTGGACGACTCGATTCAACTTCAACCGGGTCAACGATCAGGACCATTTTCTCGATCTGGGCGATGAGCTCGAATCGAGTTCGATCCAGTTCCTGCGTTCCGACCTGAGCCTGAGCGGGCGCGGCCGGAACTGGCAGCTTCAGGCGACGTTCGACACCTTTCAGGTGCTGGATCGTGATGTGCTCGAGCGCAACGAGCCCTACGATCGCCTGCCGCGCATCGAGTTCGATGGGGACTGGCCGCTGATCGGCGATCTTCGCCTCCGATTCGACAGCGAGGTGGTGTATTTCGATCGTGATTTCGGCGTCACAGGAGTGCGTGTCGATACGCTGCCCGAGCTGGCGCTGCGGGTGGTTCGGCCCGGCGGGTACTTCGAGCCCTCGGTCGGCTTGCGCGCGACCGCCTGGAGCCTCGACGATGCAGGGGACGTGGATGGTTCACCGGCGCGCGTCCAGCCGGTGGTCGCGATCGACACCGGCCTGGTGTTCGAACGCCCGGCCGGTGATCGCTTTCAGCAGACCCTGGAGCCGCGCGCCTTCTATCTGTATGTGCCGCAGCGCAATCAGGACGAATTGCCGGTGTTCGACACCCGCGAGCTGACCTTCAGCTTTGCCCAGTTGTTCCAGACCAACCGCTTCTCCGGGGCCGACCGTCAGGCCGATGCCAACCAGCTCACCCTGGCGCTGACCAGCCGGCTGCTGGAGAATGCCAGTGGCCGCAGCCTGCTGGATGCCAGTATCGGCCAGATCTTCCTGTTCGAAGACTCCGAAACCCAGCTGCCGGGTATCGCCAGCGAAAGCCGTTCGCTGTCGGCCACCGTCGGCGAGATCAACTGGCACCCGACCGATCGTTTCCTGGCCACTGCCGGTCTGCAGTGGGATCCGGAAGACAATGAAACCGATGTCGCCGCTTTTGGTCTGAGGTGGAAGGGCAGCGATGCACGCCAGTTCCAGGTCGGCTACCGTTTTCGACGCGATCGAGTCGACCAGGTCGATATCCGGGCGCGCTATCCGCTGACTTCCGAGCTGAACCTGATCGGCCGCTTCGGCTATTCGTTCGAGGATGAGACGACGCTGGAAGCGCTGGCAGGAATCGAGTACGAGAGCTGCTGTTGGGCAATCCGCGCGTCGGTGCGCAATTTTGTCAACGACCGCGATCAGGGCAAACGGACGGCGTTTTTCGTCGAGCTGCACCTGAAAGGCCTGGGCAGTCTGGGGCGCAGCCCCTACCGTCTGTTCAGTCGTTGATCCAGGGCCGGCGCGAGCGCCTGACTGGTCGCTCGAGACACAACGATGCCAGGACTTGTATCAAGCTTCATCAGGACAGGTCCCGGCGCTTGATGAATGAATGGAAATTGGAGATTTGATCGATGATGAATTGTCACGTGACGCGAGGCCTTGCCGCCGGTGTCGTGCTGCTGATCAGTGCCGCGGGGGTGGCCCAGGAGTATGAAAAGATCGATGAAATCGTGGCGATCGTGGACGAGGGTGTCGTTCTGCGATCGGAGCTGGAGCAGGCGATGAATGCGATCCAGGCCCAGTTCCAGGCGCGCGGTGAGCGTCTGCCGCCGCGCTCAGTGCTTGAAGAGCAGGTGCTGGAACGGCTGATCACCCAGCAGGTGCAGCTGCAACGCGCAGAGGCGACCGGGATCCGGGTGTCGGACCAGCAGGTCGACCGGTCGCTGGAGGATGTTGCCCGTCAGAATAACCTCAGCCTCGGCCAGCTGCGCCAGGCGCTGGAGCGTGAGGGCGGTGATTTCGATGAGTTTCGCGAGGATATGCGTCACCAATTGATCATTTCCATGCTGCAGCAGCGCATCGTCGAGAGCATGGAAGAACCTACCGAGACCGAGATCGACCTGCTGCTCGAGTCTGATGATTTCGGTGGCGACGAATACAACCTGTCCCAGATCGTATTCCGGCTGCCACAGAATGCTACACCGGCGCAGATGCGCGAAATCGAGCAGCGGATCGAACAGGCCCAGAAAGCGCTGGCCGAAGGCATGGACTTTGCCACGGCGGCGGTCAATTTCTCCGAATCGGCAGACGCACTGGAAGGCGGCCAGGTCGGCTGGCGCACTCTGAATGCGATGCCGCGTGAGGTGGCAGACACCATTCGCGGGCTGGAGCCCGGCCAGATCGCCCCGCCGGTGCTGGTTGGCAGCGGCGTTTTGCTGGTTCGAGTCAACGAGCGTCGTCCACGTGGTGAGATCATCGTCGGCGAGCTGCGCGCAAGGCACATCCTGATCCAGCCTTCGGAATTGATTTCGCCGGAGCGTGCGCGTCAGCAGATCGAGAATCTGCATGCCCGACTGGAAGCGGGTGAGGAGTTTGAAGCGCTGGCGCGTGAGTACTCGGATGACCCTCGCTCGGCCAATCTCGGAGGGCTGCTCGACTGGTTCCCCGAGGGTTCCTACGGCGAAGTGGTTCAGCAGGTCTGTGATTCACTCGAGCCGGGTCAGACCAGTCAGCCCTTCCAGACCAGCCAGGGTTGGCATATTCTCAGGCTGGAGGGACAACGCAAGGCAGACCGCACCACCGAGGCGCTGCGGGCCGAGGCCCGCAACCTGCTGATGGAACAGCGCGCCGACCGTGAGATCGAGGATACCTTGCGTCGCTTTCGTGACGAGTCGTATATCGAAAAACTACTTTGAGGCCGGCGCGGTTGGTGTGGATGCGCGCGCAGCAAGCCGGGCAAGTGCGGACTGAGGCCCGGTTGCGTCTCTGGCGACTCGATCCGGCCATGCCGTGCCAATGATGCCGTTGTTGCTCACACCCGGCGAGCCGGCGGGCATCGGACCGGAGCTGGCGCTGCAGGTCGCAGCGATCCAGCCCGATCTGGTGCTGGTCGCCGATCCGGAATTACTGGCCGCTGCCGCCCTTCGTCTCGGGATCGATCGGCCGATCCGCTCCTGGTCGCCGGGTGCACCACTGCAGCCCGATGCGATTCATGTCATGCCGGTCAAGCTCGCGGCATCGGTTCAGCCGGGCCGGCTCGATCCCGCCAATGCGGCCTACGTGCTCGAGACGCTGGAGCGGGCATGGAGCCTGGTCAGCCAGGGCGTCGGTGCCGGCCTGGTCACCGGTCCGGTGCACAAGGGCGTGATCAATGACGCCGGCATCCCGTTTACGGGCCACACCGAGTTTCTGGCCGAACGCGCCGGGGTTGATCGTGTGGTGATGCTGCTGGCCGCAGGTGATCTCCGGGTCGCGCTTGCGACCACGCACTTGCCGCTGGCGCATGTCGCCGAAGCGATCCAGGCCACATCGCTGTTGCGCACGCTGGAGATCCTGCACGAAGGATTGCAGCGGCGCTTCGGTATCGCCGCGCCGCGGATCGCGGTGCTGGGACTGAATCCGCATGCCGGCGAGGGCGGTCATCTGGGGCGCGAGGAAATCGATGTGATCGCGCCGGTCATCGAGCGCGCTCGGCAGGCCGGCATGCGACTGACCGGGCCGCTGCCGGCCGATACGGCCTTCGTGCCGTCGGCGCTCGAGAATTTCGATGCGGTGCTGGCGATGTACCACGATCAGGGCCTGCCGGTGCTCAAATACGCCGGCTTCGGTCGCGCGGTCAATGTGACCCTGGGTCTACCGCATGTCCGCACTTCGGTCGATCATGGCACCGCGCTGGATCTTGCCGGCAGCGGCCGGGCCGACCCCGGCAGCCTGCTGGCCGCGGTTGAACTGGCACGTCGCATGACGGCTGCGAAATGACCGCGTTGCAACTGATCGTGCTGGCGCTGATCCAGGGCATCAGCGAGTTTCTACCGGTCTCGAGTTCGGCCCATCTGGTGCTGGTCGGGCAATTCTTCCAGCAGTGGGGCGACCAGGGGCTGGCCTTCGATGCCGCGGTCCATGTCGGTACGCTGGCGGCCGTGGTGCTGTACTTCCGGGCCGATCTGGCGGGCCTGGTACAGGTTGGCCTGGGGCGCGATACCGACCCCACGCGGCGTCGCCTGATGCTCGGGCTTGCGCTGGCGACCGTGCCGGCCCTGCTGGTCGGGGCGCTGGCGGCGGACTTCATCGAGCTGTGGATGCGCTCACCGCTGCTGATCGCGGCGACCACGATCCTGTTCGGCCTGGCGCTGGGCTGGGCCGACCGGGCCGGCTCGCGCAGCCGGCCGCTGGACGCGCTGAGCCTGCGCGGCGCGCTGTGGATCGGGCTGGCGCAGGTACTGGCGCTGGTGCCCGGAACCTCGCGCTCGGGCGTGACCATCACCGCCGGGCTGGCGCTGGGTCTGACCCGCGAGGCGGCGGCACGTTTCTCGTTTCTGCTGTCGATCCCGATCATCGCCGCGGCCGGCGGCTGGGGCTTCCTCAACGGGCTGCTGGACGGGGGCCAATTCGAATTCGGACGATTTCTGCTCGCAGCAGGTATTTCGGGCAGCGTGGCGTGGCTGACGATCGCGGCCTTCATGGCCTGGCTGCAGCGCTTCGGCATGACGCCATTCGTCATCTATCGACTACTGCTCGGCGCCTTCCTGCTGTACTGGTTCTGGCCCATATCCGGCGCCTGACCCGCGGTTTGCCGGGTTGCCGTCGAAAGGCGCGGGGCAATTTGTGCACAGGCTCGCTTTTTTGCGCTGCAGGATTGCTATGCTAAAGGGGCCTCTCACCCCCACCAAGGACACTTTTTCATGAGCGCCCATGATCTCCTGAAGAAAATCAGGGATGAAGAAATCCAGTTCGTTGACTTGCGTTTTTCCGACACGCTGGGCAAGGAACAGCACCTGACCCTGCCCGTCTCCGTGGTCGACGATGAGCTGCTGACCGACGGCAAGATGTTCGACGGTTCATCGATCATCGGCTGGAAGGGTATCAACGAATCCGATATGGTCCTGATGCCGGACACCGACGCCTGGTTTCTTGATCCTTTTTCCGAGCATTCCACGCTCAACCTGCGCTGCGATGTGCTCGAGCCCGATACGCTGCAGGCCTATGGCCGCTGCCCGCGCTCGCTGGCCAAGCGCGCCGAGGCCTACCTTGCTGCCAGCGGCGTGGCCGACGCGGCCTACTTCGGCCCGGAACCGGAATTCTTCGTATTCGACGATGTGCGCTGGAAAAACGATATCTCCGGGGCTTCGTTCCAGGTTGACTCCGAGGAGGCGGCGTGGAACTCCCACCGTGAATACGATGACGGCAACACCGGCCATCGGCCACGGGTCAAGGGCGGTTATTTTCCGGTACCGCCGGTCGACAGTCTGGCCGATCTGCGCGCGATGATGTGCCTGACGCTGGAAGCCTGCGGCATTCCGGTCGAAGTCCATCACCACGAGGTTGGAACCGCCGGTCAGTGCGAAATCGGCACGCGCTTCAATTCCCTTACACGCAAGGCCGACGAGCTCCTGATCATGAAGTACGTGGTGCAGAATGTCGCGCACCTGCACGGACGCACCGCGACCTTCATGCCCAAGCCGCTGGTCGGCGACAACGGCAGCGGCATGCACGTCCACCAGTCGCTGGCCAAGGACGGCGTCAACCTGTTCGCCGGCGACAAGTACGGCGGCCTGTCCGAGACCGCGCTGTACTACATCGGCGGCATCATCAAGCACGCGCAGGTCATCAACGCCTTCACCAACCCGTCGACCAACAGCTACAAGCGTCTGGTCCCGGGCTTCGAGGCGCCGGTGCTGCTGGCCTACTCGGCACGCAACCGCTCCGCGTCGATCCGCATCCCGCACGTCTCCAATCCGAAGGGTCGCCGCATCGAAGTGCGCTTCCCGGATTCGATGGCCAACCCGTACTTCGCCTTCGCGGCGATGATGATGGCCGGCCTCGACGGCATCCAGAACAAGATCCACCCCGGCGATCCGGGCGACAAGGATCTGTACCACCTGCCGCCGGAAGAGGACGCCAAGATCCCGCGCGTCTGCCACAGCCTCGACATGGCGCTCGAAGCCCTGGACAAGGGCCGCGAGTTCCTGACCCGCGGCGGTGTCTTCACCGACGACATGATCGATGCCTACATCGCGCTGAAGATGGAAGAGGTCACGCGGTTCCGCATGACCACCCATCCGATCGAGTTCGACATGTACTACTCGCTGTAAGGCATTCCGATGCGAAAAGAACCCCGCTCCGGCGGGGTTCATTTTTTCTGCCCGGCGCGGCCGTTCGCCGGACGCGATGGGTGCGCCGGCGGTCCTGCCGCTATGCTGCCGCGATGATGCCCAGGAAACGGATGATGGTGGCGCCGGTGCTCGCGTGCGGGATCGCGGCGTCCGCGATGGCGGCCGACGAGGTCTACCGCTATGTCGCGCCGGACGGCAGCGTGCACTACACCGACCAGCCGCCCGATCCGCGCGCCAAACCGCTCAAGCTCGAGCACTTGTCCGGCGCGGCGCCGCCGGCGCGGCGCCCCTTCTATTCGCTGGCGGCGCTGCAGGCCGCCGCGCGCTTCGCGGTCAGCATCGAGTCGCCGACGCCCGGCCAGCAGTTCGACGCGGCGCAGTTGCCGGTGGTGGCCGCGGCCAGCGTGATGCCGGGGCTGGTGACCGGATTCGGGCTGTCGTACCGGGTCGACGGCGCTGCCGTCACGGCGACGCCGGTCGACGATCTGAGCATCGAACTGCCCGGGTTGGCGCCCGGCGCGCACGAGCTGGTCGTGGCCCTGATCGGGGCCGATGGCCGCGAGCGCGCCCGCTCCGCCGGCATCGTGTTCCACGTCCGCGCACCCGCACCAAAGTAGACTTGCGCACCAACATTGTGCGCACCAATATAGTGCTTTCGGTGCGAGGATCGGCCTCGGTGGCCTTCCGTCCGCTGGCCTGCATCTTGCGTTTGGGAGGTCATGAAACTTGTGCCCAGAAGTCGCGTCACTGCGGATGACGTCCTCGACGGACTGACCAACGCGGTTCTGGCGGTCGACGACGGTCTGCGCGTATCGACCATCAACTCGGCTTTCGAGAGTCTGTTCGGGGTGTCCCGGCGCATGGCGGCGGGCATGCCGCTGATCGAGGCGATCCCGCACTTCAAGCCCTACGAGCCGCGGTTGCGCACCGCGCTGGAAACCGCGACCGGGTTCATCGAGCGTGAACTCGATCTGCAGCGCAACGGCGATCCGCCGATTCCGGTGGACTGGACCGTCACCCCTTTCGTCATCGGCGGCAAGAAGCCGGGTCTGCTGATGGAGATCCTGCCGCTGCAGCGGCATCTTCGGATCTCGCGCGACGAGCAGCTCCAGGCCCACTTCGACGCCAGCCGCGAGCTGATCCGCGGCCTCGCGCACGAGATCAAGAACCCGCTTGGCGGTATCCGCGGTGCGGCGCAGCTGCTCGAACGCGAGTATCCGGACGAAAGCCACCGCGAATACACCCGGGTCATCATCCGCGAGGCCGACCGGCTGCAGAATCTCGTCAACCGTCTGCTCGGGCCCAACCGGGCGCCACAGAAGAGCCTGCTCAACGTTCATGAAGTGCTGGAGCACGTCCGTCGCCTGGTGCAGGCCGAGGCGCCCGAAGGCATCAGCGTGCTGCGTGACTACGACCCCAGCATTCCGGAGCTGACGGCCGACCGCGAACAGCTGATCCAGGCGGTCCTGAACCTGCTGCGCAACGCGCTGCAGGCGGTCGGCGAGCAGGGCACGATCCTGCTGCGCACGCGCACCCGGCGCCAGTTCACGATCGGCGCGAAGCGCCACAAGCTGGTGGTGCAGATCGATATCGAGGACAGCGGCTCGGGGATCGAGCCGGCGATGCTGGAGAAGATCTTCTTCCCGATGGTGACCACGCGGGCACAGGGCAGCGGGCTTGGCCTGCCAATTGCACAGTACCTCATCCACAGCCACGGCGGCCTGATCGAATGCCGGAGCCGGCCGGGCTGCACGATATTCACAATCCTATTGCCGCTGGAAACGCTATGAGTTCGCTCAAGGTCTGGGTCGTGGACGACGATGAGTCGATCCGCTGGGTGCTGGAGAAGTCGCTCGTTCGCGAGGGCATGACCGTCACCAGCTTCCCGGGCGCAGCCGAATTGCTCGACGCGATCGCCGACGATGCGCCGGACGTCCTGATTTCCGACATCCGCATGCCGGGCGTCGACGGCCTGACCCTGATGGGCCGGGTCCATGCCGCCAAGCCGGATCTGCCGGTCATCATCATGACCGCGCACTCCGATCTCGACGCGGCGGTCGCCGCCTACAAGGGCGGTGCCTTCGAATACCTGCCCAAGCCTTTCGACGTCGACGGCGTCGCCGAGCTGGTCCGCCGCGCGGCGAAGAAGCGCGAGGCCGCCGAGGACCTGCCGTCCGAGGAAGGGGCCGCCATCATCGGCGAGGCGCCGGCGATGCAGGACGTGTTCCGTGCGATCGGACGCCTGAGCCACTCGCACATCACCGTGCTGATCACCGGCGAGTCCGGGACCGGCAAGGAACTCGTCGCCCGCGCGCTGCACGTCAACAGCCCGCGGGCGAACAAGCCGTTCATCGCGATCAATACCGCGGCGATTCCGAAGGATCTGCTCGAAAGCGAATTCTTCGGTCACGAGCGTGGCTCGTTCACCGGTGCGGCGGCGCAGCGCAAGGGGCGCTTCGAACAGGCCGACGGCGGCACGCTGTTCCTCGACGAAATCGGCGACATGCCGTCCGATCTGCAGACGCGTCTGCTGCGCGTGCTGCAGAACGGCGAGTTCTACCGCGTCGGCGGCGTCTCGCCGATCAAGGTCGACGTCCGCGTCATCGCCGCGACGCATCAGAACCTCGACAAGCTCGTCGCCGAAGGGCGCTTCCGCGAGGATCTGTATCACCGCCTCAACGTCATTCGCGTGCGCATTCCCGCGCTGCGCGAACGTCCCGAGGACGTTCCGCAGCTCGCGCGTCATTTTCTGGCGCGCGCCGCGACCGAACTCAACGCCGAGCCCAAGCGCCTGCTGCCGGAAGTGTTGACCCGGTTCAAGCAGTTCCCGTGGCCGGGCAACGTCCGGCAGCTGGAGAACATCTGCCGTTGGCTGACCGTGATGGCGCCGGGGCAGGACGTGCATGTCGAGGATCTTCCGCCGGAGCTGGATGCGGCCGAGGCCGCGCCGCCGCCGGTCGCGCCGGCATCGGCTGCGGAGTCGACGGCCGTCGGTGCTTCCGGAGAGCAGGTCGGGGCAGCGCCCGTGGCGGTGGTGGCCCAGAGTGCCGCTCCGGCGGCGCTGTCGTGGAACGAATGCCTGCGGCAATGGGCCAAGGCCGAGCTGGCGTCCGGGCACAGCGGACTGCTGGACGACGCCGTCCCAATGTTCGAGCGCACCATGATCGAAACAGCGCTGGAGGCGACCCGCGGGCAGCGCCAGGAGGCGGCGAAGCGGTTGGGCTGGGGGCGCAATACGCTGACGCGCAAGATCAAAGAACTGGGCATGGACGACTAGCTCCGGCGCGTCCGGATCGTCCACGCCCCGCGTCCACGGCGCCAGCGTATTCGACCGTCTGAACCGCGCCGCAAGCGACGCGGCGGGCCGATACCGAGGTTTAGCTGGGGAGCGTCTGCAGGATCACGCCGCTGATGCCGAACAGCGCGCCGATGGCGATCAGGTAGCTGATCGTGCGCCACGGCTGCAGTCCGAGCAGGTAGCAGATCGAGTGCGCGACGCGGGCGACGACGAAGGCGCCGAACAGCCACAGCGCAGGTGTCGCCGGGGCATCGAGCAGCACGTAGGCGGCGCCGAGGCCGAAAAAGACCGGGATGCTTTCCAGGTCGTTGCGCCATGCGCGCGCGGCGCGTTGCACCTGCGGCAGTTCCTCGGATGCCGGCGCCCGGCCGACGAGGCGGGCATCCTCAGGCACCTGGAACTGCAGGCGGCTGATCCGGTAATAGCCCTGATACAGCGACAGCGCGAACATCTTCACGAACAGCGCGATACAGCACAGGGCGTAGCAGGCGGCGGTCGTCATCGTGGGCTCCGTTGGTGATCCTGCGCGCCGCGGCGTCCGCCGTGCCTAGTCGCTGCCGGCGAGCGAACGCAGCAGCCGGTCGCTGGCGGCATCGGCGGGAAAGAAGCTCTCGACGCGCAGTTCGTCCGTGGTCAGGTCCTGCGGTGTGCCGAAGGTCGTGACCATTGAGAACAGATGCAGATCGACCCCGTGCACGCGGAAGTGCGTCGGCAGGACCGGCGGCGCGCGATGATCGAGGTCGATCCTGCGCAGGTCGGCCGGAAGGTCGGGGTAGCGCAGGATCTCGTCGAGGACATCCTGCACGCGCGGATGCGTCAGTGCCTCGCGGGCGGTATGGGCCAGCAAGGCCCGGGCAACCTCGTCGAAGTTGACGATGTACGGGCGCATCCCCTTCTCGTGAAACGTCAGCTTGAGCAGATTGCGCGGCGTCTCGCCGCAGACCGCGTTCCAGATCGCGTCGAGGTCCCCGAGCAGTCCGAACACGCGCCCGACCGCTGCGTTGGCCATGAACAGGTTCCAGGCCCGGTCGCAGACCACGGCAGGCAACGGTTCGTGGTGCCGCAGCATCAGCTCCAGCGCGGCGCGCACCGGTTCCATGTCGGCGGCGTCGAGCGGTCGTTGCGGGTAGATGCCGGCGTAGCCGGCACTCTGCAGCCAGTGATTGCGGTCGCGCATCGGCAGGTCGAGGCTCGCCGCGAGCTGCAACACCATCTCGCGACTGGGCCGGGCGCGCCCCGATTCGAGAAAGCTCACGTGGCGCTGCGACACCTCCGCCTGCAACGACAGGTCGAGCTGCGACAGCCGCAGGGCCCGGCGGCGATCCCGCAGCAGGCGGCCGAACGGCGCATGGTCGGAATGCGTGTGCATGGCGGCATTGTGGCACGCGGTTTCGCGGGGTCGATTACCTCGCGCGTAATTGAATCGGGTCCGGGGCGGTCGCAGTCTGCAACGGCCGCGGATTCGCGCCGCGGCGCCGTCCATCCCAACAGGAGTCGCACGATGAACTGGAGAATGATTGCATTGGGCCTGGTGCTGATCGACTTCGGCGCGCTGACCGCCTACGCGCTGCTCGAACACGGCTATCTGGGCTTTTTCTCGTTTCTGCTCGGCAGCAGTGCCGGCTGGCAGATCGGCGTCGATCTGGTCATCGCCTGCAGCCTGGCGATGATCTGGATGGTCGCCGATGCCCGCCGCAGCGGGCGCAGCGTCTGGCCGTATCTGCTGATCACGCTGGTCCTGGGATCGTTCGGACCCCTGCTGTACCTGTTCGTCGGGACCCTGCAGCCGACGCCATCGCGTCGGGCGCTGGTGGCCTGACTCCGCGATGGCCCTGTTCGATACGGCCGTACTGACCGCCGCCGGCATCCTCCATCTGCTGCCGGCGGCGGGAATGGCGGGGCGGATGCGTCTGCGGCGGCTGTACGGGATCGATCTGAGCGATGCCGACACCCTGCTGCTGATGCGCCACCGTGCGGCGATGTTCGCCGCGTTCGGTCTGCTGTTGCTGGCCGCGGCGGCCGTGCCGCGGTGGCGTCTGCCGGGGGCGGTCGCCGGCCTGATCAGCACCGCGGCCTACTGCGGCCTGGCCGGTCGTCCGCGCCCGCTCAGCCCGCCGTTGCGGCGGCTGTGGTGGATCGACTGTCCCCTGGCAATCGCGCTGAGCGCCGTCGTGCTGAGGGCCTGGCTGAGCGGCGGCTAGGGCCCCGCGCCGCTGCCCCCCCCCCCCGGTCGCCACCGACCCGTCGGGTTGTGCGGACCCGCTGGGCGGGTGGGGAGGCTTGAGAGAGGGTCTCAAAGTCTTCTCCCAAGCCGATGTTTTGCATATATGAAAACAGGACTACAGTAGGAACATTATTCCGAGTGCCCAGCCGGCGATGGATGCCGGCGCGGAGAGGGGGCCGAACAATGTTCAGGGTCGAGCGGATCAGGAGCAGCCTGCGCTTTCTGGCGCTCCTGACGCTGGGCGTCACCCTGCTGTCCGTGCTGATCGCGACGACCCTGGCGTACCGGGCGCATCTCGATACCGAAGCAGCGGAGCTCAGGGAAGCGGTCGGCGACCAGGCGCGCCTGATCGCGACATTCCTGCCGCCCGATGAAGCGCGTACGGATGCCGAGACGCAGGCCGGGCTGCGCCAGGCCATGCGGCTGATTCAGCAGGTCCATCCGCAGTTCGATTTCGGTGGCAATGGTGAGCTGGTCATCGGCCGGCGCAGCGGCGATCGGATCGAGTTCCTGTTCCGCAGCGCATACCGGGGCGTCAGCGGGCCGCCGTCCATCGGCATGGATGGCGGCAACGCTGAGCCGATGCGGCGCGCGCTGTCGGGTGATTCCGGCACGATGATCGGACTGGACTACCGCGGCGTCGAGGTGCTCGCGGCCTACGAGGCCAACGGCAGCCTCGGGATCGTGGCCAAGCACGACATGGCCGATCTGCGTGCACCGTTCATCAGCGCCGCGGCGCTGGCATTCGCGGTCGCCGTGGCGCTGGTGCTGATGTTCCTCGCCTATTTTCGCTCCGTCAGCCGGACCCTGATGCGGACGATCGTGGACAGCAGTGCGCGCTTTTTCCGCATTGCCACCCGCTCCCGCGACATCATTTTCCGGGTGGGGCTGCCCTCCGGAACCCTGGAATACGTCAGCCCGGCGGTGGAGGCGGTGTTTGGCATCCCCCAGCACGAGCTGTACCGGTCGCCCCATTTTCTGCGGGGCATCCTGGCACCGGGCCGCGAGGCGGAGTTCGACCGGATCTGGCGGATGCTGCTTGCCGGACATGCGCCGCAGCAGCTCGAGTATCAGATCGTCACGCCGGACGGGGAGTGGCGAACGATCAACCAGCGCAGCGTCCTGGTTCACGATGCCGCCGGCAAGGTCGTCGCCCTCGAGGGCATTGCCACCGACGTCAGCGCGCAGCGTCAGGCCCAGGACGCCGCCAGACGCGCGCAGAACTACCTGGATCTGGTCGGCACACTGGTGGTCGCGCTGGACCGGGAGGGCATCATCACGCTGGTCAATCGCAGCGGCGCCGAGATCCTCGGCTATCAGCCCGACGAGCTGATCGGGCGCAACTGGTTCGCCACCTGCCTGCCGGACGACCAGATCGAAAAGGCGCGCGGGTTGTTCGAGAGCATCGTGTACGAGCACGGCGAGATTCCAGACGTGTTCGAAAATTCCGTGCTGTGTGCCGATGGGTCCACGCGGCTGATCGCGTTTCGCAACATCGCGGTGCGGGATCGTAGCGGTGAGGTCACGGAGATCCTGTCGTCAGGCGCCGACATTACCGACGAGCGACGGATTCGCCAGGACCTGCAGCAGGAGCGGGATCTGCAGCGCAATCTGCTGCAGACCCTGCCGGACCTGGTCTGGCTCAAGGATCCGTCCGGCGTGTATCTGACCTGCAACCCGGCCTTCGAGGCATTCTTCGGCGCCGAGGCGTCCGAGATCGTCGGCAGGCGCGACCGCGATTTCGTTGACGCGGCACAGGCGGATTTCTTCCGGAAGCACGATCAGGCGGTGATCGAGGCCGGGAAGCCGCTCAGCAACCAGGAGTGGATCACCCTCGCGGCGGACGGGCGCCGGATCCTGATCGAGTCGATCAAGACCCCGATGTATGGCGCCGACGGGCATCTGGTCGGTGTGCTCGGGATCGGTCGGGACATCACCAAACTGCACCTCGCACAGGAGTCCCTGCGCCGGGTCAACCGGGCCATGGCCATGGTGTCGGCGGTCAATCAGGCGCTGGTCCGTTGTTCCGGCGAAACCGAACTGCTTGCCGCGGTGTGCCGCGCCGCGGTCGAGGCCGGCGGCTACGCCGCGGCCTGGGTGGGCCGCGCGTGTGACGATCCGCAGCGCCGGATCGAGCCGGTGGCCACGGCGGGACTCGTCCCCGGAACCCTGGAGCACCCGTTGCTGACCTGGCGCGACGATGTGCCGGAGCGGGACCCGGCGGGCCTGGCGATCGCCAGCGGGCAGATCTATGTGGAGAACGATCTGGTCTCGGGCGAGGCGTATCCCTGGCGGGTGGCGGCGATGAAACACGGGCTGCGGTCGGTGCTGGCCCTGCCGTTCGGTGCCGAGGGTCGGGTGTCGGGGGCGGTATCGATCTATTCGGCGGAGGAGGATGCCTTCGCGTCCGCCCAGCTGGCTCCGTTGCGGGATCTGGCCGACGACCTCAGCTTCGGCATCCAGGTGCTGCGCAATCGCGAGGCGCGCGACGAGGCCGAGCAATCCCTCGCGCGCAGCGAACGCATCTATCGAAGCCTGTTCGAGAACCTCCGCAACGGTTATGCGTACTGCCGGATCATCTTCGAGGGCGACCGCCCGGTCGACAGCGAATTTCTGTCCGTCAACGAGGCGTTCACCGTCCAGACGGGCCTGAGCGACGTCATCGGCAAGAGGGTTTCGGAGGTCATTCCGGGAATCATGGCCCGCGACGCGGAGCTGTTCGAGGTCTTCGGGCGCATCGCCCGCGGCGCTCCGGCCGAGCGTTTAGAACGCTATGTGGAAAGTCTCGGCGAGTGGTTCGCCATCAGCGTCTACAGTCCGAAGCCGGACCATTTCGTCATCATTTTCGACGTCGTCACCGAGCGCAAGCAGGCCGAGGAG
>NPIE01006251.1_pt1 | contig 33971 bp, 35 predicted proteins | sample 8637661 | NCBI WGS metagenome assembly NPIE01 (sample SAMN07420842, study PRJNA396082) | bioreactor metagenome | isolation source: sample BA12 brine-fed electro-methanogenic bioreactor BA | place: Japan: Kochi | collected 2016-12-09 | reverse complement strand
TGAGGCTGAGGTCTATATTCTGACACGAGATGAAGGCGGACGGCACAGTGCGTTCTTCACGGGATACCGCCCGCAGTTCTATATCCATACGATGGATGTGACGGGGACGGTGACCTTGCCGGAAGGCGTGGAGATGGTGCTTCCTGGGGATCGTGTGACGATGGAAGTTGAACTGATCGTACCTGTGGCGCTTGAGAAGGGCTCGGACTTCGCTATTCGCGAGGGCGGCCTGACAGTTGGCGCTGGCTCGATCACCAAGATTATTGAGTAAGAACGCTATAGGAAGGATGACATGGTTGTTCCAGTTGATGGGGCAACCATGGTAAAATACACATGGCAAAAAAGAAAGGTGTCCGACCGGTTATTACCCTGGAATGTACGGAATGCCAGGAGCGAAACTATACGACTGAGAAAAACCGTCGTAATGATCCCGGCCGGGTGGAGTTGAAAAAGTATTGTCCACAGTGCAAACAGCATACGATGCACCGTGAGGTAAAATAAGTTGAGCAGGAAAGGTGACGGATAAGAAATTACCCTTCCACTCAACGTACACAGGCCAGTAGCTCAATTTGGCAGAGCACCGCTCTCCAAAAGCGGGGGTTGTGGGTTCGATTCCTACCTGGCCTGCCTGAGATTTTTCAACGCCGTCTATTATGGGCGGCGTTTTGGACGTAAGCAAGGAGAAACTTGTGGCGCCTAAGAAAAAGAAATTAAACATTATTCAAAAATTTCAACGCTTCTGGCGTGAAACGATTGGTGAATTACGCAAGGTCACCTGGCCCACACCGGAGGAAGCGTGGAAGATGACCCGTCTTGTGTTGATTGTGATGATTATCATGGCGTTGATCCTGGGCGTATTGGATTTCGCATTTTCACGATTGATCACACTCCTGGTTGCCATTTAATCATTTGGTTAACAGACGGAGAGACAGGTAGGTAAGGACATGATGGCAGCAGAAGAAAAACAAGAAGAACAGGTTCCAGAAGAAGAACGTGAAGAAACCGTTGAGGAAACGGAAGAAACTGCCGCGCCTGTGGAAGATGCTGCCGAATCACTTGTCGATGCTCTCCAAACAGATGAGGAAGCAGATGAGGAAGTAGATGATGGCCGGGCGTGGTTTGTGGTGCATTGTTATTCCGGTTATGAGAATAAGGTGCGGCACAACCTTGAGCAGCGTATTGAATCCATGGGGATGAAGGATAGGGTTTTTGATGTCGTCATTCCAACCCAGGAGGAAATCGAGGTCAAGGACGGTAAACGGCGTTCCATTGAACGGCATGTGTTCCCTGGCTATGTGTTGGTGAATATGATCATGAGCGAAGAATCATGGTATGTCGTGCGTAACACGCCGGGCGTCACTGGATTTGTGGGCATGGGCAATGATCCCATCCCCCTCCGTCCCGAAGAGGTCTCCCAAATCCTCCGCCGGATGGAAGCGGAAGCGCCGACGATCAAAGTCACCTATAAGCCCGGAGAGACCGTCCGCATTATCGACGGGCCTTTTAACGATTTTCATGGCACTGTTGATGAGATTGATATGGATCGCTCGAAAGTACGCGTCATGGTCAACTTCTTCGGCCGATCAACCCCGGTCGAGTTGGACTTTTTACAAGTCGAAAAAGTATAAGCATTTAGAATTAGAAAATTGTGGGAGGGTCAAGAGACCCGCTTGAACCACAAAGGAGTATTAACGTGGCAAAGAAAGTAAAAGCAGTCATTACCCTACAGATCCAGGCTGGCAAGGCAAACCCGGCGCCCCCCATCGGCCCGGCTTTGGCCCAGCATGGTGTCAACATTATGGCTTTTTGCAAAGACTATAACGGCCGAACGGCCTCCCGCGCGGGCGAGATCGTCCCTGCAGAAGTCACCATTTATCAAGATGGCTCGTTCCGTTTCAAACTGAAATCACCTCCCGCGGGCATTTTATTATGCAAAGCGGCTGGTATCGAAAAGGGATCTGGGGAACCCAACCGGGAAAAGGTTGGTACAGTAACCCGTTCCCAGGTGCGTGAGATTGCGGAACAAAAATTTGAGGATATGAACGCCGTCGATATTGAGGGCGCAATGCGCCAAATTGAAGGCACAGCCCGCAATATGGGTATTGTCGTTACAGAGGAATAATTATAGTTTTGTTGTGGGAGGGTCGCCCAGACCCGCTTGAACCACAAAGGAGTTTTCATGGCAAGTCATGGTAGGAAATATCTTGAAGCACGTGAGCGGATTGACCGGGAAAGTTTATATGAACCGCTGGAAGCCCTCAAGCTGCTGAAAGAAATCAGTTACGCTAATTTTGATGAGACAGTTGAAGTACATCTGCGTACTGGGCTGGACCCCAGACAGGCGGATCAGCAGATTCGCGATGTGGTGGCCATGCCCAATGGCCTTGGCAAGAAAGTGACCGTTGTTGTCTTCGCCCAGGGCGATGCAGCGGATGCAGCCCGCAAGGCTGGTGCAGATTACGTTGCTGATTCTGATGAAATTGTTGAAAAAATTCAGAACGGCTGGACGGAATTTGATGTTGCTATTGCAACCCCGGATATGATGGGCACGGTGGGCCGCCTGGGTCGCATCTTGGGCCCCCGCGGTTTGATGCCGAACCCCAAGGCCGGTACGGTTGTGCAGCAGGATCGAATCGCTGATGCGATTGAAGAGGCGAAAGCCGGACGGATCGAATTCCGCCTGGACAAGACCGCCAACATTCACGTTCCGATTGGGAAGATATCCTTCACAGCGGAGCAATTGCACGAGAACCTGGCAGCTTTTGTCTTGGCAGTACGGGAAGCCCGCCCTGCAGGCGCCAGCGGTAACTTTATCCGCAGGGTGACGATTGCCTCGTCCATGAGCCCGGGGATCAAGGTTGATCCCTACGCCTCATCCCTTACTTTGTAAAACCCACGATTTGTGCTATAATATGTGACGCAGAATTAACAATAACATAGAAAATTTCTTCGCTGAAGAAAGCAGGTGCTCCTCAGGGAGCTTAATACCCCGCCGAGGTGAAGGCAGAATTTGTAACTTGGATGCCGGAAGGTGTCTTGAAACGAAGTCTTTGCCTCAGCGGAAATTGAGGCAAAGACTTCAATGTTTAAAAAGACCAAAACCGGAAGGAGGTGAACACATTGGCGTTTACTCGTAAAGAAAAAGAAGCCATGGTGGAACAATATAAAGAATGGGTTGACGATAGTAATGCGTTCTTTATTCTATCGTTTCAGAACATGGGTATGGCACAAATTGACGAAGCGCGAGAGAAATTGCGCGAGGTCAATGGCGAAATCCATGTGGTGAAAAATCGACTCTTCAGACTCGTCATGAATGATATGGACGTGGATTATGAAGAAGGATTTTGGGAAGAGAATAACCTGGTTGGTTTCGCATTCAGCGATGCCCCCAGCGTTGCCAAGGTCATGAGCGAGATTTCAAAGACGAACGTTTTTGACATCCGCTTGGGATACATGGATGAGAAACTTCTCTCGGCTGATCAAGTTAAAGCATTAGCCGAACTCCCCACGCTGCCCGTTATGCGCGGGATTGTATTGGGCACGATTATGGCATCCGCTACCAAACTTGTCCGCACTTTGGCAGAGCCAGCCCGTTCGATGGCTGCTGTTGTCAAAGCCTTCTCGGAAGAAGGGCAGGCTGCTGAAAACGCTGCCTGAGTTGAATAGATAATTAAATAGACCGGTATTTATTACCGGGTGAAAATTCGAAAATAATCATTGCTAGGAGAATATAGAAATGGCTGATTTAGAAAAATTAATGGACCAATTGAGCGAGCTGACTGTATTGGAAGCCGCTGAACTGGTTGAAATGTTGGAAGAAAAATGGGGTGTGTCCGCTGCTGCTCCTGTGGCCGCTATGGCTGCAGCACCCAACGGTGGCGCCGAGGAAGAGGTCGAGGAACAGACTGAATTTGATGTTGTTCTCAAAGGCCCCGGACCCAAGAAAATTGAGACCATCAAGGTCATCCGCCAGCTCACGAATCTGGGTTTGGTCGACGCCAAGAACATGGCTGAAGCCGCTGACTCCAAGGTTCTTGAAGCTGTTGGCAAAGAAGTTGCGCAAGACGCCAAGGAAAAACTCGAAGCGGCTGGCGCTGAAGTCGAGCTTCAATAATTATTTCCGGTTTTGGTATAAAAAAAGATCCCCGGGTTCTCAGAACCATTGGGGATTTTTTAATTAACTGAATGGAAAAATATCAATTTTCCAGTTTACGGATGACCAGGACAACCTTCCCCTGCACCCGAACATGCGCGGGATTGTCAATGATGATGGGTTGCATCAGTGGGTTAGCGGGCTGCAAGCGCACTTTACCGTTCTCATGATAGAAATACTTCAATGTGGTCTCATCACGGTCTGAGAGCCAAACCGCTACCATCTCACCGTTTTCGACTTGAGAGACCGGGCGCATGACCACGATATCCCCGTCGTTGACCATGGCGTCGATCATGGAATCCCCCTGGACTTCCAGGGCAAATAGGTCTTCTGTCTTTTCCCTTGGGGGAAGCAGGCTGCGTGCGATATCAATGCCCGTTTCCTGGTCGTAATAGTTGAAATCAGAGGAGGGGACGGGGACGGGTTCGCCAGCGACGATACGGCCGACGACCGGTACACTGAACATATCCGTAACGGTTTGGGCAGCTTGAACCAGGTTGCCTTCCAGGGTCTTAAGCAAACGGATGCCCCTAGAGACGTTGCTCTCCCTTTCGATGAAATTCATCTCCTCAAGTTGGTTGAGGTAATAATTAACAACCGAGGTTGAGCTGATATTGGTGTTCTCACCAATCTCCCGGATGGATGGCGGAAAGCCATTCTCAGCCTGGAATTTTTCCAGAAACTTGAGAATCCTTTTGTGCCGCTCTCCCAATCCAGCCTTTCTTCGTGCCATCATATCAGGCTCCTTAATCTCAAACCGCTCATTTGTGCTAATAATCATTAATAATGATACACGAACATCCGTTCGGTGTCAAGCGTGGAATTAAGAGAGAAGGGCGCTCACAAAGTTGGATAAAATATGCACTGAAAGTAATAATGCATAATTTGACGGTGTCCGAAGGGCGAGACGGAGATAATTAATTTGATTGAATATTTTGACTTTGCGATTACCCTTACTATGCAGCCAGAAGGAATCTTGATGCATAAGGTATGATTGTATGTCGAATGAAATCATGGGATTATCCTTTTAGAGCTTATGGAATGCAGATGATTATTCAGACAAAAGATTTAACAAAGTATTACGACGATCTGTTAGCCGTTGATCATATCTCTTTTGAGATTGACTCTGGTGAGCTTTTTGGATTGCTGGGCCCCAACGGGGCAGGCAAGACGACCACTATTAAAATGCTGACGGGGTTGGCAAGGCCTTCCAGTGGAAAGGCTTTGGTGGCTGGGATTGATATCCGAGAAGACCCCAAAGATGCACAGCGTATGATGGGGGTGGTGCCGGATGAGAGCAACCTTTATCCAGAGTTGACAGGTTTTGAAAACCTCACCTTTTGCGGGGCGCTATATGGGATGGGCAAGGATGAGCGGCGGCAACGCGCCCGGGAATTATTGGAGATGTTCACGCTTGATAATGCGGCGGATAGAAAATTTGGCGCTTATTCCAAAGGGATGAAACGCAAATTGACCATTGCCGCTGGCATCATCCATCATCCCCCGGTGCTTTTCCTAGACGAACCCACAACGGGCATTGATGTCACCAGCGCACGCCAGATCCGGCAGTTAATTACAGAATTGTGCGATCAGGGTACGACAATCCTGCTGACATCTCACTACATTGAAGAAGCGGAGCGGTTGTGTGACAGGATCGCTTTTATCGTGGAAGGGCGCATCATTAAAATTGACAGCGTCGCCAATCTCCTGCAGCCTGTTCAGGACGTGCATATCCTGGATATTGCTTTATCTGGGATGACCAAAGACGTGCTGCCAGCAGCAGCCCAACATTTCACAGAATACCAGGTAGCGAGGCTTCCGGGTGAGATTTTACGGTTTACGTCCCGTCATCCCATGACCGTGAGTGCCATTGTCCATTTTTTAGAAGATCACCAGGTGCAGGTGTTGGAAGCTCGGCGAAAAACGCCATCTTTAGAGGATGTTTTTGTACAGTTAACAGGGGTGGAAAAAGATTCGATGCTTAACGGTAACAGAAATGAAGGCGGACGAGAATGAAAAATGGCACTGCGTTTTGGAACATTTTATTGAAAGACATCAAGGCCTATTATCTGAAGCCGCCCAATATCAGTTGGGGGATCATTTTCCCTCTGGCATGGACGGGGATGTTCTTCATTCGCAATGGTCAGGGGCTGGAAAGCATTGAATCCCTTCTTCCGGGTGTGATGGCTATTTCCATCCTATTTGGGACAACGTCTATGCTGGCGGTTACCGTCACCTTTGAAAAGAAAAACGCCTCCTTCGATCGGCTGCTGCTTGCCCCCATTCCTTTAGAGGTGTTGATGCTGGCAAAGACCAGCGGTGCGATCTTGTTTGGTACGATCAACGCGCTGGTTCCCATCCTCATGGCATCCTTTTTTATCGATTTATCAGGGTTGAGTTGGGGTTATATCTTGCCGGCAATTTTGCTGATTGCCATCTCATCCACTTTTTTGGGTTTATTTGTTGCTGTCTCTGTGAGTGAGGTGTTTGAAGCCCAGACCTTTTCTAACTTTATCCGATTTCCAATGCTGTTTTTGTGTGGGTTATTCATTCCCCTCCAGGATTTACCCGCATACATTCGACCCCTGTCGTATGTGTTGCCGTTGACCTATGGCGTGGACATCCTGCATTTCGCCATCCAGGGGAAACACGTGCTTCCCCTTGCCCTTGATTTTGGCGCTCTGATAGGTTTCTGTGTCATCCTTTTCTTGATCAGCTTGCGAAATATCCACAAGCGATGGATTTTATAGGGGTTCTAGGGTAAAAGTTTTAATGAAAAATTTGTTTTCTCGAATCAAACCTTTCTTTTCACAAATTGAATTCAGTAAACGTGCCTTATGGGATTATGTGTTGATCCTCTTGGGCGCATTAATCCAGGCACTGGCGCTCCGGTTGTTTCTGGTCCCCGCGGATTTAGTCAGCGGAGGGATCAGCGGCCTGGCACAGCTCGTCAATCATTACACGGCGCTTCCCATCGGGATGATGGTGTTGGTGGGCAATATTCCATTATTCATCATGGGTTGGGGGTATCTGGGTGGGCCGCGTTTTGCTATCCGCACCATGCTTTCCATCCTGTCATTTTCCGTTTTTACGGATATCCTCACGTTTTTCCTGCCGAGCGCTGGCGTCACCGATGATATGGTGCTCAATACCTTGTATGGCGGTCTGCTTTTGGGTATTGGTTTGGGAATTGTGTATCGTGGCCGAGGGACAAGCGGCGGGACGGACATTCTGGGCCGCATCCTCAACCGGCACACTGGCATGACCATCTCTCAGGCATATTTAATCACCGATTCGCTGGTGGTTTTGGGCGCGGGTTTTGTGTTTGGCTGGACTAAGGCTCTTTATGGTCTTGTGTTGATTTATGTAAGCGGCATCGCTGCGGAAGTTGCTTTGCAGGGCACCAATATCATTCGCACGGCGATGATCATCACCACCCAGACAGAAGCGATCAAACAAGCGATTATGGAAGACCTTCAGCGTGGGGTGACGATCCTTTCCGGTACGGGCGGGTACACGGGGGAATCACGAGATGTGATTTATTGTGCTGTTTCACGGATGGAGATTAATCGGTTGAAAGCACTCGTCCATGAGATTGACCCCCAGGCTTTTATGGTGATCGGTCAGGTGCAGGAAGCCCTAGGGGAGGGTTTCATGCCGCTGAAGGATGCAGGTGAATAGACTTAAAGGGGATTACTCGTCTAAAATTTCGTAGCTTGTGGTGATCTCCGCCATGCCGCGCAAAGTTGCTGCCACGGAGCAGTATTTCTCTTCCGAAAGTTCAATGGCTTGCTCAACGCTTTTTCCCGTCAGCCCTTCACCCTTGACCAGAAATTTCATGTGGATCTTGCGGAAGGTCCAGGGTGGGTCGGCATCCTGCTCGGCGCTGACCTGCACTTCCAAGTGGGAGAGGGGCATATGCTTTTTCTCCAGGATGTTGACCACATCCACAGATGCACACCCCGCCAGTGCGGATAGGATTAGCTCGGAGGGTTTCATGCCAGTGTTTTCATCCGGCGTTGACATGACGACGGAGTGACCGGTTGAATCGGTGGAGACGAAACGTTTGCCGCCCGGGATCCACCTAAGGGTTGTATTTGATGCCATTTTATTCTCCTCTTGTATTTTGTTTATTTAGGATACCTTACCCAATAGTTTGATCAGTTCAGCCATCCGGGCGCGTTGAGACGCTGGATCCCCCTGCTCTTCAAGATGAACCAGGCAGTCGCTGGCGACGTCCTGCAGGAACTGAAAGCTGGCGGATTGGACGGCTGAGCGGATGGCGATGAGCTGTTGGACGATGTCTTTGCAGTCGCGATCTTCTTCAATCATCTTTCGTACACCGCGCAACTGGCCTTCAATGCGTGCCAAACGTCCGCTGATGTGGGATTTCGTTTCAGGATTTTTGGTTTGAATCATCTTATGATGACCTTTCTTTCAGACCGCCGGTCTGATAACATTATCCCGCTCAACGGAAGCCGCCGGAGGAACCGCAGCTAGAGGCACTGGATACACCTGAACCCTGAGCCCCGCGTGAGGCAAAGGTGGACATGCGTTTCTGGGTATTCCTGGACTGACAGTCCGGGCATTCCGGGGATTGGGTATCGGGGTCATTGAACCCCATCAGTTTTTCAAATTCTCTGCCGCAGTTGTGGCAGCGGTATTCATAAATGGGCATAATTAATTTCTCCAATAATGCTATACTCCTGTATAGTATATTGTCAATATACTGCCTTGTCAATAGTTCCTGTTTGATGAAAAGCGTTACAATAGATTTTGTGGCATCTCCATTAAGCTTACACCGGCCTGGTTTTGCCGGTGAAAAGTAAAAACTTTTACTGCTATGTAACATTTATAGCGTTTCACACCATTAGATGAGGAGAACAACATTGGGTGAGAAAATAAATATAGGGATTATTATCTGTGACCGCTACCGCACCTGCGCCGGGGGCAAATGTCTCAGATCACTGCGGCAGCGTGAAGGGGCATTCAGCCGTTATGAAGATGATGATTTGACGCTGGTGGGCTACACGACCTGCAACGGCTGCCCTGGTGGGAATATTGAATACGCTGGTGATGAAATGGTTCGGAACGATGTTCAGGTGATACACCTTGCCACGGGTTTATTGGTGGGCTATCCGCCCTGCCCCTATATCGACACGTTTAAAACATTTCTCGAACGCCGTTATGGGATTGAGGTGGTTCTTGGGACGCACCCAATCCCCCAGAATTATTTGGAAATGCACCAATCTCTGGGGACCTGGGAAGAGCCTGCATGGGAAGCTCGTTTGCAATCCACTCTGGCAGATGAAACTGTTAGATTAGCCTATGATTGAGCGAGAACTTTCATCTATGATTGGCTTGACAGAAAAGCCGCTATTAACGATAATTAGGACAGTAAATCGTTTATCAGCTTTGACGAAGGAAAGTAGGCTGGCGGAGGTTGACAGGGCGGTGCGGGCAGGACTGAGACCTGCACCCTGCTGAACCCATCTGAAGTTCCCTTCTGAGCTGCTCAGGTGAAAGCGCAGTTGCGCCAATAGTCTGAGCCGTCCCCCAACGTTATCTGGAAAACCAATCGCCCTCGGGCTGGTTGGTGTTGAGTGGATTGCGCAGTGTGCCTGCGCGATCAACAAAGGTGGTACCGCGGTCATCATCCCGTCCTTTTTTGAGGACGGGCATTTTATTTAACCTGGAATAATTCGTATTAGCGGATAGGCAGGAATCAATCGAAGGAGGTCGTATTAATGGCTGAGAAAGAAGCAGAACTACAGAAATTGGAGCAAATCAAGTCGGAAGCACTGGCTGTGCTGGCGGAAGTTGCCGATGAGGAGGCATTGGAAGCTTGGCGCGTGGCGCACCTGGGGCGCAGTTCACCTGTGATGGGCGTGTTTAAAAGCATGGGGGATCTGGATAAAGAGCTTCGTCCGGTTATGGGGAAGGCCGCCAACGAGGTCCGGGGAGCCTTGGAAGAGGCGTTGGCTGAGAAACAACAGGCGCTGGAAGAGGAAGCCCTGCGCAAGTCTCTTGAGACGGAGCAGTTGGATGTGACCATGCCTGGTGTGCCAGCGGCGCGGGGGCGCTTGCATCCCCTGACACAGGTGCTGCGGCGCATCACCCGCACCTTTGGCGACATGGGTTTTCAGGTGTACCGGTCGCCCGAGGTGGAAACTGACGATATGAACTTCACTTACCTGAACATGCCGCCCTATCATCCCGCCCGGGATATGTGGGATACATTCTATACTAAAAAAGAGGGTGTCTTGCTGAGAACGCACACTTCACCGGGGCAGATCCGTGTGATGCGGGAGCGCGCACCGGAGCCCATCCGGGTGATCTTGCCAGGCGCGACCATGCGTTACGAGCAGCTTTCAGCGCGCAGTGAGATTGAGTTCGCTCAGGTGGAAGTGCTGGTTGTAGGGGAGGGAGTGACATTTGCGGAGCTGAAAGGCACGCTGGAGGATTTCGCCAAGCGCATCTTCGGCGAGGAAGCACGGACGCGGCTGCGCCCATCGCACTTCCCCTTCACGGAACCATCCGCTGAGATGGATGTGGAATGTTTTGTGTGCGGCGGGAAGGGCTGTGCGGTATGCAAAGAGACCGGCTGGCTGGAGATCCTGGGCTGCGGGATGGTGCATCCGGTGGTGCTGGAATATGGCGGCTATGATCCAAAAGTTTATTCCGGCTTTGCGGCTGGCATGGGCATCGACCGCAGCACTCTCATGCGTTACCGCATCGATGACATCCGGCATTTTAGGAATAATGATGTGCGATTCCTAAGGCAGTTTTGAGGAATGGTGAATAGTGAAGAGGGAATGGTGAATTGAGAAAAGTGAATGGTGAATGGTGAATTGGCGGAAAAGGGGTTGGATATGGCACTAGAAGGTTTAAATCGGCTTCAAGTTTACAAGGAAGCCCAAAAACTGGTTAAGGTTGTTTACCAAAGAGTTATTCCAGCTTTACCACCTGAGGAAAAATGGGGGCTGGAATCTCAAATCAGAAGGGCTGCTATCAGTGTCCCTGCAAACATTGCAGAAGGTTATGGCCGTTATTATTATCAGGAAACCATTCGATTTTTTTATTTATCTCGAGGGTCATTAATGGAGTTGTCCAGTCATATGGATGTTGCTGTAAGACAAGGCTTTTTATCCAATGAGATTAATCAATCTGTCAATGAACAAATGAGTCAACTCCTAAAGCTTATCCATGGATACATTCGATATCTTAAACAAAGTAAAAGAGGTCTGAATGAACCAGGTAATCAGAAAATTGCTGAAGAAGAGAGCTTATACCTCAATGATAAAAACAATGCTGATGAAAGCTTATGAATTGTCTTACCATTCACCAATCACCATTCACTATTTAGAAGTTCAAATTTCATTTATTTGAGTTATTAATTACAGAACGCGAGGATTAACCCATGAAAGTACCGCTCACTTGGTTACAAGATTATGTTGATATTGACGATTTGGGGATTGAAGAGCTGGCGAAGGTGATGACCATGGTCGGCCTGGAGGTGGAAGAGATTCGCCTGGTCGGGATGCCAATGCCTCTTGGGAAAAAGCACGAATTCAAATACACTGGCCTCTCCTGGCCAGAGGATAAGTTCGTGGTTGCCCAAATTGAAGAGGTGATGCCTCACCCCAATGCGGATAGGTTGGTGTTGTGCCGCCTGAACGACGGGGAGGACGAGATAACCGTGTTGACGGGCGCGCCAGGCCTGCTGAAGTATCGACAAGCAGGGCCTTTCGACAAGCCCCTCAAAGTCGCTTATGCCCGGGAGGGGGCTGTGCTCTATGATGGCCATCAACCCGGATGGCATTTGATGACCCTGCAGCGCATGTCCATCCGCGGGGTGGAATCCTTTTCCATGATTTGCTCGGAAAAGGAGCTGGGGATTTCAGATGCTAATGAAGGCATTATCATCCTGGATGACGATGCACCGGTCGGTACGTCTTTGGTGGATTACATGGGCGATGCTGTCTTCGACGTGGACACCCTGCCCAATATGGTGCGGGATGCCAGCGTACTCGGTATGGCGCGGGAGATCGCTGCGGCGACCGGCAAGGAACTGCACATGCCAGATGATTCCCTGGAGATGACCGGCCCGGATATCCACGACCTGGCGGATGTGGACATCACAGACCCTGACTTAAACCCGCGTTTTGTACTGGGTTTGATTCAGGACATCGCCATTCAACCCAGCCCCTATTGGGTGCAGCGGCGCTTGAACCTGGCGGGGATGCGCCCGATCAACTGCATTGTGGACGCCACCAACTACGTCATGCTGGAAACTGGCGAGCCGCTGCATGCCTTCGATTATGATATTCTGGCCGAAAGGGCCGGAGGGAAAACGCCCAAGATCATCACCCGCACAGCCGAGAAGGGCGAAAAAATCACCACACTGGATGGTGTGGCACGCGACCTGGATGAGAACATGGAAATGGTCACGGACACCGCCGGGCTGCTTTCCATCGCGGGGGTGATGGGCGGCGAGGAAACCGAGGTACATGACGAGACCCAAAATGTCCTGCTGGAAGGGGCGTCCTGGAATTTCATCAACATCCGCAAGACGGTCAGCAAGTTGAAGATGACATCCGAAGCCGCTTACCGCTTCAGCCGAGGGGTGCATCCCGCGCTGGCGGAGCTGGGCGTGCGCCTGTGCCTCAAGCGCATGGCGGCATGGGGCGGCGGCCAGGTGGCGCAAGGGTTGGTAGACAATTACCCCAATCCACCGGAAGACCCGGAGGTAGACCTTTCGGCAGCCTGGGTGAATGACAACCTGGGCACGGCGATTACAGCCCAGGAGATTGCGGATATCCTGATCTCCCTTGAATTTGAGTGCGAGGTGCAGGGCGACCAGATCACGGCAAAAACGCCGCCGCACCGCCTGGATATCCACAGTGGCATCATCGGTCAGGCAGACCTTCTGGAAGAGATCAGCCGCATTTACGGCTATGACAAAATCCCCTCCCGTCCCTTGAATCAGCCGCTGCCGACCCAGCGGATCAATCACGACTTGGCGATGGAAGATCAGTTGAAAGACCTGCTGGTCAACCTGGGTTTGCAGGAATTGGTCGCATATCGGATGACATCACCAGAGCGTGAGATGCGCCGTTTTCCCCCTGATTTTAACGCTCCTGAAGTGGCGTATATCGAGATCCAAAACCCGATTTCCGTCGAGCGGCGGGTGATGCGCCGCAGCATCCTGGCGACCCTGCTGGAGATCATTGAATTCAACAGTGGGCTGAGTCGGCGGTTGGCCTTATTTGAGATCGGTCCGGTTTTTCACCCAAAGGACGGGCAGGAATTGCCGGAAGAGAAATTGATGCTGTCCATTGGGCTGACCGGCTTGCGCGAGCTGCTCTCTTGGCAGGGGGACGAGGATGAATGGATGAATTTCTATGACCTGAAAGGCGTCATTGAAAGTATGGTGTCGGGGTTGCACATTGATGAGGTTAGCTATCAGGCAGCTCAACATCCCAGCCTGCACCCCGGTAAGACGGCTGAGATCCTCATCGGCGACCAGAAGGTAGGCGTGATGGGCGAGCTGCATCCGCTGGTCAAGTCAAATTATGAGATGGCAGAGCCGCCGGTGCTCGTGGCAGAGATTGATCTGGCGCCCCTCCTGGACGCATCAAAGATACTGTTTGATGTGGAACCTGTGCCGACCTACCCTCCGGTGCTGGAAGACCTGGCTGTGGTGGTGGATGAAGACGTGACTGCGGCGGAGGTGGAGGAGGTGCTGCGCATGGGCGGTGGCGAGTACCTGGCCAAGGTGCAGCTTTTCGATATTTTCCGCGGGAAGCAGGTGGGGCAGGGTAAGAAGAGCCTGGCTTTCAGCCTGACCTATATCGCGCCGGACCGCACGCTGACGGATGAGGAAGTCTCCAAGCTGCGGCAGAAGATCGTTTATTTATTGGATAACAACCTCGACGCGGAGCTGCGCAGTTAATAAAACCTTTCTTATGTAGCAGTAGGTAATGCATGGTCAGGTTGAGAAGATGCCTGACCTGCGTGACAAATCTTCTGTCATTGCAAACGACTGCAGCCTGACAGGGCTGCAGGAGTGTGGCAATCTGAGAATGTCATTGTATAGGTGTTTTGAAGCGATAAAAAAATCGATAAGAACTGGTGTAAAAAAGATTACCAAACAGTAAGAGATGGATCCCAATATTTCCAAGGGAATTAGCTAAAAGCCTGTTTTGGCTTTCGCACTGTTGATCAAATACAATGAATTCTGGAGAGGGTTGTTAAAAATGTTTCGGTATGTTCATACTAATATTATCGCTAAGGATGCGAACAGGTTGATTGATTTTTATAAGACCGTGCTTCATTGTAAAAGTATCAACGAAAAACGCGATCTGAGTGGCGAATGGGTAGACAGGCTTACAGATTTAAATGACGCACACATCAAAGGGGAGCATTTGCTCTTGCCTGGTTATGGAGAAGATCACCCGACGTTGGAAATTTTTTCTTATGATTCGCTGAAAGAGAACTTTCCCGCAGAAATCAACCGCCCCGGAATTGCGCATATCGCTTTTGAGGTAGACGATGTGGAGACGGCGTTGATAGAAATTCTTAAAGCCGGTGGAAGCACTGTTGGAGAATTGGTGACTTCAGAATATCCTGATGGTCGGGAAGCAGTATTCGTCTATGCCCGAGACCCTGAGGGTAATATTATTGAACTTCAATGCTGGCGAAAGTCAAAATCCCTGAACTCAAAATAAATACATTGTGAGACTGTTCTAGAAACCATCAGTGACGGTAGAGAGGGCTGCGCCACACCTGATCTACTTTTCGATATACGGCCGGGCAAAACGTTCGTCATACGCGTTGTTTTTCTTGAGTTGGTTATTCCAATACGACTGGACGACAGGAAGTTTAAGGATCAGCTTGAACAGGGGCGCAAGAACGCGCGGATAGCGTTCAGGCTTGGCCAGGGCTTTGAGTCTCTTGTCATCAAATTTGCCCTCTATTGCCAAATCTGCCCCCAATTTACGCAGAGCGTCAAACAGCTTCTGGTTCATCTCTTCGGGCATCAGCCGCACGCCCTCGCATCCGCCTTTGATGATCGTACCGGCATAGGGGGCGTTTAATCGGCGAGTCAGTTTCTCAAGATATTGCTCCACAAAACGGGAATGGTGGGCTTCCGGGAAGCCGGACTGCACCAGAAACGCCATTTTAGGGTTATTATCTCGGCCGACATAGGGCGCGAGGGATTCAATGAACTCCTTCACCAACCCCGGCATGGCATCTGTATACAATGGGAATCCCAATAGCACCAGATCGGAAGGAGTAAAATGTTTGTGCGCCTCTTGGCGTTGCTTTGCGCTGTTTAGGCGGATGATCTCTAAATCGGTTTCTGCGACACTTGTGTATCCCGCGATGACTTGGGATAACATCACTTCTGTATTGCCCGCTTTGCCCCTCGGGGAGCCGTTATAGACGGTTAATCGCATTTGCAACCTCCTCAATGGGTTGAGTGGTGAGCATGGTGAAGGCGTTCTTGGATTTCATGTTGAGCATTGTGCGGGCGTGAATTGCTGAAATAATCTCAATGTCCTCATCATCTGTGCTCTGGGTTTTCTCCAACAGAAGCGCCCCCAGTGGATAATCGGATGGCTTATAGCGGTGTTCGTGGTGAGCTTCGCCCTGGTCCGCGGTGATATACGGGTGAATCAGGGGGATCAGCTTGTCCATATACTTCTTCAACAGGGCACTTAGATAACCCATGATAATGGGTGAGGCGAACAACACCAGGTCGCTGTTAATCACCGTATGGCAGACACGGTGGGAATCGTCCTCAAAGATGCACTGACCCGGTGTCTTGACCCAGCAGGCCCAACAGCCGGTGCAGTATCCTGCGTCCAGATCGCGTAAGGTGAGAGTCTCGACATCATGGCTGTCATTTTCCAGCTTGATGCGTAAATCAGAGAGGTAGTTGTCGAAACCCAAATTCTCATCCTCAGGATTGCCGTTTAGAATTGTTATTTTCATATCTTTTTCTTTCTTTTTATGAGATCAACTTATCATATCATAATTCGGAATTGTCCTATAATGGTCATATAATCAAGGCAATCGCAAAGTTAGTGAAAATCGTTACTGAAGTTAATAATGAATAATTTGACCCCATCCCCAACCCTTCCCCTCGCCTGAGGGGAAGGGTTGGGGATGGGGTGAATAATGGACTGAGATAATTATTTAAATTGTATATTTTGACTTTGCGATTTCCCTAGTCATATAATCAAGGAATGGGGAGGAACTATGATCATCACAACTTTACTCGAAAACCACCAGGATCCAGCACAGCCGGCGTTAAAAGCAGAGCATGGCGTGTCTTTTCATATTAAGTATGGCGAGCATGTCTTCATGTCGGATGTGGGGCAGTCGGGGAACTTCGCGGATAACGCTTATCTTTTAGGAATTGATCTGTCTGATGTGGAGGCTTTGGCGATATCGCATCATCATTATGACCACGGCGGTGGGTTACCTCGTTTTTTCGATGAGAATTCGGACGCCACGGTTTATCTGCGCAAAGCGCCTTTAGAGGTGAATTATATTAGTGTAAAGGATGACTCGAAGCGATATATCGGTTTGGATAAGGGTCTGCTGAAAGATTATGACCACCGGATTGAATATATCAGCGAACATGTTGAGGTTTTTCCCGGTATTCATTTGTTGACCGATATCCCAGAAGTCTATCCCCTGCCGGAGAGCAATCAGGACCTTAAGATGCAGCAGGGGGGTGTGATCAAACCAGACACTTTTAAACATGAAATCGTGACGGTGGTGGAAGGTGAGAAAGCATTGATCGTCTTGACGGGCTGCGGCCATAACGGAGTGTTGAATATGATTGCCGCAGTGCGTAAAACTTTTCTCAATAAACCCATTAAGGCTGTCATTGGTGGCTTCCATCTCCTGCACGAAAAAGAGGGCGCCGTCAGAGAGATTGGGCAGGAATTGTTTGCTATGGAAATCCCCTTGAATTATACCGGCCACTGCACAGGGGATGAATCCGTCAACGTGCTGGAGAAAGAGTTGGGGGAAAGACTCCACCGGTTGTATACGGGTTTGGTGTTGGCGTTATGATAAATTGATCCTTGATTTTGTTACTCCAAATTTGTTAGAATGGTCATGATCAAAAGTATTCCTATAAATGGTACAAGCTCATATATTTGTGGTGTCTGCAAATTATTGATTTCTGTGATCCGATTTTTCTATTATTGAAAAGGAGATGTTATGAGTTGGATTGTTGGTACAGTAATCTTGTGGATCTTGAAACTCATCACCGTTCCATTTGCAAAAATGCTGGCTGGAGATCGGGTGAAGAAGGTTGCCCCGGTCGCTCCGGTGACGCCTGGGCCGTCCTCAGAAGCGGCGCTAACCCCTGACCAGGCTGAGACGCCGGCACCTGCGCCTGCACCGACGCAGGTGCAGGAAGTGATACCCACTGGGTATTACATTTTGGCGGATGTGATTGTGCTGGGCGTGGCGGGCGGTCTGATGGGGTTGATCTCCGGGTATTACTTCATCGGCTTCTCATTCAAACCCAAGGATTGGCCCGGTATGATCGTTTTCATCATCAGCAGCCTGATCGGCTCATTCATTCACGGATAATGGTTAGACCTAGGGGGATGATTGTTCACTAAATAAACATCATTCAATAGGGGGTGTTTGGCATTCATGTTTTGCTCTTGACGCCAAGTGGTCTAAAATTAAGAAGAAGACACACCATCAATAGGAGGACTTGTGGTAGATATTGAAAAACGCACGTTGGGAAAAAGTGGTATTAAGGTGACCAAGATCGGTGTTGGCCTATGGGCAATAGGGGGCTCGGAGTGGGGCGACACGGATGATAATGATTCTCTGGATATGATCTCCGCTGCCCTGGATATGGGCGTTAATTTCTTTGATACGGCTGATGTCTATGGCGATGGCCATAGTGAGTGGCTGTTGGGGAAGGCCATGCAGGGCCGACGGGAAAAATTTATTGTGGCGACGAAGATTGGCTGGAAAGGGTTTTATGGTGATAAGGGCATCAGCGCCTATGACACGGTTGATAAACTGGTGGCTGGGGTTGAAGAAAACCTTGAGCGTCTGCAAACCGATTACGTTGATCTCATTCAATGTCACATTGACTTCCAGGAACCCAACATGGATGTGTTTGTGGAGGGCTTTCAGAAGCTGCAGAAGCAAGGGAAAGTGCGCGCTTACGGCGTCAGCACCAGCGATTTTAATTACCTGCAAGCTTTCAATGCGGATAATAAAGCATCCTCACTTCAAATCGATTATTCTATCCTCAACCGCACAGCTGAGACTCAGATATTCCCTTATACGATGGAAAAGAATGTGGGCGTCCTGGTGCGCGGGCCGCTGGCGATGGGCATCCTGACGGGCAAGTTCAGCAAGGATATCCAATTTGAAGAAGGGGACTTCCGCAAGCGATGGACGGATAATGAATATGAATATAAGATATTTTTGAATGACCTGGAAAAGGTGGATAAGCTCCGTACGCTGGCGAATGGCCGCTCCCTGGCGCAGATAGCGATCCAGTTCGTCATGCAGCATCCCGCGGTGACCGTGGCGATCCCCGGCGCCAAGCGCATTGACCAGCTCCGAGAAAACGTGGAGGCTGCGCTGCTGCCAGACCTGACGCCGGATGAATTGCAATTGATTAATGCCATCACGCCGCCCGGCGGTGGGCGTAAGATCTGGCCTGCTTGAGCTTAGAAAAAGTAATTGAAATAACAGTCAATAGCCCCTGCTGACAAAATCGCGTAGAAACGCCCTGGCAGGGCGTTTCTTTGACAAGTTGAGGACGAACCGTATATATGAAAGATAAAATACTTGAGTAGAGCTATGTCATTATTTCAAGATTTGATAAGCATTGATGTAAGATAGCGTACGGGCGAGGCATGCCTCGCCCGTATGAAAACAGGATATATAAATTTTTTCTAGCGAGTAAAATATTTTACCAAATTCCTGGGATTAATCGGTATCGCACTTTTTGTGCATACGCCCGATAGCCAATCAACTTTTCTTGGAGAGCTTTATCCTCCAGCGCAGTACGTGTGAAAAGGATCACAAAGCTCAGGGCGACAGGGATGAAGGTCCACAGGGATTCCAGCAGGAAGGGGGTGGCGATGTAGGTGATCAGCGCACCGGAATATCCGGGATGCCGTACCCATTGATACGGCCCAGTCGTGATAACGTGTTGGTCACGATCTTCCTGGATACGCACCATACCGGAAAAAAAGGCGTTTGTGATTAAGGCATAGGACCCCAGTACATATCCGCCGATAAAAAGAACGACCGATATGGCTTTGATAATTGCCCCAAATTCAACCGCTGGACCGAAGCGGGCATCCAGCCCCGCTGCAATGGGGATTAACCCGCCAACCAGAGCCAATAGGGGGGAGAGGAGCTTATCAAACGGTTCGGGATTGTCATGCTGGAGGAATTTTCCCCGTTCAGCCAATATATCCGGATTTCTGCGCCATGCCAGGTAGCGGCTGATGACGAATCCCAGGATGCTCACCAGGGCATAGAACCAGGCCTCCCACCAATCCCACTGCCAGGAAATGAGCAGCGGCAGAAATGGGACGAGGACGATGAAAATAAAGACCATGATGATCACCCGGGGGGTCAGGGTTTTTTCTTTTGTAGACATGATATTTTTCTCCCTTCGATGATTAATTAGTCGAACAATACCCCAATATTATACACTATTAAATCAATAATTTGTCAAGTCTAAATAATGAAAGTCTTGAAAAACTGATCGTCCTTCCAAGTAAACCCTCACCCTGCCCTCTCCCTTACAAAGGGCGAGGGTTTAGGACGCAGTTGTGTTATTGAGCCATCAAATGAATTGATTGGGTGTTTTGTTAATATTTTTGGTCAGGCTTCGTCAGGCTTGCGTGCCACGATCACCAGGGAGAGACCCTTCCAGGGCAGCAGCGGGTCAATTAATTTGAAAATAGGCACGAGGACATTGAAAGCTTTCAGACCGAAGCGGCCGATGGCTTGTTGTTTGGCGACTTTCCCCCGATACCACCACCCTAATACGCCGATCTTATTGAGGGTGAACAGTTCCTCAATCTCATATCCCAAGTCCTCGAACAAGGCGCGCAAACGATCTTGGTCATAGCGGCGATAGTGCCCAATGGCAGCGTCCAGGCTGGAATACAGCTTCTCACCTCTCGGTACAATGAAGATCATCCGCCCGCCCGGCTTAAGGGCGCGGTCTGCGTTAGCCACCACGGCATGGTCATCCTCAATATGCTCCAGCACGTTGGAGCATAGGATGGAGTCCGGCTGGGGCAGGTCGGGGGGTGGCGGCTGGGTGACGTCCCATTCCCGCACGTCCACACCGGGGGTGTTCAGGTAAGCGTTGCGCAGCACTTCCAGATAGACCGGTTCTTTCTCTGTGGCAATCACATCCGTGTACTGCATCAGGATGCGCACGTTGTTGCCGATGCCAGAGCCAATCTCCAACAGCAGGTCGCCCACATAGCGGCGGGTGCGCGCCAGTGTCCACTCGGTGTACTTGGGCGCTGCTTCCATATCGATCAGGTCTTTGTGCCCATAATCCCCTTGAAACATATCGTCTATGATCCAGAATTTGATGATCGTCCACAATGCCCGCAGGCCGTCTGACCAGGTGATCTTCTTGCCCTCGTTATAGGTGCGCCCGTGATAGCTGATGGGCACTTCATAGATTCGCAGCTTGCGCTTGGCGAACTTGGCGGTCAGCTCGGGTTCAATGCCGAAGCCGTCCGAGCGGATGGGGATGGTTTTGGCCACCTGCAGCCGGAAGGCCTTATAGCAGGTTTCCATATCGGTTAAGTTCAAATCGGTGAACCAGTTGCTGACAAAGGTCAGGAAGCGGTTGGCCAGGGTGTGCCGGAAATAAAGCACTCGCCGTTCCTCACGGTCAGCGAATCGGGACCCGTAGACCACGTCTGCGTCACCGTCGATGATGGGCTGCAGGATGATGGGGTAATCCGTAGGGTTATATTCCAGATCGGCGTCCTGCACAATGGCGATGTCGCCGCTGGCCGCCTGGATAGCGGTGCGAACAGCATTGCCCTTGCCCCGGTTTTCTTTCAGCAGGATAGGGATGATAACATCTGGGCGTTCCTGGTGCATCTCCCGGATGATGTCGGCTGATCCGTCCGTGGAGCCGTCATCCACCAGGACCACTTCCATCTCGTCCACACCTTTCACGTCTTGCGAGAGGACGCGCTGGACGATCTCTGGCAGGGTTCGGCGTTCGTTATAGACGGGGATCAGGACGGATAATTTCATAAGTCGATTCAGTGTCTCTTCTCTTCTGCTTGATTATATCATTGAGGGTACCTGATTTTCTGTTTCTGCTGATAGCCTTAGTAAACAAAAGTAAAGCTATAGCCCCGCCCTTCCCATCAAATTCCCGCTATAATTAGTACTCGTATGGCATCATCTTACCGGAGCAAAGCATGTCATTGGTTTTAACCGTCATCCTCATTTTTGCAGGGTTACTGCTGCTGTGGCTGGCCTATACCCTGATCTGGGGTACGCCGCCGGATATCACCCTGGCAGCCGAGCGGTTGTCCCTGCGCATGGTTTTCTCGGATCCGGAAGCCCTGACGACACGCAGCTTGCTGGATAATACACCCCTGGATTTTCACAGCGGGCGGCTTACGGACGCTTCCCCCAGGCATATGGCCTTTCTGCGGAAGCTGGACCGGGACGGCCTCAAATTAATCCACCGGTATGATCCTCAGAAATTAAGCGGGGAAAAACGACTGACCTATCAGGTAATGAACTGGTATTTTGAACAGAATTTGCGCGGCCATCGTTTTGATTACCATTGGGCACCCGATCCGATCTTCATGGGTCCCTATCCCGTCAACCACGTCTTTGGGGTACAGGTAGACCTGATCCATTTCCTCAGCACTTATCATCAGATCAAAGGCCAGCGCAGCGTCCGGCGTTATCTCCATCGTCTGAACCGTGTGGAATGGAAACTATCCGGATTGCGGGAGAGCCTGGCTGTCCGGGCAGCGGATGGTGTATTGCCCCCTCGCTTTGTACTTGAGAAATCGATCTCCCAGGTGCAGGAATTTCTCGATTACCCCATCGATAAGAACCCGCTTTATGTGACTTTCAGGGAACGGATGGCGGAGACTGGCAGGTTCAGCAACCGAGCTCAAACTCATTGGGGCGAGCAGGTGAAAAAGACGATCCAAATGACGGTTATGCCACCTTATCAACAACTGTTGACATTCCTGCAGGATCAACGTCAAAGGGCGACGACGGATGACGGCGTTTGGAAGCTGCCGGACGGGGAGGATTATTACGCTTTTCTGTTGCGGATGCACACAACCACCGAGATGTCGGCTGAGGCCATTCATCAATTAGGTTTAGAAGAGATGGATCGATTGCTGGAAGCCACCCGGGCTGTGCTCATGAAACTCAATATTTCTGAAGAGCATCCTGGCAAGCAGCTTCAGTCCTTGATGCGGGCACAGCAGTTTCATTATCCTGACGATGAGGGACGGCGAGGCAAGATCTTAGCTGATTACCAGGATATTCTGGATGAGGTCAATCAACACCTGCCGCAGGTATTCTCCTTTGGTTCACTGGATGAGATCGCCGTCAAGCGCCTGCCAGAATATAAGGAACCGGATTCCCCCATTGCCTATGCCCAGGCTCCCGCCATGGACGGGAGCCGGCCCGGCACCATGTGGGTTAACCTGCGCGAGCCGGATAATGTCTATACCTGGGGCATGCGCACCCTGGCCTATCACGAGGGGCTCCCCGGGCATGTTTACCAGATGGCTCAGGCGCAGAAGATCAAGGGGCTGCCGAGCTTCAGGCGCGCTCATTCTTTTAATGCTTATGTAGAGGGGTGGGCCTTGTATGGGGAACGTTTGGGGTGGGAGCTGGGGCTGGAAGATGAGATGAGTAACCTGGGGCGTCTGCAGGCGCTGCTCTGGCGTGCATCGCGGTTGGTGGTGGATACGGGCATTCATGTCAAGCGGTGGACTCGTGAGGAAGCGATTGACTATATGGTCAAGAATACCGGCCTTCCCAAAAGGGATGTGACAGCGGAAGTGGAGCGTTATATCGTCATGCCCGGTCAGGCCTGTGCCTATTATCTTGGCTATCTGAAGATGCTCTCGCTGCGCCGGAAGGCGCAATCAATCTTGGGGGAGAAATTTATTTTGCAGGATTTTCATGACGAAGTGATCCAGCATGGAAGTCTGCCGCTGATGCATTTGGAAAGGGTGGTTAACGACTACATTGACCGGACAGCCGGATTGTAGGGAGTCGTTATTAATTCAAATTAAAGGGGAAATATCTGGGTTTAGGTTTTGTTATCTTTGGATTATTTCTTACGAACCAAGAGGATGATCACAGCGACGATGCCCCCAAATACCAGTATCCCCAGGCAGGGCAAAATGACAGCGCCTGCGATGAGAAGAAATTCTCCGATTCCGGGTCCGTGCATCATAATTTTCTTCCTTTCTCAGTTAATTAATCGATGCCTGTCGCCTTTCGGGCGGCCTCCATGTAGGGTTTGCCGATTTGGCGTGCTTTTTCCGCGCCAGCCATCAGGACCTCATCCAGATATTTTTTATCATCTATCAAAGCATCAAATTGCTTCCGCGCCTCAGCGAAATGATCCAATATCAGGCCGGCTAGTTCTTTCTTGAGCGTTCCATAGGCTGCGCCGCCGTCAACATACAAGTCGCGAATTTCTTCCAGCCGTTCGGGGCTGGCAAAGAAGCTGAGCAGGGTGAACAAGGTGTCACCCTTGGGGTCCTTGGGGTCTTCCGGGCGCTTACTGTCCGTGACAATGCGCATGATCTGCTTGCGCACTTTTTTCTCAGGCCCGAAGAGGGGGATGATGTTGCCGTAGCTCTTGCTCATCTTCCGCCCATCGATGCCAGGCACTTTCATCACCGATTCTTGTATGATTCCCTCTGGCACCTTTAACACCTCGCCATAGGTACGGTTGAAGGCTTCAGCGATGTCCCGTGTGATCTCGATGTGCTGCTTTTGGTCCAAACCCACAGGCACCACATCTGAGCCGTAAAGCAGGATATCGGACGCCATCAGCACGGGGTAATTGTATAAGCCAGCGTTGATGCCCTCGTCGGGGTCGTGTCCCAGCTCCAGGTTCTTATCCACCGCGTCTTTATAGGCATGGGCTCGATTGAGCAGCCCCTTGGAGGTGAGGCAGGACAGGATCCAGGTGAATTCGGGGATCTCATGGATGTCGGATTGGCGGAAGAAGATCGCTTCGTCCGGGTCAAGCCCCAAGGCCAGCCAGCTCGCTGCCACCTCGTACACCAGTTCCCGAAGTTTATCGGGATCGGGTGTGGTGGTCAGCGCGTGATAGTCGGCTACGAAATATATCCCCTGATAGTCTTCCATCAGGTTCAGCGCCGGTCGGTACATCCCCAGGTAATTGCCGATATGCGGATTGCCGGTGGGTTTAATGCCGGTTAATGCGATGGGTTTCATACAAATTCCTTCTAAAAAAATAAATAAATTTTCAAATCGGATGTCTTATTATACAAGAATTCAATGTGGATTTTTTAACAAGCCGCTTACCCGATCAGGCTACCGTTTCGCCCTCGGGTGTGATCTCGTATTCGCGTTTCTTCAATAAGCTGCCAAAGTATTCGTTGAGGAAGTAGGGCAGTCCCTGATCGAAGAGATACAGTCCAAATTCCCGTCTTTCCGCTTCGGTCTCGTAATAACCACCGTGAAACTCCCAGAAAACAGAAAGGTCCGGCAGTCGGTAAAAGGCTTTGTCGCTTTTCAGGTTCTCATAAAAAGTAACCTCATCCCCGACACGGTCGGGATGGTGCAGCCGTCCCGCGACGCCGTAGCCATTGTGGTTGATCTCGCCGGTGATATCCAATACCTTCATCAGCAGGTCTGGGGCTTTGATATGATTCGGGTTGCGGTAACTTAACAAGTTGATTGCGGGTTTCCAAGCTTCCAGGCCTTCATCTTCGTCAGCTTCTTGCAGGTTGAACCGCAGCCAGACGGCGTTCATATCATACAATTCGCTGCTGGTGTGCACTTCCAGCCTGCAGGGCGTATTCCACAGGGACGCCAGCCACTTCGCCAGGTTGGGGATTTCCGTCAGCGGTGCGGCCTTTTTAACCAATCCGGCCAGGCTTTGGGGGTAGTTCTTCAGGAATTGAACCTGCCCGGGTTCCAGCAGGATTCCTGCGCTGGGGTCCAGGCGGTCAATATCCGCGGGGTTTCTAATAATTGTTGTGAAGCCGTCGAAATCATTGGGGCGTTTCTGCAAGTTTCTCCTCCGTCATCGTGGTTACCCCTATATTATAGGCTATCCGCAAAGGAATGCCAAAATCCAACGGTGGTCCAAAATACATGAAGAAATTCAGATATTTGATGTAAGGGAACACCTTCAATAGGCGTGACGGTATAAAGCCTTCCCCTCAAGGAGCGAAGCGACGCAGCCCCCGTAGGGGTGAGGGGGAAGGCTTTTATGTGTCATGTATTATGTGATATACAACGATGCTAAATGAAAAGTTTAGTTCTTATCCATGTTTTTCGCCATTTATTTATATGAATCACACTCTTAATGATTTTGACAGCCTTCCCCTTGAGCACAGCGAAACACCCAAAGGGTGCCTAGGGGAAAGTGACGCCTGAAGGGCGGCGGATGAGGCGTTTGTAATTTGTGATTAATATATTTCCTTTGACCACAAAAACGCCAAGAGCGGCTATGATTAAGGGCAGTATGTGGTGATAAGCGAACACAATCAAGGATTCAATATGCACGACGAGGTTAACAAATTAAAAGACATTCGCTGTTTTCTGATGGACATGGATGGGACGATTTACCTGGGCGATCATTTGCTGCCCGGGGCCAGGGAATGGCTGGCATTGTTGGACAGCCAGGATATTGCCTATTATTTTCTGACCAATAATTCCTCCCGCTCCCGAATGGAATACGCTGAAAAGCTCAACCGGCTGGGCTTGGAAGTGTCGCAGGAGCGCATATTCACCTCTGGGGAGGCGACGGCCATCTATCTGGAAAAGGAATTTCCAGGCGCAAGCCTGTATGTGGTCGGGACGCCAGCCTTGCAGGAAGAATTCGGGCGGCATGGCTTTAATCTCGTGGAGGACGAGCCCGATGTGGCCGTCTTGGGGTTCGATACCACCCTGACCTACGACAAGTTGTGGAAATTGTGCGACCTTGCCCGGGCGGGTAAGCCCTATATCGCCACCCATCCCGACATCAACTGCCCCACAGAGACGGGCTTCAAGCCAGATATCGGCGCCATGATGGAGTGCGTGGCAGCGTCAACCGGCAGGCGGCCGGACGTGATCGTCGGCAAGCCCTACGAGCCGATTGTGACCGCCCTGGCGGAGAAGACCGGTTTTCCGGTGGCAGCCCACGGGATGATTGGCGACCGGCTGTACACCGACATCGCTCTGGGGAAGTGGGGCATTACCACAGCCCTGGTGTTGAGCGGTGAGACGAAGGACGAAGACCTGGCGGAGTCTGAGTTTCAGCCGGACCTGGTGGTGGCGGATATTGCCGAGATGACGGCGCTTTATCGCAGCGTTTTAGGGGAAACTGAATGACTACGGACGGTCAAACCCTAAAACCTTACCTGGACCCGCTGCCTTTGAGTGCATGGCAGTATCACCCGGTGGTGAAATCGACCAATGACCTGGCGCTGGACTGGGCGCGGGAGGGCGGGCCTGATGGGGCGTTGTTGGTCGCCGATGCGCAGACAGCGGGCAGGGGCCGGAGCGGTCGCCGCTGGGTGACGGAGCCCGGCGCAGCCCTGGCCTTCAGCCTGATCCAGCGGCCTACACCAGCGGAAGCGGGCTGCGTCCCGCGCTTCACCGCCCTGGCCGCGCTGGGGTTAATTAGTGCGCTGGGGAAATGGGGCTTGGTGGGAGAAATCAAATGGCCCAACGATGTCCTGTTAGAGGGGAGGAAGGCCGCTGGCATACTGGTGGAGGCCGATTGGCAGGACGACCTCCCGACGGCGCTGGTGGTGGGGATGGGCGTGAATGTTACACCCGAGTCCGTCCCGTTGGAAAGCGAACTGCGTTACCCGGCGACCTCAGTGGAGAACGAGTTGGGCAAGGGGGTGGACCGCTGGGTGCTGCTTGCGGAGACTCTCAAGGCTGTGCTGACCTATCGTGAAATTTTGACATCGCCTGCGTTTGTGGCGGAATGGAATACGCACTTGGCCATGCGCGGAATGTGGGTGCCCTTCCGTATGCCGGATAGGCAAATACAGCGGATGAAGGTGCTGGGCGTGCTGCCGAACGGCAAGCTGCACCTAGAGACGGGCGATGGGGCGCGGGTCAAGGCGGCTGCTGGTGAGATCACCATGGCTTATAATGAGGATAGCAAGAATGATTGAAATGAGGATGGACCGCTATGGATGACCCAAAGAGAGAGAAAGCGAGTAAGCGAAAAGACCGCAGGTCTGATGAGGCCCCCAGATACATGCAGCCGCAGGAGCCCGTGCTGGAGGAACCGCTGATGGGGGAGTCGGAGGAATTGGATCAGGATGTGGAAGATGAAACCGCAGGTGATGAACATCTGGCGGAACGTAAAAGTTCACCTATAGCAATAGAAGAGGAAGACTCGGAACAGCCAATGGCAGAAGAAACGCCGAGGTCGCCCTACTTCCCGCGCGGGATCTATGAGGATGCCCAGGCGGTGGAGGAATATTATGGGCGCGGGGAGGAGAAAGAGGGGGAGTAGAAATTTCAAATTTTTATAAAGAGGATATAGACCTCGCTGAAATTGTAATGAATCTTAAAGCGTAGATCACGCATGATGAAGCAGCGGAGCTGATGAACCTGCGTGACAAGTCATGTTGTCACATTATGTCACGTGGGCTCTGCCACACGTGACCTACATCACCTTTCGCTTGCATTATCTACTTCGTAGATTATTGGCCAAACCGTAATTTCCATATTTGGCTATCAATCAAAGACCAAGTATTATTATTTCCTGAAATTATATCTTCTATATCATTTTCATCAATTATAACAACAGCCTTCCCGTCCTGTTGGAAAGCATAATTTAATAACTCTTTTGAAAATTTATTTCTTTCTTGAGAATCTGCTCCTGATATATTCTTCATTGCAAATATAATACCAACATTGACTTGATGTAGACTCATTCGATATAAGAAATAACCAATTTCTGATGTACCTATAGGATCTTTTTTATCTTTACATTCAATAAGAAAGGATCTTCCTTGAGTTGTGGAAATATTCTCTGGTTCCCTCAAATACCTAGCAATTAAATCTGTCTCAATCTTTGTACCAATTTGGTGAATATTCTTGGATGGGACCCAACCTGATATTAGTAAAATAAGATATCTTGCTAATTCCTCTAATTTTTTACCAGAATCATCCATTTTAACTGAATTAAATAGTAATGAAGCAAAAGCAGGTGATATTGGATAAGTAACTGAGTTGGTTGGAAATGAAAAATAATGGAGATAATCGGACTCTAAAGCTAATTGTAAGACGCCATATTCTGCAAATCTCATATAGCCTTCAGAGCTCAATATATTTGCAGATGCACAATCTCTCATAAAATCAAATGCGTTTTCTGTGAATCCAAAAACTAATCGTAATAGATCTTTAGCTGCTCCACCTTCAAAATTATTATTTAATAGATCATCGAAATGAGCATGAAGCAACCACCAAATTGATGATCCTGGTTCTTTTTGGAGTAAAGATCTACCAATATAGAAGCCTATACCTGCCCTATATATATGCTTATTTTCTTCTGATTCGATTAATTGTCGTTGATACTCGCCTAAAAAATTCCATAAATCTATTAGAAAATTAATTGACTCAAATATCTGATACCGATTAATTAGTTCTTCTGTCAACCCTCCATATAGATTAATTATTTCTTCAATAACTTCTGGGTTATTTTTACATTTATCAATAGATAATATTTCACTCAGCTTATTGATTCGAAGCTTCGTATTGGAATAAATTTCCCATAAATCTCTTAATGAATTATCATGCCCACCAGCATATATTCTGAGCTTATTCATAGATTCTGCAAATTCATCTATTGAATTAGCATCATCGATTTTTTTAAAAATATCTTTTACTGATTCTGTCATAATATTTTTCGTAAACTTCAATGTGAGAATTGCCCTCGTAGATTTACTCCGGTATCCTCGCCATGGCGGCCACGGTGTCACCCTTCTCCAAGTCCATGATGGTCACGCCGCGGGTGGCGCGGCCCTGAACGGAGATGGTTTTCACCGCCAGGCGGATAACAATGCCGCCGGTGGAGATCAGGGAGATCTCGTCCCCTTCCTGCACGACCCGCGCCTCGGCGATCTTGCCGATGGCTTGAGTGGCGCGTTTATCAATGGTCATTACGCCCATGGTGGCGCGGCCTTTGGGGGAATATTCTGACAGCGCCGTGCGCTTGCCAAATCCCTTTTCCGTCACCACCAGCAGGTAACCCTCCGGCTCCACAACTTCCATCGCCGCCAGCCGGTCGCCCGGGCGCAGGCGGATGCCGATCACGCCCATCGCTTGCCGGCCCATGGGGCGGATCTCGGTCTCCGCAAAGCGCAGTGCTGAGCCGTTTTGCGTGACGAGCATGATCTCGTCCTCGCCCGTGGTCAGGCACACCCAGCCGAGGAGGTCGTCCTCTTCCAGGCTGATGGCGATCAGGCCTGAAGGACGGACGGAGTCAAATTCTGAAAGCTCCACGCGCTTGACGCGCCCGCCCACGGTGGCCATGGTGCAGTAGTCCGCGTCATCGAAATCGGCTACCGGCACGACAGCGGTGATGTTCTCACCCGGTTCGACATTGATCACGTTGACGATGGGAATACCCCGTCCGGTGCGCCCCTCATCGGGGAGCTGCCAGACCTTTTCGGAATACACCTTGCCGCGGTCAGTGAAGAACAGCAGGGTGTTCATGGTGTGGGTGCGCAGGAAGAACTTGACCTCGTCTTCATCGCGCATGGACTGCCCGATCACGCCTCGGCCGCCACGACCCTGTGAGCGGTAAGTAGTCTCGGACACACGTTTGACGTAGCCTTTCTGTGTCAGGCTGACGAACACGTCTTCCTTCTTGACCAAGGCCTCTTCGGAGAGGTCGCTGTCCGCGTCGGGAGCGATCACTGTGCGCCGCTCGTCGCCATAGTCTTCCACAATGTCATTCAAATCGGTGCGGATGATCTCCAGGATCTTCTTGGGATGCGCCAGGAGGTCTTCCAGGTATTCAATTTGTCCGCTGACCTCTTTGTGTTCGTCGAGGATTTTTTGGCGTTCCAGCGCGGCCAGCCGCCTGAGCTGCATATCCAGGATGGCTTGCGCCTGGATTTCGGTCAGGTCGAAGCGGGACATTAAACGCTCCTGGGCGATATCCGCATCTTCCGACTCGCGGATGGTGTCAATCACGTCGTCCAGGTTAGCCAGGGCGATCAACAGCCCTTCCAGGATGTGCGCCCGATGTTTGGCTTTGTCCAAATCGTGCTGGGTGCGGCGGGTGATGACCGTTTGCCGGTGTTCCAAATAAAGCTGGAGGGCGCGTTTAAGCGTCAGCAAGCGGGGTTCGCCTTTGACCAGCGCCAGGATCTGCGCGCCAAAGGTGGATTGCAGGGGTGTGTATTTGTAAAGCTGGTTAAGTGCCCGTTTGGGCTGCGCGCCACGCTTGAGCTCGACCACAATACGCATGCCGTTTCTGTCAGATTCATCGCGCAAGTCGCTCACCGAATCCAACCGGTCCTCCCGGGCCAGTTCGGCGATGCGCTCAATCAGCGTGGTTTTGTTCAATTGATAGGGGATCTCGGTGATGATGATGTGGAATTTTCCGCCTCTTTTTTCCTCAATGGTCGCCTGGCCTCGCATGATGATGCGGCCGCGTCCGGTACTGTAAGCCTGGCGGATGCCTTCGTCGCCGATGATCATCCCGCCGGTGGGGAAGTCCGGGCCGGGTAGGAAGTCCATCAGCTCTTCCACGCTGACATCGTCCATGTCGTCATAGCGGTCAATCAGATGGTTCAGGGCTGCCACCAGTTCTTTCAGGTTGTGGGGTGGGACGTTGGTGGCCATGCCCACGGCGATGCCCGAGGAGCCGTTCATGAGCAGGTTGGGGGCGCTGGCCGGAAGAACGAAGGGCTCGTCCAGGGAGCCGTCGTAGTTGGGGAAAAAGTCTACCGTTTCCTTGTCCAGGTCGGTCAGAAACTCGTTGGCCAGGCGGTTTAACCGGACTTCCGTGTAACGCATGGCCGCCGGGGGGTCCCCGTCGATGGAGCCGAAGTTGCCCTGCCCGTCCACGATGGGATGGCGCATGGAGAAGTCCTGGGCCAGCCGGACCAGGGCGTCGTAGACGGCCTGGTCGCCGTGGGGGTGGTATTTACCGATGACGTCGCCGACCACGCGGGCGCATTTCTTGAAACCGGCGCCGGGGTCGAGTTTCAGAAGGCGCATGGCGTAGAGCAGGCGCCGGTGCACCGGCTTCAGCCCATCGCGCACGTCCGGCAGGGCGCGGTGCATGATGGTTGACAGCGCATAGGCAAGGTAGCGCTCTTCCAGCGCTGTGCGCAGTTCGATGCCTTCAATGCCGCTTGGCCCGCTCGGCGGAATCAACTCGTTTCCCATGGATTCTGAGTACCGGGATCGTTAACCCGGTGCAAGGCGGAACGCTTTAAAAATTCCCGGAATTCAGCGGTATTTTCGGAATGCGAATTCCAGTCAGCTCAGGGACCGGAAGCCGTATTGCGCAACGGGAAGGCTTGTGCGATGTCTCAAATCGAGGCTGTTTTTGCCTGAGTGCGAGGGGCATGTCCAAGTCGAAAGAACGACGCCGGCTTTCCAATCCGGCGTTCCTGGTTTCCGTCATTCTTCTACCGATTGTCCTGGTCGTGGCGGTCCGGTCCTTCGTCGTGCATCCGTTTGATGTCAATTCCGGCTCCATGTCTCCGACCCTTCTGAGCGGAGACCAGGTGATTGCGACAAAATATGCCTATGGGATCGGCCCTTACAGTCTGCCGTTCGGACCGCATTCTTTCCTGGCGCGTTCCGCAGACACCCTTCCAGCCTATGGCGACGTGGTGGCCATCACAACCTCCTCCAAGGGGTCCACCGTTTATGTGAAACGGGTTGTCGGCCATCCAGGCGATCGCATCCAGATGAAGGACGGCATCCTGTACATCAACGGTGAAGCGGCAAAGCAGGAGCGGGTTCAGGATTTCGTCACAGTGGATGACGCCGGCAATACGCAGCACAGAGCTCAATATCGGGAAACGCTTCCCAACGGGGTCAGTTACAACGTGATCAATCTGGTTGATCAGAGCATGCTGGACAATACGGTCGTCTATCATGTGCCTGACGACGAGTTGTTCCTTCTGGGGGATAACAGGGACAACAGCCTGGACAGCCGTATGCCCGTACAATTCGGCAGGGTCACGGTTCAGAACCTGATCGGTCGGTTCGATTATATTTTTTTCGACGGAGCATCAAAGCAGCCCATCTGGAAAGCCGTGGACTCGCCTCGCGGTTAGAGCATCGGGCGGTCTTTCCGGTCGCGTTACCTGCCCCAGAGGCAAAGCGAGCTGAAACCGCAGGTCGCAGCTTGTGAACTAACCGCTTCTTTAAGATTTATAGGTAAGTTTATCAGGATATTGCCGGCACAATACGGCCGGATGCGCATTTTGGACGGGAATGGCTAACTATATTTGAGGCCTGCCAGGTGAATTTTGAAAAGCTAAAATATCTGTTTTCGCTTCCGAGCGGTGATCCCGAACTCACGCTGGCGCAGTTCGACGCCAATACCAGACAGCTTCCCATGATGTATGCGCTGCTTCTGGTCAATACATGGGCGTTGGTGGCAACTTTCTGGAATCTCGCGCCCCGAAGTCTCACGCTTTATATCCCTATGGCCTTGTCCGTGCTTGCGACCATGCGGCTGGTGAGATGGTGGCGCTCCATTTCGGAGCGCCCGGATGCGGCGGCCGCCTTGAAATCACTGAAGCGCACCAACACGCTTGCGCTGCTCATTGCAATGGGTTTTTCCGCCTGGTCGCTGGCGCTATATCCCTACGGCGATGCCTATGCGCAGGGGCATATCGCGTTCTTCATGGGTATCACGGTCGTCGGCTGCATTTTCAGCCTGATGCATATGCTGTCGGCGGCGTTCAACGTGACGATGATCGTCAACATCGCGTTCATTGTCTTCTTCGGGTTTTCCGGCAATCAGGTCTTCATGGCCATCGCCGCCAATCTCATCTTCGTGTCGATAGCCCTGCTGGTGATCGTATCGATCAACTACAACAGGTTCGTTTCGCTGATCGCATCCCAAAGGCAGCTCATCCAGCAGCAGAACGAACTCGTGCAAAAGCAGAAAGAGACGCTGGAGCTGTCGAACGAAAACTACCGCCTCGCCAATCTCGACAGCCTGACCAATCTGCCGAACAGACGCTGTTTCTTTTCCGAGTACACGGAAAAACATGCGTCCGCCGTTAAAGAAAAGGCGCCGCTCGTAATCGGTCTGATCGATCTGGATGGTTTCAAAGCCGTCAATGACCTGTACGGTCATGCCGTCGGCGACAAGCTGCTGGTCTCGGTCGCAGACCGCCTGAAAGTCGCCTGCGAGGGGGATCTTCTCCTTTCGCGTCTGGGCGGTGACGAATTCGCCATTCTCATCAATCTGGAGCTTTCCGACGACAACCTGATGCAGATCGGGCACAATCTGTGCACGGTTCTGGAAGCGCCGTTCAATCTGGCTGAAGCGACCTTGTCGATTTCAGCCAGTATC